>Ga0209404_10000028_pt1 | contig 148468 bp, 135 predicted proteins | sample TroAtlMetagenome_2_FD_187447 | JGI IMG/M metagenome (GOLD analysis project Ga0209404, IMG submission 187447) | Marine eukaryotic phytoplankton communities from Atlantic Ocean - Tropical Atlantic ANT8 Metagenome (SPAdes) (version 2) | ecosystem: Environmental > Aquatic > Marine > Oceanic...
GCCCTGACTCAGTACGGATTGATCCCCACTCAAGCCTGAGCTTCCAACACCGCTCACCGCAGGGCCTCCAACGGCCAGGCTGCCGCTCGCCCAAAATCAGCTCTCTTTCACGTTAATCATTCCGCAAGTGAATGGAGCTGTTGCGGCTCGACAATCGGACAGGCATTGCGTTCGCCACGGAAACGTGCGGAGGCTTCATAGGTGTCCTTGCGCACTCGCATGACGGAACCCAGCGGCCTGTGCGCAGCCAGACCATGCCAGGGACTGAAAGCCATGCGGTCATCCACCGCCGCCGAGCGTGCTTCGCTCCAGCTTGCTTGTGAAGGCACGGTGATGCGGCCCACGGTGATGTAGGGGCTCTCGTCCTCGGGCCAGATCACGGAAGCGTCTTCGATCGGCATCGATTCCAGATTGGTGCACAGTTGCACGCGCAGCTCCCACTCTGCGCCGTGTTCGGCAAAGTAATCGCGCAGCGCATGGCGCAATCCGTCGGGCTCGCCCAGCAGCTTCAGTGTCTCGCCTTCGAGCCGGGTCATCGCTTGCGCCGTCGGCACCGCGGCGAGCTTCACCATGTACTGTCCGTAGCGCAGCGGCGCTTGGCTGTAGTAGGCGTCAGCCAGCGGATGGGTTTGCGGCTGCCCTCCCATGGTCTTGAGTGTGGCGCTTTCGCCGCCGGCCGCTTCGACCAGGGTCTCGGCACCGCGCAGCGCGGCGGACAGCACTTTCTTGCCGGTTTCTGCGCGATCCGTGGTTGCCGCGAGCAGCTTCAGACTCTTGAGGAAGGTCTTGGCATCCGGCGCCGAAAAGGCGGGCGCATTGACCAGCACGAAGTCTTGTGTGCGGTCACTTTCAGACCCTGGCAGACGCTCGCCTTGCACGCCGCCGACCTTGATGGCCAGGCCGCGCGGGACCGATACGCTGTCTGCGAGCACATCGCCCGGGATCGTGGACAATCGAAGCACCACCGGATAGCGGGCGGTCTCCGAGAACAGGCCCTGCCGCAGGATTTCCGGCAATGGCTCGATGATCTTGAGTTCGCCTTCAAGCAGGGCGTGGCTCTTGGCGTGCACCCCGCGTTCGGCGTGTCCGGAATCCCGGTATACGGTCCGGCTGATGGAAAGCAGGGTATCGACCAACTCGCGGATGGTGTCCTGCTCATCGGCAGACAGCTGCTCGACCTGATCGGAGTACGGGACGGGGCGAGGCATTTCGGATCGGGGATTCAATGTACATCTCCTGAAAAGGTGTTCGATGTATGGCGAACCTTGTCGGCGGTATGCGGAACGCTCGTCTCGCGCGGTGTGGTGTTGGACATGCAACGCCTTGCGCATTCGGCGTGCCCGGCGATATCGACGCCAGTCGAAGTTCGGATGAAACGACATGAAGTCCGCAAACCCTCGGTACGGCCGGCTCACCCGCTATGACGACCGATCGATTACACCGGTAGAAGCGTCACAAGGTCCGGAAGCGCCCGGCACGGCCGTGCCTGCGTATTGCAGGATGCCGCCAATGACTCCTGCAAGTTGCGACCGCACGTGCTCAGACGGCCCGGTGGTAGATCGTCATACGATCCTCGCGCGCGAAACCCACCAGGTTGACGCCGGCCTGTTCGGCAATACGAACAGCCATCGCGGTGGGGCCGGAGATCGCCGCGACGGTCGTACAGCCGAGTTGAGCGGCCTTGTGCACCAGTTCGTAGGAGGCGCGCGAGGTGACCAGCAGCACGCAGGGACGCAGCCCATGCCGGATGGCGGCGCCGAGCACCTTGTCGACCGCATTGTGGCGACCGACGTCCTCGCGCGCGATGAGGGCGCCGCCAGCGACCAGCAGACCGGCCGCATGCACCGCGCCGCTGGCAGCATTGAGGGGTTGCTGGCGGTGCAACAGCGAAAAAGCATCGAGCAAGGTTTGGCGTTGCGGCGGTGCCGTACTCGCGACCGTGCGTACCGGCCGAATCGCTGCTTCCAGATCCGCCGTGCCGCAAAGCCCACAGCCGGTCCGGCCGCCCAGTTTTCGGTCCCGCCCTGCGATGGCGGCGAAACGATGTTGCGGAATCAGCATCTGCAGTGAAATCCCGCTCGCCAGATGCAGGCAGTCGACGAGTTCAATCTCACGCGCCTCGCCGACCAAGCCCTCGGACAGGCTGAAGCCGACAGCGAAGTCGCCGAGATCTTTCGGGGTGGCCATCATCACGGCATGCGAGCTGCCGTTGTACACCAGAGCCACCGGAACTTCCTCGGCTAGTGACTCGATCGATTCCGAATAGCCGCAGGAATCCTCCCGGACGGCCGGCACTCTCGCCAGCGCCTCTGTCGAACCCGACTCATTGGCGGCCTGCCACCAATCCGGGAAACGGCGAAGGGATTCAGTCACATTTCAGTCTCGACAACTAGGGTGCTTCGAAAGCCTGGACGGCCATCGCTTAACCAGGGATTGCCAAGGAAATCATCATGGAAGACCCAGCACGCTGCACGATCGAACTCGACGGTCGGCCGCTGCAAGGTAAAACCGGCGAGCTGCTCGTCGAACTGATGAACTCGAATGGGGTGGATGTGCCGCAGGTCTGCTATCACCAGGCACTCGGCCCGCTGCAGACCTGCGACACCTGCTGGGTCGAAGTCGACGGACAGCTCAAACGCAGTTGTGCGACGACGGCGAACGACGGCATGAAGGTCACCAGCCTCGACGACGCGAGCCGGGCTGCACGCGAAGAAGGCATGGACCGCCTGCTCGCCAAGCACGAGCTGTACTGCACCACCTGCGAGAACAACACCGGCGACTGCAAGCTGCACAACACCTTCGCCGACATGGATATTGCGATCCAGCGCTATCCGTATGCGCGCAAGCCCTACGAAAAGGATGCGTCCGGTCCGTTCTATACCTACGACCCCGACCAGTGCATTTTGTGCGGACAGTGCGTCGAGGCCTGCCAGAATGTCGAGGTCAACGAAACGCTGAGCATCGACTATTCCTCGCCCGACCCACGCGTGCTCTGGGACGGCGGCAAGCCGATCGGCGAGTCGAGCTGCGTCGAGTGCGGGCACTGCGTGACGGTCTGTCCGTGCAACGCCTTGCTCGAAAAATCGATGCAGCCGGACGCCGGACCGTTCACCGCGATGCCGCAGCGTCTCAAGCGACCGATGATCGACCTCATCAAGTCGCTGGAGGAAACGGTCGGTGCGCCGCCGATCACCGCACTGTCGAAAATGGATGTGCAACTGCGACAGGCGGAGATCAAGAAAACCAAAACGGTGTGCACCTATTGCGGCGTCGGCTGTTCGTTCGAGATGTGGACGCGCGACCGGCATCTGCTGCGCGTGCAGCCGACGATCGACGCGCCCGCCAACGGCATTTCGACCTGTGTGAAGGGCCGCTTTGCCTGGGACTTCATCAACAGCAAGGAGCGCCTGACACGGCCGCTGATCCGCGAGGCGGGTGCGGATGGCGCCCGTTTTCGCGAAGCGTCCTGGGACGAGGCGCTGCACCTCGTCGCGCGGCGCTTGCTCGACATCCGCGACACGCACGGCCCGGACAGCATCGGCTTCATCGGATCGAGCAAGGCCAGCAACGAGGAAGCCTATCTGACGCAGAAGATCGCGCGCCTGATCATCGGCACCAACAGCGTCGACAATTCCTCGCGCTACTGCCAGAACCCGGCGACCAAGGGCCTGTTCCGCACCGTCGGTTACGGCGGAGACGCCGGCTCGATCAAGGACATCGAAAGCGCCGATCTGGTCGTCCTGGTCGGCAGCAATATCGCCGAGAACCATCCGGTGATCGCCTCCAAGGTCAAGCGCGCGCACAAGCTGCGCGGCCAGAAGCTGCTGGTGATCGATCCGCGCAAGCATGAAATGGCGGAACGCGCCGACATCTATCTGCGCAACCGGCCGAGTTCCGACCTCGCGCTGGTCTCCGCACTGACGCGCTACATCCTCGACCACGACCTCGCCGACGAGAAATTCCTGGCCGAGAAGGTCAACAACGTGGACGCCTACCGCGAATCGCTGGCGCCGTTCACCCTGGAGATGGCCGAAAACCTGTCCGGCGTGCCCCAGGATCAGCTGATCGAAGCCGCGCAGATGATCGGCCGCGCCGGCAGCGTCTGCCTGCTATGGGCGATGGGCATCACCCAGCACAGCCAGGGTGCGGACACCAGCACCGCGCTGTCGAACCTGTTGCTGGTGACCGGCAATTACGGTCGGCCCGGCACCGGCGGCTATCCGATGCGCGGCCACAACAATGTGCAGGGCGCCAGCGACTTCGGCTGCCTAAAGAACGTCTATCCCGGTTACGAGTACGTGGATCAGCCTGCGGTGCGCGAGAAATGGGCCAAGGCCTGGGGCGTGCCGCCGGAGGCCCTGTCGGACCACTTCGGGCTCGACAATTTCGAGATGGTGGCCGAAGCCGGCAAGGGCAAGCTCAAGGCGATGTACGTGATCGGTGAAGAAACCGCGGTTTCGGATTCCAATGCCGCGAGCACGGAACACGGCTTCGAGAACATCGACTTCCTGGTGGTGCAGGACATCTTTCTGAGTCGCACCGCGCAGTTCGCGGATGTGGTGCTGCCGGCCTGTCCCAGCACCGAAAAGGATGGCACGTTCACCAACACCGAACGCCGCATCCAGCGCTTCCATCAGGTCATGCCGCCGCTCGGCGACAGCCGCCCGGACTGGCAGATCCTCAGCGAGCTGGCCGCCCGCATGGGCCACGACTGGGGCTACACGCACCCGTCGCAGATCATGGACGAGGTTGCCGGCATCGCGGACCTGTTCGCTGGCGTCAGCTACGAGCGGCTCGAAGGCTGGAAGTCGCTGCAATGGCCGGTGGCCAAGGACGGTACGGACACGCCGCTGCTGTACACCGACGGCTTCCAGTTCCCGGACGGCAAGGCCAGGCTGCACCCGGTGCAATGGCGAACCCCGGCCGAAGAAGCCGATGCCGAATTCGATCTGATGCTCGACAACGGCCGCATGCTCGAACACTTCCAGTCCACCAACCAGAGTGGCCGGGACGGCGGCACCAAGCCGATGTCGCCGGACTGGTTCGTCGAAATCGGTCCGCAGCTGGCCGCCGAACGCGGGCTCGAGGACGGCAGCTGGGTGCGTGTGGTGTCGCGGCGCGGCGCACTGGAGCTGCGTGTGGTGGTCACCGACCGCGTGGCCGGCAATACGGTGTTCATGCCGATCCACCACGTCAAACCGAACATGAACCGGCTCACCGGTGAGCACCACGATCCGGTGGTCAATACGCCGGCCTACAAGGAGACCGCTGTTCGCATCGAAAAGCTCGACCGGCCCGTCGGCGACCCCGCCCTGCCGTACCACAATTTCCGATATGGGCACCGCACTCCGAACGCTGGCCCCGAAGCCGAGCAGAAATGGCGACGCCCCGACTACGCCGAACCGCCGACGCCGCTGTCACGGCCTCAGAAGCAGTAGGAGCGAATCAGAATGGCCAGACCCCTTCAGTACACGCCGCCTGCGCCGACGATCGAACCGGAGGCCCGTGAGGAACTCGATCGGTTGCTGGAGTCCCTGCATCGCCACGGCGCCTTGCGCCTCGCCAACGATCTGGTCACCGCGAACGCCGATCTCATGGAGATACTGGTACGCGGCCTCAGCCAGCCGGGCTCGCTCAATGCGATACAGAACCTGTGTGCGGTATTGATGAGCCTTTCGCAGATTGAACCCGCAAACATGTACAAGCTCACCGCCGCAATCCGCGATGCGGTGCAGCGCCTGACCCAATTCGATTCGACGGAACAGCACGACGCCGCCCCCGGCGTGACCGGCGCCTATCGCCTGCTGCACGACGATGCCCTTTGGAGCGCCGCCGCTCCGCTGGTGGAGGCGCTGAAGGCATTCTCGGACGGACTTGGTCGCGACGTCGACAAACCGATATCGAGCTTCAGCGGGAAGCAGACCCAGGGCTGAGCGCCACCGCGCTCTGAGCCGGACGCTATCCGGACGGCCCGACATTCTCCGCAGCGATCCAATTGCGCCGCAGCATTCACGTCTCAGACAGTGGACGGATGCATCCTGACAGCAGCGCTCGAGATGCAATGAGAGGTTTAGCCAGATCCTTCCTCGCCCGCCGCGCTGGGGCAGCTACCGGCGCCGATGATTCACCCCCGGTCATCAAGGAGCTATCGATGCAAGAGCAACCCACACCCCCGTTTTCCGATCAGGGCATTTCACCGCCGGGGCACGAGCACGCGATGGCGCCACGTCCCCGATACGCCGCACCCGAGTACCGGGCGGCCGGCAAACTGAAGGACAAGGTGGCCTTGATCACCGGCGGAGACTCCGGCATCGGCCGGGCCGTGGCGGTGCTGTTCGCTCGCGAAGGCGCGGACATGGCCTTGGCCTACCTGCCACAGGAGCAGAAGGACGCGGAAGAGACCGCTGCGGCGATCGAGCAGGCCGGCAGGCGTGTTCTGCTGCTGCCAGGCGACCTCTCGGTGGCCGACTGCTGCCGGGAAACCGTGGCGCGCACGGTGGAGCATTTCGGCAAGCTCGATATCCTCGTCAACAATGCGGCCTACCAGCAACACAGGGACGGGCTCCACGAGATCGATGAGGCACAGTGGGAGCATACGTTTCGCACGAACATCTTTGCGCACTTCCACCTTGCCAAGGCCGCCATCGACCATCTGCCGCGCGGCGGCGCGATCATCAATACCGGCTCGGAAACCGGCCTGGAAGGCTCCAAGGGGCTACTGGACTACTCGGCCACCAAGGGCGCCATTCATGCTTTCACAAAATCCCTTGCACAAAATCTCATGTCGCAGGGCATCCGCGTGAACTGCGTGGCCCCCGGGCCGGTATGGACGCCGCTGAATCCCGCAGAGCGTAGTGCCGAAAGCACGGAACATTTCGGTGAAGGAACGCCGATCGGCCGCCCTGCCCAACCGGAGGAAGTGGCGCCGGCTTATGTGTTTCTCGCCTCCGACGCCGACTCTGGCTACATCTCCGGGCACGTGCTGCCGGTGATGGGCGGGCAGACGATCGCCGGATGAGTGCCTTGCGCAAACCGTCATCGCGCAAGCCCCCGGCACGTCTACCGATGGTCCGCAGCCCCGTGAATGCGATTGATCATGAATCTGCACGGTAAGCACCGCGGGCCGGCCGACCCTGTCGAGCCCGAACGGACGGCCTTGATTCTGATCGATGTGATCAACGACATGGATTCACCCGACCTGAGTCGCGGGTTCCTCGACGCAGCCGGTATCGCGGCCCGTCAGATTCGTGAACTGAAACGCCAAGCCAAAGCCGCTGGCATCCCGACGATCTACGCCAACGACAACTTCGGGAACTGGCGCGCGGAGTTTTCGGACGTCATTGCGCATTGCACACGCCCCGGGGTTCCTGGCAAGCCGATCTCGGAGCTTCTGTTGCCGCAAGAAGATGACTACTTCGTGCTCAAGCCGCGACATTCCGGTTTCTTCGGAACGGCCCTCGAACTGTTGTTGCAGCACATGAAGAAGGACACGCTGATTCTTGCCGGATTTGCCGGTGACGTTTGCGTCCTGTTCACTGCCCACGACGCCTATATGCGCGAATACGACTTGTTCGTGCCGCGCGATTGTATTGCCAGCTCCGAACCGGCTGCGAACGAGCAGGCGCTTCGGTTCATGAGCGACGTCGCCAAGGCCGATACCCGAGCCAGCAGTGCATTCGAATTCCCGGAGACCCCGAACCCAAGGGCGGCGCCTCCGCAGCAGTTCGAGGTATTGAATGAACGGGACGCACAGGCGGCGGCGCCCGATGCAGCTTCCCTGTGTGGCGAGGAAGACCCCGGCGCAGCCCTGGAATATCTCAAGGATCGCAGCTAGGAGCGTGGCGCCACGGGCAGGCGATCAGCCTTCCGGAGCGGCGGCATTGATCAGTTCCGGCGGACTGGAGGCCGGGAGCGACCTCGCCTGGTCAGCGCTGGGATAGTGTTCGCGCACGTATTCGTCGAGCACCTGCGGCAGTCCGGTATCCAGAGCGCGCTCGATCGCTTCGAGTATGCGCACATCGAGCAGGCCCTCTTCCCCGTCCGGCTCGGGCTCGCGGTCGTGCAGCAGGCAGTCCGAGAAATACTCCAGCTCTCCGGCAAACTGGTCGACCGCCGGGAACTCGCGATCCTGCGATGTCGAATCCTGGGTGATGCGCTGCTTGAGCGCGCCGAACATGTAGGCCGGAGACATTTCGATATTGCCGTCCGTGCCCACGATTCGGTACTCGTCGAGACTCTGCGCCGAATAGCAGACGGTGAACTGCGCCAGCCGTTCGTCCGGAAAGCGCAAGGTCACGGACACGGTATCGTGGAAATTGAAGTTCCGGCCCGGCGTATGGGTGCCCACGGCGTGCACCTCAATGGGTTCCGCCCGGAACAGCATGCGGGCCGCATTGATCGGATACGGCGCCATGTCCGCCACCGGGCCGGCCCAGAAGCCGCTCCGGGCGCGATGGTTTTCCAGTTCGACGTTCTGGCAGAACACGGAGGAGAACAAGCGCGGTTCGCCGATGGTGCCGTCGTGCGCCTTGCGCAGCGTGTCCAGCGTCGCCGGTTCGAAATGCAGACGATAGGCGAGCATCAGTTTGGCGCCCGTTTCACGCGCGGCGCGATTGATGCGTCGACATTCGCTGACGCTGATGGCCATCGGCTTCTCAAGCAGGACATGGATGCCGGCTTCCAGCGCACGGGTGGCATAGTCCACATGTTCCCGGTTGGGCGGCGAGATGTAGACCGCGTCGATCTCGCCGGAACCGAGCAGGTCCTCGTACTCGGAGTAATCATGGATTTTGGCGCCGTAGCGCTCGCCGAGTTCGGCGGCCTTGTCGGCGTCACCGGTCACGATGGCGCTGATGCGTGAATTGCCGGTCTTCGGTACGCCCGGCATGAACCGGGACTGGGCGACCCAGCCCGCGGAGACGACGCCGTAGCGGATGCGAGACGGTTCGGTCGATTTGCTGTTCATCAGGGCTCCTGTGGACAATGACTGAGGACACCCCCCGCTTCGGCATTGTCGGGGCGCAGGCGTGAACGGCTGCTAAATCATGCGATTCATGCTCGGCTCATTCGCGCCGCCCAAGCTCGATCCGATGGCTGTTCGAGTTCCATTCCAGACACTGCGGTGAGCCGCTCCCGATGATCGCCGAAATCACTGACAGCCTGTCCCTGACGGTGGTGAGCTTCGTTCTCTCCGGATTTGCAGTTCTGCTGGCCGGACTGAAGCTCACCGAAATCGCCGAACGGCTCGCTGCGCTGACCGGCCTTGGGCAGGCCGTGCTCGGCGCCGTGTTCCTGGGCGCCACCACCTCGCTGTCCGGCACCGTCACCTCGGTGACGGCGGCGCTGTCCGGCCAGGCCGAGCTGGCCTACGGAAACGCCATCGGCGGAATTGCCGCGCAGACCACGTTTCTGGTCATTGCAGACATGCTCTATCGGGGCGTCAACCTGGAACATGCCGCCGCCTCCGAGGAAAACCTGCTGCAAGGGGTCTTGCTGGTGGTGCTTTTGGCGATACCGCTGACCGCGATGTCCGGTCCCGGTGTGACCGTGCTCGGGCTTGATGTCGCATCGATCGCCATCGTGGTGATGTACGTCTTCGGCATTCGCCTGGTCTCCATGGCCCACGACTCGCCGATGTGGAGCCCGCGCCAGACGTCTCATACCGCGCCGTCCGAATCCGAGGAAGCGCCCGGGGCGGACAGCGGCCAGACTCACAAACTGTGGTTCTCGTTCTGCATCCTGGCTGCCATCGTCGCGGTCGCCGGCTGGCTGATCGCGCAGACGGGCATGGCGCTGGCCGAACGTACCGGCATCAGCCAGACCGTGGTCGGCAACCTGCTGACCTCCACAGTGACCTCGCTTCCCGAACTGGTGGTGGCGATTGCCGCAGTCCGGCGCGGCGCGCTGGCGCTGGCCGTCGGCGACATTCTCGGAGGCAATGCCTTCGACGTGCTGTTCCTGGTTCTTTCGGACATCGCCTGGCGCGAAGGCTCGATCCATCTCGCCGTTTCCGACAAGCAGGCGCTGTGGCTCGGTCTGAGCATCATCATGGTCGGCGTGATGCTGCTGGGCATGCTGCGCCGCCAGCGCCACGGAATCGCCAATATCGGCTTTGAAGGCGTGCTGGTACTGCTGCTCTACGGCGCCGGCGTCAGCATGATCGTGCTCGGCTGACGGCGGTCGATGCGGATCGCGGACGTGCAGGAACGGTTCACCGGGACGGTGCCTGCCCCTGCTCGGCACTGCGCTCGTACATCTCCTGGACACTGCGCAGATCCGCGTACATCACGCCCCAGGCGGGCAGTCGCAGACGCATGCGGTCGGCGTCGTACTCGTGGGTGAAGGTGAGACTGGTTACCGGCCGCAGGATTTCAAACGGCGAAAGATCGAGCTCGACCGGCTCCTCGTTGATGTTGAACAGGCACAGCAGGCGTTGCTCGCGATACTCGCGCACCAGGGCCAGCACCTCGGGATGAATATCCAGCAGTTGCGACTCGCCCGCCTCCAGGGCCGGCTGCAAGGTGCGCCAGTGCATCAGCTCGCGCCAGGTATTGAGCAGGGAACGCGGATCGGACTGCTGCACGTCCACCGCGCGCTCGCGATGCGAATCCGGAATCGGCAGCCAGGCCTGGTCGGCCGTCGAGAATCCGGCGAGATGGCCTTCGCGCGTCCACGGCATCGGCGTACGGGAACCGTCGCGGCCCTTCACATCCGGATACAGGCGCTTGCCGAACGGGTCCTTGATCTGATCGGCCGGAATGTCCTCGGGAATCCGTGCCTCGGGCAGGCCCAGCTCGTCGCCCTGCCACAGGCACAGGGCGCCGGGCAGCGAGATCAGCATGGCCGCCACCATGCGGTGGTAGTCCTCGGGATAGTCGCGCTCCGTGCCCCCCCAGTACGAGGTGGTGCGGCCATAGTCATGATTACCCACGATCCAGCAGATCCCGCCCTTGCCGAAATGGGACAACGCCTTTTCGATGATCGTGCTCAGGCGGCTCGCACTGAGCGGCTCGCTGAAGTGCAAGGCGCTGTGATAGGCCAGATGCAGACGATCCGGTCCCTGCGCGTACTGTGCGGCCTGCTCGATCGTGTCTTCGCACAGCGTGACTTCGCCGAGCAGCATCGCCCCCGAGTATTCGTCACAAAGTTCGCGCAGCGGTTTGAGAAATTCAAAGGTCTCCTCGCGGCAGAAGCTGTTGACGAAGCAATGTTCGGCAGCCGGATTGGCCGGATCGATGCCGTCCGGCATTTTCGATCCGGATTCGCGCACCGGGTTGTCGCGCAATTCCTGGTCGTGGCAGTAGAAGTTCACGGCATCCAGACGCATGCCGTCGATGCCCCGATCCAGCCAGAATCGGGCGCGCTTGAGGATCGCTCTGCGAACATCCGGGTTGTGCCAGTTGAGATCGGGCTGGCTTTCGAGAAAGTTGAAAAAATAGTATTGCTGGCGGGATTCGACGAAGTTCCAGCCGGATTCGCCATTGAACGCCGAACGCCAGTTGTTCGGCGGCCCGCCGTCGGGCGCCGGATCGGCCCAGACATACCAGTCCGCGTAGCGGTTGTCGCGGCTCTTGCAGCTCTCCTTGAACCAGGGGTGTTCGTCCGAGGTATGGTTCCAGACCATGTCGAGCACGATCTTGATGCCGCGCTGGTGGGCCAGGGCCAGCAGGCGGTCGAACTGCTCCATCGTGCCGAAGGTGCCACCGATGGTGCGCATGTCGGTGATGTCATAGCCGAGGTCGTCCATCGGCGATTCGTAGATCGGCGTCAGCCAGATCGCATCCACACCCAGCGAATCGATGTAGTCGAGGCGCTGGATGACACCACCGAGATCGCCGGTGCCGTCGCCGTCGCTGTCCTGGAACGACCACGGCGTGATCTGATAGATCACCGCGTTCTGCCACCATTCGCCGCTGCGGCGCTCGCGTGCGTCATCACGCCAGCTCCAGGTGCGCCGGTTGAGCACCGGCTCCCGCCACCAGGTACGGCTGTCCATTTCGTCGCGCAGTGTCGTCACTGTCGGAGTCTCACGATTTCTGGCCATAGGACCCCTCGTTTTGTGCCGGCATGAATTCCCATTGCAGGGCATGGTGCGTCGGCGACACTGAATCGGGACTGTCCGTTGGCGGTCGCCGGAGGCACATCGGGCAGATCATGCGACGCCCGCCATGGCGCCGTTAAGTGCAGATTTGGCGGGCAACGCGTTCAATGCGTGTCGAGCCACCGCTTGCAAAGCTCGCGATCCAGGGCACTGCCGACTTGCCGATCGGTCTCGTCGACCAGACTCACGCAAGGCCCTGCTACCTCCACTGAAACCTGCAGAGGAGTTCGACCATGGCCGATACCGTCGGTGACTTCATCCTTCAACGACTGTCCGACTGGGGCGTCCAGCGCATCTTTGGCTATCCCGGCGACGGCATCAACGGACTGATGGGCGCGATGGGGCGCGCATCGGAACGGTTCGACTATGTGCGGGTGCGTCATGAGGAAATGAGTGCCTTCATGGCCGGCGCGCATGCCAAGTTCACCGGCGAGGTCGGCGTGTGCATGGCCACCTCCGGGCCCGGCGCGCTGCATCTGCTCGCCGGCCTCTACGACGCCAAGATGGATCACATGCCGGTCGTGGCCATCGTTGGCCAACAAGCCATCACCTCGCTCGGCAGCGACTTCCAGCAGGAAGTGGATCTGCAAGCCGTGTTCAATGATCTGGGCGACTACGTGCAAACGATCGTCTCGCCGAGTCAGGCGCGGCATGTGATCGATCGCGCGCTGCGCATCGCCCAGAGCGAACGCACCGTCACCGTGGTCATCGTGCCCAACGACGTGCAGATGGAAGACGCCGTGCCGAGTCCCGCGCGCGCACACGGCAACAACTATTCCAGTGCGACACCGGCGCTGGCACACCCGGTGCCCGATGAGAGCGAACTGCAGCGCGCCGCGGAGATTCTCAACAGCGGCAAGAAGCTCGCGCTGCTGGTCGGCGCCGGCGGGCTCAAGGCCAGCACCGAAATCGTGGAGCTGGCCGACCGGCTCGGCGCCGGCGCCGCCAAGGCGCTGCTCGGCAAGGCCGCGCTGCCGGACGATCTTCCCTGGGTCACCGGCTCGATCGGTCTGCTCGGTACGCGCGCGAGCTGGCACCTGATGAACGAGTGCGACACGCTGCTGATGATCGGCACGACCTTCCCCTACTCCGAATTTCTGCCCAGGGACGGACAGGCCCGCTGCGTACAGATCGATCTCGACCCGCGCAATGTCGGCATGCGCTATCCGAGCGAGGTCAACCTGATCGGCGACGCCGCCGAAACCCTGCATCGCCTGCTGCCGCTGCTGGAGCCGAAGCAGGACCGTTCCTGGCGCGAGGAAATCGAAGGCGAGGTCGCCAAGTGGTGGCAGGACGTCGAATCCAAGGCCATGGAGAGCGCCGAGCCGATCAACCCGCAGCGCGTGTTCTGGGAACTCTCGCCGAAGCTGCCGGACCGCAGCATTCTCTGCGGCGACAGCGGATCGCACACCAACTGGTACGCCCGCAACATCAAGATGCGGCCCGGCATGATGGGCTCGCTGTCCGGCAAGCTGGCGAGCATGGGCAGCGGCGTGCCCTACGCCATTGCCGCCAAGATGGCGTATCCGGACCGGCCGGTGCTGGCGATGGTCGGCGACGGTGCCATGCAGATGAACGGCAACGCCGAATTGCTCACGGTGCAGCAGTACTGCAAGCGCTGGAGCGACCCGCGCTTCATCGTCATGGTGCTGGTCAACCATGATCTCAATCAGGTGACCTGGGAGCAGCGCGTGCTTGCCGGTGACCCGAAATACACCGAGGCGCAAGACGTCATCGCCTTTCCGTATGCCGACTACGGCCGCATGCTCGGTTTCGAAGGCATACGCGTGGAAAAGCCGGAGGACATCGCCCCGGCCTGGGACCGTGCCTTCGCCGCCGACCGGCCGGTGGTGATCGAGTTCGTGACCGATCCCAATGTTCCGCCGCTGCCGCCGCACATCACCTGGGAACAGGCCAAGTCCTATCTCGGCGCGCTGGCCAAGGTCGATCCCGATCAGTGGGGCATCATCAAGCAGAGCTTCAAGCAGTACTTTTCCTGAGTTCGGAATGAGGTATTCCGAACCCAGAATCGACGGACTGCGTGTCCGCGGCTACCGCGTGCCCACCGATGCGGCGGAGGCCGACGGCACGCTCGGCTGGGACTCGACCGGAATGCTGCTGGTCGAGGTGTCGGCAGCGGGCCATCGCGGACTCGGCTACAGCTATACCGAGCCCGTTTCGGCGGCGGCCCTGGTACGTGACACGCTCGCACCGCTGCTGCACGAGCGTTGCGCTTTCGATCTGCCGGCACATTGGCAGACGATGCGCGCCGCACTGCGCAATGCCGGACGCCCCGGGCTCGGCATGATGGCGATCGCCGCCGTCGACGTGGCGTTGTGGGATCTCAAGGCGCGCCTGCTCGGCCTGTCGCTGGCTTCGCTCTGGGGCGTGGCGCGCGACTCGGTTCCGCTGTACGGCAGCGGCGGGTTCACCCGCTACGATGACGAGCGGCTTGCGCGCCAGCTCGGCGGCTGGGCCGAGCAGGGCCTGAGCCGGGTCAAGATGAAGATCGGCAGCGCACCGGCCGACGATCCGCGGCGCCTGCGCGTGGCGCGTGACGCAATCGGGCCGGACGTGGAGCTGATGGTGGACGCCAACGGCGCCTTCACGCCGCGCCGCGCGCTGGCGATGGGCGAAGCGCTGCGGGCCAGCAATGTGTGCTGGTACGAAGAACCGGTTTCGTCCGACGACCCGGACGGGCTTGCCTGGCTGCGTGACCGCGTGCCGCCGGCCATCACCATCGCGGCCGGCGAATACGGCTGGGAGCCGCAATACTTTCGCCGCCTGCTCGAATGCCAAGCCGTGGACGTGCTGCAGGCGGACGCGACGCGCTGCGGTTACACCGGCTTTCTCCGCACCGCGGCGCTTTGCGAGGCGTTTCAGCGGCCGCTGTCCGCGCACTGCGCACCTGCGCTCCACGCCCCGGTCTGCGCCGCCGCGCCACGCCTCGCGCATCTCGAATACTTTCACGACCATGTCCGCATCGAGTCCCGCTTCTTCGACGGACTGCCGGCGCTGCATCAGGGCGATTACCGCATCGACCCCAGCGCGGTCGGCCACGGCCTGAAGCTGCGCGAGGCCGATGCAGAGCCCTTTCGGGTCCCGCTCTCATGAACGCCGTCCTGCGCGAAAATCATCCGACCGAAGACCGGCTCGACAGGCTTGCAGCCCGGCTGCGCGAGCGCGTCGACGGCGAAGTCCGCTTCGATCGCGGCAGCCGCGCCCTGTATGCCACGGATGGCTCGATCTATCGCCAGGTTCCACTCGGCGTGGTCCTGCCCCGCAGCAACGAGGATGTGGTGGCCACGGTGGCCGCCTGCAAGGACGCCGATGTGCCGCTGCTGAGCCGCGGCGCCGGCACCAGCCTCGGCGGGCAGTGCTGCAACGCTGCGGTGGTGATGGACTTCTCGAAATACATGAACCGCGTGCTGTCGATCGACGCCGGGGCACGGCGCGCCCGCGTGCAACCGGGCTGCGTGCTTGATGCGCTGCGCAGCCAGGCCGGCGAACACGGCCTCACCTTCGGCCCCGATCCGGCCACGCACAGCCACAACACGCTCGGCGGCATGATCGGCAACAATTCCTGCGGCGTGCATTCGGTCATGGGCGGACGCACCGCCGACAATGTCGAATCGCTGGAAATCCTCACCTACGACGGCCTGCACCTGCACGTTGGCCGCACGCCGGAAGACGAGCTGGAGGCAATCATCCGTGAAGGGGGCCGCCGCGGCACGATCTACGCCGGCCTGCGGCGCCTGCGTGACGAATACGCCGAACGCATTCGCCGGAACTATCCGGACATTCCGCGCCGCGTCTCCGGTTTCAATCTCGATGAGCTGCTGCCGGAAAACGGCTTCAACGTGGCGCGCGCCCTGGTCGGGTCCGAGGGGACTTGCATGATCGTGCTCGAAGCCGAATTGTGCCTGCTGCCGAATCCGCGCCAGCGCTGCCTGCTGGTGCTCGGCTACGCGGACGTCTATCGCGCCGCCGACGCCGTGCCGGCGGTACTCGAGCACGATCCGATCGGGCTCGAAGGCATCGACGACACGCTGATCGAGGGCATGAAGAAGAAGCACATGCACGCGGCGAACCGCGCCCTGCTGCCCCGCGGCGGCGGCTGGCTGCTGGTGGAATTCGGCGGCGATACGCGTGAGCAGGCGGCCGAGCGCGCACACCGCCTGCAGCAGGCGGTGGATGAGGGCGAAGACACGCCGAGCAGCAAGCTGTTCGACGATCCGGTTGAAGAACACGAACTGCGGGCCATTCGCGAGTCTGCGCTCGGCGCCACCGCGCATGTGCCGGGCGAGCACGAGACCCATCCCGGCTGGGAGGACGCGGCGGTGCCGCCGGCGCACCTCGGCGACTATTTGCGCGAGTTCCGCGCGCTGTTGCAGCGTTACGACTACGCAGCCTCGCTGTACGGACATTTCGGCGACGGCTGCGTGCACTGCCGCATCGGCTACGAGCTCAAGACCGAAGCCGGCGTCGCGCAATGGCACGCCTTCCTCACCGAGGCGGCGGACCTGGTGGTGCGCTACGGCGGATCGCTGTCCGGCGAACACGGCGACGGCCAGGCGCGCGCCGAACTGCTGGGCCGCATGTACGGCGACGCCCTGGTCGACGCCTTCCGCCGCTTCAAGGGGCTGTGGGATCCGCGCGGCCGCATGAATCCCGGCAAGCTGGTCGACCCCTACCCGGCCCTGTCGAACCTGCGTTCCGGCCCCGACTTCGATCCACCGCTGATCGATTCGGCCTTCGACTATCCGGACGACCGGCACAGCTTCGCCACCGCAGTGAACCGTTGCGTCGGCATCGGCAAATGCCGCAAGCAGGAAGGCGGCGTGATGTGCCCCAGCTACCGCGCCACGCAGGAGGAGCGCCATTCCACGCGCGGCCGCGCGCGCCTGCTGTTCGAGATGCTCAAGTCCGGCCCGATCCGCGGCGGATTCCGCAGCAAGGACGTGCACGAGGCGCTGGATCTGTGCCTGGCCTGCAAGGGCTGCAAGCGCGACTGCCCGGTCGATGTCGACATGGCCACCTACAAGGCCGAATTCATGTCACGCCATTACCGCGGCCGGCTGCGGCCGCGCGCGGCCTACTCGATGGGCCTGATCTGGTGGTGGAGCCGCATCGCCTCGCGGCTGCCGCGGATCGTCAATTTCCTGCTGGGCGCGCCGGGCATCGGCGCCCTCAGCAAAGCGCTGGCCGGCATCGCGCGCCAGCGCCGGATGCCGAGCTACGCCCGGCAGAGCTTCCGCGCCTGGTTCGGCGCGCGCGAGCCCGCGGCCACGACCACAACCACGACCACGACCACGACCACGGCCGAGGTCGTACTGTGGCCGGACACCTGGAACAACCATTTCCAGCCGGAACCCTTGAAGGCCGCGGTGCGCGTACTCGAAGATGCCGGCTATCGCGTCCGCATTCCGGAGCAGGCGCTGTGCTGCGGACGGCCCCTGTACGCCGAAGGCCTGCTCGACCAGGCGCGCCGCCAACTCGGCGCGATACTCGACGCGCTCAACGAGCCGCTGCGCCGCGGCGTACCGATCGTAGGACTGGAACCGTCCTGCGTGGCGAGCTTTCGCGACGAACTGCCGCAGTTGTTTCCGGCCGACCCACGCGCCCGCGCGCTGGCCAAAAACAGTTTTCTGCTCAGCGAATTCCTGGACCGCTGCGGTTACGTGCCGCCGCGCCTGCACGGCAAGGCGCTGGTGCATACCCATTGCCATCATCACGCCTCGCTGGACAGCGAAGCCGAGCGGCGTCTGCTGGACGCCACCGGGCTCGACATCCAATGGCTCGACAGCGGCTGTTGCGGCATGGCCGGTTCGTTCGGCTTTCGTGCCGAAAGCTATGAGCTGTCGCTGCAGATCGGCGAACTCGGGCCGCTGCCGGCGGTGCGCGCCGCCGATTCCGACACATTGATCGTCACCAACGGCTTCAGCTGTCGCGAGCAGTTTGCCCAGAGCGCGTCGCGCGAGTCGCTCAATCTCTCGCAGCTGCTCGATCGGGCGCTGCGCGAACGCGGACGACGACTCGAACCGCTCGACCTTCAAGGAGAAACCCGATGAGGAACTTCGATGACATCGGCAAGACCCGCTGGGTCATCGCCGAGGGCTGGCTGCCGCCCAAGGGGCCGCACCCCGAGGATCGCGCACTGGCCAGCCACGAGGCCTCCTGCATTCTCAACGCCGGTCCGCGCGATGCGCAGATCGCACTAACCGTATTTTTCGGTGACCGCGAGCCCGCCGGCCCCTTCAATCTGAGCGTGCCGGCGCGGCGCGTGCTGCACCTTCGCTTTGACGATCTGATCGAACCCGAGCCGCTGCCGCGCGAGACCGACTTTGCCAGCATCATCGATTCGGACGAACCGATCATCGTGCAGCACACCCGTCTCGACATGCGCACCGGCTCGCCGGCGCTGATGTCCACCGTCGCCTTCGGAGCGAGCTGAGATGGCACGCATGGACACACCGCGAACCGTGGTCGTGACCGGCGCCTCGGCCGGCGTCGGGCGCGCCGCTGCCATCGAGTTCGCCAGACGCGGCGCGCGCGTGGCGCTGATCGCGCGGGGGCACGAAGGTCTTTACGGAGCGCGCCGCGAGATCGAGGCGCTGGGCGCCCAGGCCCTGCTGCTGCCGCTGGACGTGGCCGATGCCGATGCCGTCGAGCGCGCGGCCGAGCGCGTGGAACGCGAACTCGGGCCGATCGAGGTCTGGGTCAACGCCGCGATGGCGACGATCTTCGCGCCGGTGCACCGGATACGCGCCGACGAATATCGGCGCGCCACCGACGTCACCTACCTCGGCACCGTGCACGGCACGCAGGCCGCGCTGCGGCGCATGCGTGCACGCAATCGCGGAAGCATCGTCCAGGTCGGCTCGGCGCTGGCCTATCGCGCGATCCCGCTGCAGTCGGCCTATTGCGCCGCCAAGTTCGCGATTCGCGGCTTCACCGACGCATTGCGGGTGGAACTGCAGCACGAACGCAGCGCCGTGCAGCTGACGATGGTGCAGCTCGGCGCCTTCAATACGCCGCAGTTCGAATGGGCGCGTACGCGCATGCCGCGCCGGCCGAAACCGGTTGCGCCGATCTACCAGCCGGAAGTCGCGGCGCGCGGTATCGCCTTCGCGGCCGATGCCGGGCGGCGCGAGGTCTGGGTCGGCCGCTCCGCCGTTCAGGCCATCCTTGGCAACAAGCTGGCGCCCTGGTTTGCCGACCGCGTGCTGCGCAGCCAGGGCTATTCCGGGCAGCTCGACGAAGCGCCCCTGCCCGCCGACCGGCCCGACAATCTGTTCGAACCGGTAGCGCGGGACCACGGCACGCATGGCCGCTTCGACAGTCGTGCCAAGGCACGCAGCCCGCAGTTGTGGCTGACGGAACACCGCCGGGCAATCGGCGCCGGGCTGCTGATCGGCGCTGCACTGTTGATTCCCGGTGCCGCGGCGCGCGCCTATCAGCGCCGCAAGATGCGCGCACCGAGATCCGCCACCGACGATCCCGCCAACGCGTTCGCCGGCGATCGAAAACCGGCGCGGCGGCTGCGCGAATCCTCGGACGGACTCGGACGCTACGCATGAGCCGGGATCTGCATCATCGCGCCTGGTGGAACCTGCCGATTCTCAACCTGCGCGCCTGGACCTGGCGCGACGCGCGCAAGATCGTGCACAAGGGCGAGTGGTACCAGAATGCCGTGATCTACCAACTTTCGTCCTGGGGCTTTCAGGATTCCGACGGCGACGGCAAAGGCGACCTTGCCGGCATCGTGCGCCGGCTCGACTACATCGCCTCGCTGGGCGTGGACGCGATCTGGCTGACGCCGATCTACCCCTCGCCCGGCACCGACTTCGGCTACGACGTCAGCGGCCTGCGGGGGATCAACGAGGCCTTCGGCAGCATGGACGAGTTTCAGCGACTGCTGCGTCTGGTTCATCAACGCCGCATCAAGCTGATCATGGACATGGTGTGGAACCACACTTCCGACCAGCATCATTGGTTTCTTGAAAGCCGCAGCAGCCGCGACAATCCAAAGGCGGACTGGTACGTCTGGCGCGACCCGGCACCGGACGGCGGGCCGCCGAACAACTGGCGCTCGGTGCTGACCGGCGGCTCGGCCTGGCGCTACGAGGAATCGCGCGGCCAGTACTACCTGTTCAACTTCTATCACATGCAACCCAATCTGAACTGGTACCACCGGGAAGTGCGCGACCAGATTCTGGACGTGGCGCGTTTCTGGCTCGACCAGGGCATCGATGGCATGCGCCTCGACGCCGTCAACTTCTATTGCCACGACCCGCAGTTCCGCGACGATCCGCCGCGCGCTGCCGAGGACGGCAAGCCCGACGGAATCGCCCCCGACTTGCCCGCCGTCGAACTCAAGTTCGTGCACAGCATCAACCAGCCCGAAAGCTTTGAAGTCGTGCGTGAACTGCGCGCGCTGAGCAACGATTATCCCGGAACGATCCTGCTGGGCGAGGTCACGCTGAGCGAGGATTCCATCGCCACCGCCGCCGACTACGTCCGCGGCGACGATCGCCTGCATCTGGCCTATCACAGCGGCCTGATATCCGACGAGCCTATTACCGCCCCGCAGCTGCGCAGGCTCATCGAAAAGACCGCGCAGCACTTCGTGCGTGGCGGTGCCTGCGCCATGGCCGGCAATCATGACTACGGTCGCATGCGTTCGCTGTGGAGCGGGGCCGAGACCGAATCGCCCGATTCGTTCTTCAGAATGATGACGGCGGTGCTGTTGTCGATGCCAGGCGCGCTGTGTCTGTGGCAAGGCGACGAACTGGGGCTGCCGGAGGCGCGCATCCCCGAGGATATTCCGCCGGAACGCCTGCGCGACCCGGTGGGACGGCGTGAGTACCCGCAGCACAGGGGCCGCGACGGCTCGCGCACGCCGATGCCATGGGACGACCGTCTGCCGCAGTTCGATTTCACCGATGCCGATCAGGCTTGGCTGCCGATTCCGGACTCGCACCGTTCCCGCTCGGTGCGCCGCCAGAACGCCGATCCGGATTCCCTGCTCAACACCTGGCGCGAACTGCTGTACTGGCGCGTCGGTCAGCCGGCGCTGCACGCTGGGACGATGCAGGTGGCGGATGTGCCGGAGCCCTTGTTCGAAATGGTCCGTGAGTACGACGAACAGCGCCTGCTGTGTCTGTTCAATGTTTCCGCCGACACCGTCGACGCAGACCTGAGCGGCTTCGACGAACCCATTCCCGCGCGCGGCCTGAGCTTCGATTTCGAATGGTCACCGCAGACACGCGGCCTGCGCCTGCCGCCCTGGGGCATTTTCTTCGCGGACCTGTGGCATCCCAATAGCGGCGAGCCGCCGGATGGATCGGGTACCGGCCCGCGCGGGCGCAGAGAACCGGAACAGACCGAGTCCGCATTGACCGGAATCAGGTATTCGCCCCGCTCGCCGTAGAGATAGCGCGCTGCGCGGTTCGACCGGACTGGCCTCGTGCAAGGCCGACGACAGTCCCCACACAGCGGTCCGGCTGGCGATGGCGGCGGGAGCCTTGCGCACCACCGTCGCCGGGTCTGTTTCGGCTGAGCTTCCTTGGCTGAGCTTTCCGACCCAGGTTCCTGTACATGAACGACCGCGTTCAGTCCTCGCACATCACGCCGGCTTAGCCTGATTGATGCGGCAGCTCGACAGCGGCCGCACCATCACTACCAGCAGGAGCACACTTATGGCGGATAGACAGGAGCAGGATCGCGGACCCGGCGCAGAGAAGGTCGAACTGGAACATCGCCTGGACTCCAACGCGGACAAGACCAAGAAAGGCCTACAGCGGGACGACAACGCCAGCAATGAAGCGCCGGATCCCGACCAGCCAGCCGACCAGAGCACCGGGCGCGGACACAAGGCTCAGCAGGCACAACCGCATCGCTCAGGCAGGCCCAGCGGCGGCAATACCGTCGGCGGCCGTGCTCAGTATCAGGAGCGCTGAGGCGGCTCAGCGTGCTGGCCGACGGGCCTTTCCAAGCATTTCGAGCAGCGCATAGATCACACGCTCGTCCTCTTCGAGCATTCGATCCGACGGCGAGCGCGTTGCCACGGCACGCGCTCGCTGCATCAGCTTCGAATAATCGCCTGCCATCCAGGCATCGAGCACCGCCGGGTGCACATAGCATTTGCGGCACACCGCAGCGGTATTGCCGAGCCGTTTGGCAACGGTGCGCATGACATCGGCGGCTGCGATCCGCCGGGCATGTTCGCTGTCACCGCAGTTCGCTTCGGCCAAGGCATGTGCCGCCAACAAGGTGCCGGCCCAGGTGCGGAAGTCCTTGGCCGTGAAATCCGACTCGGTCGCGTCGCGCAGATAGTCGTTTACGTCCGACGAGCTGATCGTGTGGCGCTTCCCTTCGTCGTCCAGATACTGGAACAGCGACTGGCCGGGCAGATCCTGAAGGCGCTTCACAATTCCGGCCAGACGCCGGTCGTCCACCACGACCTCACGCGGCTGACCGCTCTTGCCGCGGAACGCGAAGCGCAGACGCCCACCGTGAACGTCCACGTGGCGACCCGCGCAAGGTGGTCAGACCGTAGGCGCGGTTCTCATCGGCATAACGTTGATTGCCGACGCGGATCAGCGCGGTCTCCAACAGCCGCACCACGCTGGCCAGAACCTTGTCGCGTCCCAGACCCTGTTGCCTGAGATCGGCATCCACCCGCTTGCGCAGCGCCGGCAGCGCGTCGGCGAAATCGAGCAGTCGATCGTACTTGGTGTGATCACGCAGTTCGCGCCACAACGGATGGTAGCGATACTGCTTGCGTCCGCGCGCATCCCGTCCGGTGGCCTGAAGATGGCCATTGGCGTCACGGCAAATCCAGACGTCTTCGTAGGCGGGCGGGATCGCCAGCTTGCGGATGCGTTCGAGAATTCTTTCGTCGCGCAGCGGCCGGCCGGACAGGCCGACATAACTGAAGCCCTTGCCGCGTCGAACACGCCGGATTCCGCGCTCCTGATCGGACACATGGATCAACCCGACACGACGCAGCTGCCGCGCCTGCCGACGTTTCGCGACCCGGGCGTTCGAGTGATCCGGCAAACTCATCCGCCCTTGGAAGCGCTTACGTCCCGGGATCGTTCGCTGACGCGCCTTCATGCCTGACACTCGCCCAGTGGGGCCGTCCAGCGTAGTTGGTGCCGACTGAATCGCCCGGGAACAGACAGGCTCAGCCCGCAGGACGGGCAAGGAAAAGGCCGGTTGGACCGGCCCTTTCGTTTCAAGTCTTGCATGTCGCGGGGATCAGCCGCCGCCACCCTCGCCGCCTGCTCCACCGGCGTCAGAGCGAGCCATCGAGCCGCCATCGCCGTGTCCTGGCTGTGCACGATGAACAGGATCGGACTCAGGGTTCGTTGTCCAGTCCTGGCCGGCGCCACCCGGCGCCATACCTTGCATCGGCGCTCCGTCTTGCTGCTCGCGATAAATCTCGTCGGCGTTGTTCACACCAAGCCCCATCTGTGGCAGGTAATACTCATCCTGCGTCAACATTCCGTCGCCGTTCTGATCCCGGTCGTCGAAGCGGTTCGCCAGATTCGTTCCCGGCGTCACTTCGTCGCGAGAAATCATGCCGTCACCGTTGCGGTCCGTCGCAAGCGCGGCCGCCTTCGGCGTATCCGACGCGCCCATGGTGCTGTCGAGTTCACCTTGCGCCAATGCCGGACCAGCGCTCATACCTGTCGCCGCCAGAGCGGCCCAGATGATGTGCTTTTTCATAGTGCGTCTCCTTCACGATTCTGCGTGCTGTGGTAGAGACTTCACCTTAGGCGGCGGGCATTGAATTCACTGTGAACCCGACAGTTCAGCTTTATGAGTCTTGTGCGCCGACGAGCGAGCATCGCTCGCGGTTTTGTCGCATGCAACACGGGGACGGCTGAACAGCTCATTGGTCGTCATTCACGCCGGCCCGCTTTGAAGCACGCCGCCGCTCCGAAGTGGCGGCACGAACATTGGGTGAAGCCGCTGATCGGCCGTATGTGATGCGTGCTGGAGAAGACGCCGCTCCACCGTGACGGGGTTGATGCTACCGCGAAGGCAGGCGCAAGGCTACGTCTGAAACAGCGTCAACAGCGGTTCTGGACCGCCCGGTCCGGACCCGCATGCCGGGTGGTGTGGGGAGGGCTGATTTAACGTCAGCCCTTCTCCGATTGGGCCTTGGCCACAAGCGGAAACTGTTCTGGATGCTCTATTGACTCAACCGCAAGTCAATATCGAGCTGTGGCCAGTAGAGATGCCTTGCGTGCGGCCACTGGACCTCTTGGATGGCGCCGGCAGATGCACTACGAAACCACGGGAAATGTGCAAACGACATGAATAGCTCTCTATTTCCCAGCAACAGCCAAATGCCGTGCTTAGAGATATGAGTGACTTCAGCTTCCGAAGTGCTCGTTCCAAGCGGTGTGGATGCGGTGCTCATGAGTTTTCACCAATTGCTCGGCCTGATGAAGCTGCTGGGCAAACAAGTAGGGCTAACGCCCCGGTTCGGCCGCGGGCCTGCCGCAGCGAAGATGCAAGCGGAGGCAGAACCGTCGGCTGGAACCGATGGTTGGACGACTCCGCCTTACGACATAAAGACTTCACGGATGACCTCGGGCCGTTTGGCAGCGATGGCCAGCAAAGACTGAGCAGCCCCGGATGGTTTGCGCCGGCCCTGCTCCCACTCTTGAAGCGTGCGGGTTGATACTCCAAGCACCTGAGCGAACTGTGATTGCGACAGGCCGGACTTGGCGCGTGCCTGTGTGACCTCGGAAAGCGTGATTGTATGGACCCGGCCTACCTTCTGAGACTTCATCTCCAACACGGAGGCCAATAGCTCTGCGCCAAGGTCTCGCTTGCTATCTCTGGCTTTCAACTCTTTCTCAGTCATGGGCATTGAGTGCCTCCTTAATCTTCAGTAGCACCTGTGGTGCAATGTTGTCCTGCACACCTTTGGCGTAGATGAGCAGCAAGTAAATGCGCCCATCTGGAATCTGGTTGTAATGGATGACTCGAACACCGCCACGTTTGCCCATGCCTGCTCTGGACCAGCGTACTTTTCTGCACCCGCCGGAACCTGGAATAACATCTCCCATTTCCGGGTGTGCCGCTATCCACGCAGCAAGGGCACCGCGCTCGTCTTCGGTCCAGTAATCAGGGCAAAGCTTTGAGAAGGTGGGTGTCTCTATGACGGTAAACATGCCACATCATACGTCAGAGACGTACAATCAGCAAGGCGTCCAACGCCCCGGTTCACCCGCGGCCCGCAGGCGGCCATCGCTGCGATATTCCACCGATTTTGAAAGCGCCACAAGGCGAAAACGCATCGGGTCGGCAGCGGGCTTGCATTGCGAATCCTTCAGGCGGGCCGAACTTCTGGAGCGGGGAACGCACCGACGCTTGCGAGATCGGCGTACTCGGTCTGAACCGAGCTGCCGCTGCCGTTCTGCGCTCGATCAATCCAGCCGTTTCAGCGCGGTCGTCAGCGATTGTCGACAGCGGTCGAAACCATCCCAGGGATCGCGCCTGAGTCGCTTGAAACGGCTCGGGGCAGATTGCGCGTCGTACTTGGCCGCGCTGTCGAGCCGGCCGAGTTCCTCCCAGCGCAGCGGTACGGCCACCGGCGCGCCGGGACGGGCGCGCAGCGAGTACGAGGCCACGCTGGTGGCGCCGCGGCTGTTGCGCAGATAGTCGATGAAGATGCGCTGGTCGCGCTTGGCCTTGCTGGCCACGTCGACGTAGCGATTCGGCTCGGCCTTCGCGCAGGCCGAAGCCAGTGCGTGTGCGAAATCCTTGGCCGCATCCCAGTCGGCGGCCGGCGACAGCGGTACCACCACGTGCAGGCCCTTGCCGCCGGTGGTGCGCACGAAGGATTCGAGGTCCAGGGACTTGAGGCGATCGCGCAACATGCGCGCACCTTCGATCACCCGCTTGAACGGCAGATCGTTCGCCGGGTCCAGGTCGAACACCAGGCGGTCGCACTGGTCCGGCTTGTTCGCGGTGGCGCCCCAGGGATGGAACTCGATCACGTTCATCTGCACCAGTTCCTCGATGCCCTCCACGCTGTCGACCATCAGGTAGTCGCTGCTGCCGTTCTTTTCCTCGATCGGCACGGTGTGCACGTGCTCGCCCATGCCCTTGCCGCGATGTTTCTGGAAGAAGTGCTCACCGTCGATTCCGTCCGGGCAGCGCAGCACCGACAGCGGGCGGCCCGCGATCTCGGCCAGCAGCGGCTCGGCCATTGTTCGGTAGTAGTCGGCGACATCGGCCTTGCTCAGGCCGGCGTCCGGAAACACCACGCGGTCCGGATGCGTCAGCTTGAGGTCGGCGACCTTGGTCACCGTCGGTTCGAGTTGCTTCACGGTCTTGTCCTCGCGCAGGGTCTTGAATGCGGCCTGGCGCAGCAGGCCGAGGCCGGCGATGTCGCGGTAGCTGACTTCCGCAACCAGCTCCGGGCGCACCCAGATCGGCTTGCCGGTTTCGCGCTCGGCCAGGCTGGCCTCGCTGACCGGCGGGGTCTTGCGTTGCAGCGTCTTCAGTTTCGCGGACAGCGAGCTCAGCAGCGCGTCCGAAAAGCCGGTGCCGACGCGACCGACGTAATGCCAGCCGCCCTCGGCATCCGGCTCGGCCAGCAGCAGCGCGCCGAAGCCGTGGCGGCTGCCCTTGGGCTCGGTGTAGCCGACGATGACGAACTCGTCCGAGTTTTCGCGCTTGATCTTGCGCCAGTCATCGCCGCGACCGGCGCGATAGGGACTGTCCGCACGTTTGCTGACGATGCCTTCGAGCCCGAATTTTTCGGCGGTGGCGAACACCGTGTCGCCGTCGCCGGCATGATGCTCGCTGTAGGCGAGCGCGCCGCGCGTCTTGCGCGACAGCAGTTTGCGCAGGCGCTGCTTGCGCTCGCTCAGCGGTTGCTCGCGCAGGTCTTCCCCGTTCAGGCGCGGCAGGTCGAACAGCTGATAGCTGAGCGATGCCTTGGAGCGTCCGGCGAGGCGGGCCTGCAGCGCATTGAAGTCACTGCGGCCGCGGCGCAGCACCACCAGTTCGCCGTCGAGTTCGGCATCGTCGGTGTCGAGTTTGCGCAGCGCCTCGACGATATCCGGCAGGCGCTCGGTCCAGTCCAGGCCGTTGCGGGACCACAGCCGGGGTTCGCCGTCGACGAGGGTCGTCAGCAGCCGGTAGCCGTCCCACTTGGGTTCGTGCAGCCATTGCCGCCCCTCGGGCGGCGTGCCCACAAGCTTGGCGAGTTGCGGCTCGAACGGCTTGGCCTTGCCGGCCGATTTCGCCGACGTGGATAGCCGCTTCGCTGTCCGCCCGGAGGCCTCGGGTTTGCCGGATCTGAGGTGTCCGCCGGCATTGGTGAAATCGTCCGCCTCGCGCGCGCCGGCGTAGCGGTCGCGCCGCTTGATCAGCAGCCACTGCGGCTGCTTGCCGTTCATGCGCGTACGCACGAGATCCCAGCCGCCATGCAGCATCCGGCCGTCGAGCTCGAAACTGATATGGCCCTTGTCGAGCTGCTGCTGCGGATCGCCTTCGGGTGTCCAGTCGCCTTCGTCGAAGATCTCCACCTGGCCGGCGCCGTAGTGGCCTTTCGGGATCTCGCCTTCGAAGCCGGCGTAGTCCAGCGGATGATCCTCCACCTGCACGGCCAGACGCTTGGTGCCGGGGTCGAGGCTCGGTCCCTTGGGGATCGCCCAGCTCTTGAGTACCCCATCCACTTCCAGGCGGAAGTCGTAGTGACGGCTGCTGGCGTGATGCAACTGCACCACGAAACGCGGCCGGCCGCTGCGCCGCGCGCTCTTACGGCCGGCGCGCGGTTCGGGCGTGCCTTCCCGACGCTTTTCGCGATAGGTCTGGATGCTCATGCCGACTTGCTCCTCGCGGACTTGGACGATTTCTTGCCCGCGGCCTTCTTGCGCGTACTGCGGCGACGAGTGTTGCCACGACTGCTGCGTCCCGCCGGCTTGCCACGGTTCTTCGACTTGAGGCTGTCGCGCAGCAAGGCCATGAAGTCCTCGTCGTTACCGGACGGCGGTGCTTCGTCCTCGATGTCTTCGGGCTCGGCTTCGCCCTCGTCCTTGACGCGCTTCTCGACCAGCTTGCGCAGTCGCTCGCGGAAGTCGTCGTGAAATTCGTCGGGCTGCCATGCGCTGCTCATGGAGTCGATCAGCTGCGCCGCCATGTCGATTTCCTTGCGCGTCAGCTTGAAGTCCGAAAGCTTGCCGGACGGAATCCGGTAGTCGCCCGGATCGACCAGCTCCTGCGGAAAGCGCATCAGCATCAACACCAGGGCATCGTCGTGCGGCATCAGCATCGCCAGGTGCTGGCGCGTGCGGATCACCACCTTGGCGATGCCGACGCGTCCGGTTTTCTTCAGGGTTTCACGCAGCAGCACGTAGGGTTTGTCGGCCTTGCGATCCGGCGTCAACAGGTAGGGCTTGTCGAAATAGCGCGGATCGATCGCCTCGCGTTCGACGAAGGTTTCCAGATCGATGGTTTGCGTGGCCTCCGGCGCCGCCTTCTTGATGGCATCCGAATCGATCACCGTGTAGCTGCCCTTCTTGTATTCGAAGGCCTTGACCACGTCCTTCCAGGCGACTTCCCGCCCGGTCTCGGAATTCACGCGCTCGTAACGGATCGGGCGTTTGTCACGCGAGTCGAGCATGCGGAAATGCAGATCGACGCTGCGCTCGCCCGTGTACAGGCGGATCGGCACATGCAGCAGGCCGAAGGAGATGGTTCCGGTCCAGATCGGTCTGGCCATATTGCCCTCATCTTCAGGTGGACGTTGTCGGGGCGCACTCTCGAACCTTATCGCCGCCTGACTGAATCGGTGTCGAACAGGCGCGCTCGCACCACTGCCGGCCGCGCTCCGGAGGGCCATTCAGGCGGGGCCAAGCTAACGTGACTAGGGTGAAGTTTCGTTTGAGGTTCCGACCGGCATACGGTCGCCACCAGCGAGGGAGTAAGGGGATTTGGCCCAGCCCTTTGGCCGACACATGGATTTTGTCGCGCGCTTGGTCGTGCTGGGCGTGATCGTGGTCGGCGTCGGACTTTTCTGGATCTGGCGTGCTGCCTCCGCCTCCGCCCACCCGGTTGGCAGCGCCGTGGAGCAGCCCATCCCGTTCAGCCACAAGCACCACGTCGGCGACGACGGCATCGACTGCCGCTACTGCCACGCCAGCGTCGAAACCGCCGCCACCGCCGGCATGCCCTCGGTCGAGGTGTGCATGAGCTGCCACTCGCAGCTTTATACCGACCAGCCGGCGCTGCAGCCGCTGATCGAAGCTTGGCAGTCCGGCAAGCCGATTCGCTGGCAACGCGTACACGACCTGCCGGACTTCGCCTACTTCGACCACAGCGTGCACGTGAACAACGGCGTCGGCTGCGTCAGTTGCCATGGCCGCGTCGACGAGATGCCGCTGACCTGGCGTCACGCCTCGCTAAACATGCAGTGGTGCCTGGACTGCCACCGCGACCCGGCCCAGGCGCTGCGCCCGCGCGACAAGGTGTTCGATCTTGCCTGGCAGCCCGCGAACCAGCGCGCCACCGGCACCGCATTGATCGCCGCCTACCACGTTCCGATGGAACGACTGACGGAGTGCTCCACGTGCCATCGCTGAGCCGCATCGACGAACTGCGCCGACTGCTGGCGGACCTGCGCGGCCCGGCGCTGTGGCAGCAACTCGACCAGCTCGCCGAGCACCGCGCCCTGCGCGAACTGGTCGAGCAGCAGTTCCCGCATCTGTCGCGCGCACCGGCCATGGACCGGCGCGGCTTCCTGCGCTTTGCCGCCGCGGCGATCGGCGGCACCGGACTGAGCGCCTGCAGCGGCCCGCCGCCGGAACGGATCGTGCCGCAGCAGCGGCTGCCGGAAACGACCGTGCCCGGCAAGCCGGTGTTCTACGCCAGCACGCTGACGCAGGCCGGCAGCGGCATCGGCGTGCTGGTGGAAACCCACGGCAACCGGCCCACCAAGATCGAGGGCAACCCCGGCCACCCGTCCAGCCTCGGCGCCACCGGCATCCACGCCCAGGCGGCGATCATGGACCTGTGGGACCCGGATCGTTCGCCGATGATTCTGCGCGGCGGCACCGAAGTCGGCGCCTGGAACGGCGTACTCGCCGAGTTCGCGAAGATCCGGCAAGCCGGCGGCGACGGCCTGCGTCTGATGACGCCGAGCATCGCCTCGCCGACGCTGCGCGCGCAGATCGAAACGCTGCTGGACGAACTGCCCGGCGCACGCTGGCACCGACATGACGCGGTGGACCTCTCCGCAGCAGCCGAAGGCGCGCGCATCGCCTTCGGCCAGGCGCTGCAGCCGCAGTACCGCCTAGACCGCGCCGAGCTGATCGCCCTGTTCGATGCGGACCTGCTGGCACAGGGGCCGGGCCATCTGCGCCACGCGCGGGACTTCGCCAAGCGCCGCGAACCGCCGCAAATGAACCGGCTCTACGTGGCCGAACCCAGCCCCACGCCCAGTGGCAGTCTCGCCGATCATCGTTTGCCGATCGGCGGTGAACGGGTCGCCGAACTTGTGCGCCTGCTCGCCGCCAAACTGGGGATCGGCGACACCGGAGCCGCGCTCGACCCGACAGCGGAGCGCTGGATCGCGGTGCTGGCCGAGGACCTGCGCGCAGCGGGACCGGCCGCGCTCGTCGCCGCCGGACCGGCGCAGCCACCGTCCGTGCACGCGCTGGTCTGGGCGATCAACCATCGCCTCGGCGCAGTCGGCCACACCCTGCAGTTCATCGCGGCACCGCGACAGGGCGAGCCCTACGCCACGCTGCTGTCGGACATGGAGGACGGCAAGGTCGAGACCCTGTTGATGCTGGACGTGAACCCGGCTTACGACGCGCCGCAATCCGCGCGGTTTGCCGAGGCGCTGCAAAGAATTCCGCGCAGCGTCCACAGCGGGCTCTACACCGACGAAACCGCGCGCCTGTCGCACTGGCACATCCCGCTGGCGCACGCGCTGGAATGCTGGTCGGACGCCGAGGCCCACGACGGCAGCGCCAGCCTGCAGCAGCCGATGATCGCGCCGCTGTACGGTGCCCGCCCGGCCCACGAAATCCTCGCCGCCCTGCTCGGCGATCCGAGACCGCAGGCGCGCGACATCGTGCAGGCGCATTGGCGCCAGCGGCTCGGCGACGCCGGTTTCGATACACGTTGGCACGACAGCCTGCGCCAGGGTCTGATCGAGGGCACGGCGGCCGCCACGCTCCGCCCCGCGCTGCGCGAACTCGATCTGCAATGGCCGCCGCCCCTGCCCGGCCCGGTGCTCGAAATCCGCCCGGACCCGACGTTGTGGGACGGCCGCCAGGCCAACAACGCCTGGCTGCAGGAGCTGCCGAAGCCAATCGCGCTGAATACCTGGGGCAATCTCGCCTGGGTCGGCGCACGACTGGCGCAGCAGTACGACATCGAAAACGGCGACGTGCTGCGCCTGAGTACCAACGGCGCGTCGATTGAAATTGCCGCGCTGGTACTGCCCGGCCAGGCGCAGGACAGCCTCACCGTGCACCTGGGCCACGGCCGCCGCGCAGCCGGACGCATCGCCAGCGACGTCGGCGTGGACGTGGCGGCTTTGCGTCCCGCCGACGGCGCCTGGCGCAGCGGGCCGCTGACGATCGAAAAAACCGGCGAGCGCCGCATCCTCGCGCGCGTGCAGACCCAGGACGGCATGGAAGGCCGCGAGCCGGTGCGCCGCGCCACGCTGGCCGAATACCGCCAACACGACGGCGCGCTGGTCGAGGACGAAACGCCGCAACACAGTTTCTACGACGCCAACCCGCCGCAGACGCGCGAGCCCGGCAAGCCGGCCTGGGGCATGAGCGTGGACCTCAACGCCTGCCTCGGCTGCATGAACTGCACGATCGCCTGCCAGTCCGAAAACAACATACCCACGGTCGGGCGCGAGCAGGTGGACCTCGGCCGCGCGATGCACTGGATACGCGTGGACCGCTATTTCGAAGGCCCGGCGGAGACTCCGGAAATCCTGTCGCAGCCGGTGCCGTGCATGCACTGCGAGCATGCGCCCTGCGAGCTGGTATGCCCGGTCGGCGCCACCGTGCACGACGACGAAGGGCTCAACGTGCAGGTCTACAACCGCTGCGTCGGCACGCGTTTCTGCGGCAACAACTGTCCCTATTCGGTGCGCCGCTTCAACTTCCTGCAGTACGCGGATCGCGACACCGAATCGCTGCGCGGCGGCCGCAATCCGGACGTGACCGTGCGCAGCCGCGGCGTCATGGAAAAGTGCAGCTTCTGCATACAGCGCATTTCCGCGGCGCGCATCCAGGCCGAGAACGAGGGCCGCGAGATCGGCGACGGCGAAGTCGTCACCGCCTGCCAGTCCGCCTGCCCGACGCAGGCGATCACCTTCGGCAACATCGCCGACAAGGACAGCGCGGTCTCCAAGAAAAAAGCATCGCCGCGCAACTACGATCTGCTGGCCGAACTCAATACGCGGCCGCGCACCAGCTATCTCGCAAGGCTGCGCAATCCCAACCCCGCGCTCGAAACAAACGGGGAGGACCAGGCGTGAACGGCGAAGGCTGGCTGGCAGCCGGCACCACGCCAGGCGACGTCGATGCGCGCATCGCCCGTCCGGCGCTGGCGCCGCGCTTTGGTGCCGGCTGGCGCATCGGCCTGTCGGTGTCGCTGCTCGGCGTCTTGGTGCTGATGTTGACGGTATCGGTGCTGCTCACCGTCGGCGTCGGCATCTGGGGCATCACCCGGCCGGCCTACTGGGGCTTCGCCATCGCCAACTACGTGTGGTGGATCGGCATCGGCATGGGCGGCACCTTCATCTCCACGGCGCTGTACCTGCTGCGCCAGCCGTGGCGCAATTCACTGAGCCGCTACGCCGAAACCATGACCGTGTTCGCGGTCTGCGTCTCCGGCATCTTCCCGATCCTGCACCTGGGCCGGCCATGGTTCTTCTACTGGCTGTTTCCGTACCCGGATACGATGAATGTGTGGCCGCAATGGCGCAGTGCCCTGTTCTGGGACTTCTGCGCGATCCTCGCCTACCTGCTGGTATCGGTGCTGTTCTGGTACGTGTCGATGCTGCCGGATCTGGCGACCCTGCGCGACCGCGCCGCCGGGCGCATGCGCCGCGTCGTCTACGGCTTTCTCGCGCTGGGCTGGCAGGGCGAGGCGCGCGAATGGCAGCGGCTGGAGGCCTTGACGCGCATCATCGCCGCGCTCGGCGTGCCGCTGGTGTTCTCGGTGCACAGCATGGTCGCCCTGGACCTCTCGGAAGGCCTGCTCGCCGGCTGGCATACCACGATCTTCCCGCCATTCTTCGTCGCCGGCGCGCTGTTCTCCGGCTTCGCCATGGCCCTGGTCATCGGCGTGCCGCTACGCAAGCGTTTCAGGCTCGAAGCCCTGATCACCGAGCGCCATCTGGACCGCCTGGCGATCCTGCTGCTGACCGGCGGCCTGGTGGTGGCCTATTGCTACGCCGCCGAAATCTTCATGGCCTACTACAGCATGGACGAGTACGAACTCGCGGTGACGCGCTTTCGTTTCACCGGCCTGTACGCGCCGGTCTACTGGGCCGCCATCGTCTGCAATGTGCTCGCGATCCAGCCGCTGTGGTGGGCACGCGTGCGGCGCAGCCCGCGCTGGCTGTTCTGGATCGGCCTGTCGGTGGTATTCGGCATGTGGTGCGAACGCATCATGCTGGTGCTGTCCAGCGAATACCGGCCGTTCCTGCCGGCGGCCTGGGGCCGCTTCATGCCCACGGTCTGGGACTGGGCGATGCTGGCCGGCTCGATCGGCCTGTTCATGACGATGCTGCTGCTGTTCGTGCGCTGGTTTCCGGTGGTGTCCATGCACGAGACGCGACAGCTGGCCCACGAGTCCGCCCAGGGATCCAGGGAGGCGCAGGCATGAGCATCGGTCGGCCGGGACTGCTCGCCCGCTTCGACACGCCGCAAACCCTGCTGGGCGCGGTGCAGGCCGCCCGATCGCAGGGCCATCGCGGCCTGCGCGCGTGGACACCGTATCCGGTGGAGGGCCTCGCCGAAGTCCTGGCGCTGCCGCCCAGCCGTTTGCCGCTGGCGATGCTGCTCGGCGGCCTCGCCGGCGGCCTCGGCACGCTGGCCCTGCAGTACTACAGTGCCGTCATCGACTACCCCGTCAATATCGGCGGGCGGCCGCTGGCGAGCTGGCCGGCCTTCGGTCCGCCGGCACTGGAAATGACGCTGCTGTGCGCCGGGCTGGTCGGGATCCTCGGCCTGCTGCTGCGCTCGGGCCTGCCGCGCTGGCATCGGCCGGAATTCGACTGGGCAGGAATGGAACAGGCATCCTCCGATGCGTTTCTGTTGTGGCTGCCGCTCGATGACGAGGACGGCGAAGCCCTGCGCGATTGGCTGCTGAGCAACGGGGCGCGGGACCTCAGCCGAGTCGGAGGCGATTCATGAACCGCCTGGACCCGATTGACCGGCCGCGCAGCAGGGCCAGGCTGTTCGAAATCGTGCTCCTCGGCGGCCTGCTGGGGCTGGGTCTCGCCGGCTGCGAGAACGCCATGCAGGACATGTACGACCAGCCGCGCTACGAGCCTTACGAACCCAGCCCGCTGTTCGATAACGGCAACTCGATGCAGGACCCGCAGCCAGGCACGGTCGCGATGGCCGCCGGCCGCGGTGCCGACGCCAGCGGCGCGCAGGCCGCAAGCGCGCAGCTCGAACCCTTGCCGCCACCCGATGCGAAAAACCCGCTGCCGCTGACGATGGCGGTGCTCGAACGCGGGCGCGAACGCTACGAGGTCTATTGCGCGCCCTGCCACAGCCGTGTCGGCGATGGCGACGGCTACATCACCCGCCGCGGTTTCCCGCGGCCGCCGAGCTTTCACCAGGATCGCCTGCGCCAGGCGCCGGACGCGCATTTCTACCAGGTCATCACCGGCGGCTACGGCGCGATGATGCCGTACGCCGGCCGCGTCGCACCGCAGGATCGCTGGGCGATCATCCGTTACATCCGCGCGCTGCAACTATCGCAGCACGCGCCGCTGCAACAGTTGCCGGACAAGGTTCGCGCCGAGGCGGAGGCGGCGCTGAAATGACGAAGACCGCACCGCTCATCGCAGCCGTCGGCGTGATCGCGCTGACCAGCGTCGCCTTTGTCGAAACTCGGCAGGCGCAGGCCGCGGCGAGTTCCCTGCTGATGGCCTGCTGGCTGTTCGCGGGGCTGGGCTTCGGCGCGCTGGCCTTGCTGCTGCTGCACGATCTCACCGGCGGGGACTGGGGCTGGCCGCTGCGCCCGGCGCTGCAGGCGACGGCGGCGACGCTGCCGCTGACGACCGTGGCGACGCTGCTGTGGCTGCCGGCGCTCGATGCGCTGTATCCCTGGGCCAGGGCTGTCGACAGGCCGCAGTCCTGGTATCTGAACGAGTCCTTCTTTGTGGTCCGCGCGCTGCTGTTCCTGCTGAGCTGGAGCGCGCTCGCGCTGTGGGTGCAGCGCCCGCCGCCGGCGCGCCGACGCGGCCCGGTGCTGGCGCTGTTGTGGCTGGGCCTCAGCGGCAGCCTCGCCGGCATCGACTGGGCGATGTCGCTGACGCCGGAACACCACGCCGCCGGTTTCGGTCTGCTGACGATCAGCGGCTGGGTGCTCGGCGCGATGGCGCTGGCGGTCGGCGCCTCGGCCACTACTGTCGAAAACGAAAGCATCCGAGCGGATCACGGCGCCTGGCTGCTGATGCTGCTGTTGCTGTGGGCCTATCTGGCCTACATGGACTATCTGACGGCCTGGATCGGCGACCAGCCTTCGGCACTGGCCTGGTACTGGCCGCGCGTCGGCACCGAATGGTCCCGGTGGATGCTGGCCGGCGTGGCGCTGCGCGTACTGCTGCCGTTCTGCCTGTTGCTGGACGGGCGCGCGCGCCGCAATCCGCGCGTGCTGGCCTTGTGCGCGGCGCTGCTGCTGGCAGCGCAGTTCATGGAGGCGGTGCTCATGATCCTGCCGAGCCTGCGTACCTCCGGACCGCTTTGGCACTGGAGCGACCTGCTCGCCGTGCTCGGGCTCGGCCTGCTGTTCGGCAGCGCTTTCGAGTTCCTGCGACGGCGCCGCACGAGAATCGACGGAGAACCGGAATGAACAAGGCCGCAAACCCTGCCGCTTCCGGACACGAGCCCGAAAACCTTTCCATCCAGCGGGTCTGCGTGATCATCGGCGGCGTCTTCGGCGGGCTGATCGCGCTGAGCCTGATCAGCCTGTCGATCTGGCAAGGCCTGTTCGAATACGCGGACAACAAGTCGCCCGCGACCCCCGTGGCCATCCCGCCTCCGCCGCGCCTGCAAGCTCGACCGCTGCCCGACTACCGGCAGTACGAGGCACATAAACAACAGCAGCTCGATACCTATGCCTGGGACGACCGCCGCCAAGGTGTCGCGCGCATTCCGGTGTCGGCGGCGATGCAGGTGTTGGCCCGCGACGCCCAGGGCGCCGCGAATGGCGGTACCGAATGAGGGCGCTACTGGCCTTGGCCATGCTGGTGGCGGCGTGCGCCGTGGCCGCGCAACCCCCCGTGGTCGACATCGACGCCGTGCGCTTCAGTCCGCAAGCCGGCGCCCGGGTTCCGGCCGATATCGCATTGCGCGATGCGGATGGTCGGGCGTTCCATCTGGGCGAACGCTACGGCGACAAGCCGCTGGTGCTGATGCTGGGCTACTACCATTGCCCCAATCTTTGTGGCGCGGTCTGGGCCGGACTGGCCTCGGCGGTCAGCGAGATCGACCGCCGGCCCGGCCGCGACTTCGAACTGCTGGTCGCCAGCATCGACCCGGACGAAGGCCCCGCCGACGCGCGTCAGCGTCGCGCCGCGCTGGCCGACAGCTTCGACCAGGCCGGCATCCCGCGGTGGCACTTCGCCACCGGTGACGAAACCCAGATCCGGCGTCTGGCGCAGGCGGTGGGCTACGGCTACCGCTATGACCCGCAACAGCGTCAGTACGCACACGCCGCCGGCGTCCTGGTCCTTGACACCACGGGCCGCATTGCGCGCTATCTGGTGGGCGTGCAGTTCGACCCGCAGACCCTCAAGCTCGGCATCGTCGACGCGGCATTGGCACAGCCCGACCGTCGCGGCGGTGTCCTGCAGGCTTTTGCCGATCAGGTCTTGCTGCTCTGCTATCACTACGACCCTTCGAGCGGCCGCTACGCCTCGCGCATCAATCGCATCCTCCAGGTCGCCGGTGTGGCATCGGTACTTGCCCTGGGCGGTTTGATCGCCTGGCTGCTGCGGCGGGAGTCGACTGACGAGGGTGCCGCATGATCGGCTTCGACCGGCTCATGACCGGCGCTTCGAACATCGCCGACGACGTCGATGCGATGTTCTTCGCGATGGTGGCGCTGTGCGGCTTCGTGCTGCTGGCGGTGACGGTCACGCTGGTTCTCTTCTCGGTGCGCTACCGGCGCGGCAGCCAGGCCGACCGCAGCGGCGACCATTCCCGCCATCTCGGCGTGGAACTGACCTGGACACTCGTACCGGCCGTGTTGTTCATCGGCATCTTCGCCTGGAGCATCGGTCTGTTCGCGAAGATCCAGACGATGCCCAAGGAGGCGACCAGCATTTACGTGGTCGCCAAGCAGTGGATGTGGAAAGTGCAGCACGCCGATGGCCGGCGCGAGGTCAATCAGCTGCACATTCCGGTCGGCAAGCCAGTGCGTTTGACGATGACCTCGCAGGACGTGATTCACAGCTTTTTCGTGCCGGCCTTCCGCATCAAACAGGACGTCTTGCCGAACCGCTATACGCAGATGTGGTTCAAGCCGGAGAAGACGGGGGAATTCAGGCTTTACTGTGCCGAGTTCTGCGGCACCGACCACGCACTCATGCGCGGCCGCGTCGTGGTGATGGAGCCCGCCGCCTATGCCCTATGGGCGGACGCCGCCGGTACCGACAGCCTTGCCCAACAAGGCGAGGCGCTGTTCCGCCAGCTTGGCTGCAGTGGTTGCCATGGTCCCGCCGCCACCGTGCACGCGCCGGACCTGGCCGGGCTTTACGGCAAGCCCGTTCCCCTGAGCGACGGCAGCACCGTGACCGCCGATGCCCGCTATCTGCGCGACAGCATTCTGTTGCCGAGCAAACAGGTGGCCGCCGGCTACCCGGACATCATGCCGACGTTCCAGAACCAGATCGACGAGGAAGACGTGATCGCGCTGACCGCCTACATACAGTCGCTGGACCCGAACCCGAACCCGGACCCGGACCCGCGCCAGGAGATCGTTGATGCCCCACGCTGACAGCCCGGCCTCGTTCCTGGATGCGCCGACCGGCTTTCGCAGCTGGCTGCTGACGCACGACCACAAGCGCATCGGCATTCTGTACGCGATCGCCATCACCGCGTTCTTCTTCGTCGGCGGCGCCGCGGCGGTGCTGATCCGCACCGAACTGGCCACGCCGCAGGGCGACGTGCTTACGGCCGACGGCTACAACGAGGCCTTCACCGTGCACGGCGTGGTCATGGTCTGGTTCTTCCTGATTCCGTCGATTCCCAGCGTGCTCGGCAATATCCTGCTGCCGCTGATGCTCGGGGCCCGCGACCTGGCGTTCCCGCGCCTGAACCTGGCGAGCTGGTACCTCTACGCGCTCGGCGGCATCTTCACCATTGCCTGCCTGATCGCCGGCGGCGCCGATACCGGCTGGACCTTCTACACGCCGTTCTCGACGCTGTTCTCGAACTCCAATGTGCTGCTGGTCGTGGTCGGCGTGTTCATCGTCGGGTTTTCGTCGATCCTCACCGGCCTCAACTTCATCGTCACGATCCATAGCCTGCGCGCGCCGGGCATGCACTGGTTCCGCATGCCGCTGTTCGCCTGGACGATGTACGCCACCAGCCTGGTGATGATCCTGGCCACGCCGGTGCTGTCGATGACGCTGGTGCTGATCGGCCTGGAGCGCGTGTTCGGCGTCGGCATCTTCGACCCTTCGCTGGGCGGCGACCCGCTGCTGTTCCAGCACCTGTTCTGGTTCTACTCGCACCCGGCGGTCTACATCATGGTGCTGCCGGCGATGGGCGTGGTCTCGGAGATCATTCCCTGCTTCGTGCGCAAGCGCATCTTCGGCTACCGCTTCATGATCTATTCGATCATGGCCATCGCCATCGTCGGCTTCTTCGTCTGGGGCCACCACATGTTCGTGTCCGGCCAGTCGATGTACGCCGGCATCGTATTCTCGCTGCTGAGCTTCGTCGTCGCCATTCCCAGCGCGATCAAGGTCTTCAACTGGACCGCCACGCTGTACAAGGGAAGCATTAGCTTCGAGGCGCCGATGCTCTATGCGCTGGGCTTCGTCGGCCTGTTCCTGCTCGGCGGCCTCACCGGCCTGTTCCTCGCCGCCACCGCGCTGGACGTGCACCTCACCGACACCTATTTCGTGGTCGCCCACTTCCACTACATCATGGTCGGCGGCGCCGTCATGGCCTATATGGGCGGCATCCATTTCTGGTGGCCCAAGGTGACGGGCCGGCTTTATCCCGAAGCCTGGGCGCGCTTCGCCGCGATCCTGATGTTCTTCGGTTTCAACTTCACCTTCCTGCCGCAGTTCGTGCTCGGCTTTCTCGGCATGCCGCGCCGCTATCATGCGTACGATCCCGAGTTCGGCCTGCTCAACGCCTTTTCCTCCGGCGGCGCGGCCGTGCTCGCCACCGCCTACCTGCTGCCGCTGGGCTACCTGAGCTGGTCGCTGTTCTACGGCGCGCGGTCGCCGGCCAATCCCTGGGCCGCGTCCGGGCTGGAATGGCAGACCAGCTCACCGCCGCCGACGCACAACTTTCTGGAAACGCCGCGTGTCGACGGCGGCCCCTACGAGTACAGCCCGTCCCAGGCCGAAGCCGAAGCCGAAGCCGAAGCGGAGGCTAGTGCATGAGCCGCGCCATCTCCCCGGCCGAGCCGTTCGACGACATCGAACAGCAGTCCGGCGCCGCCACCTTCGGCATGTGGGTGTTCCTGGCCACGGAGGTGCTGTTCTTCGGCGTGCTGTTCGCTGCCTATGCCTACTGCCGCGTGCAGGACCCGCAAGGTTTCGTGCTCGCCAGCCGCCATACCGATCTGCTGCTGGGCGGTATCGAAAGCGTGATCCTGCTGCTCAGCGCCGCTGCCGCCGCCTGGGCCACGGCGCTGCTGCGTCGCGATGAAAACCGTGCCAGCGCGAACCTGCTGTGGGGCGCCGCCGGCCTCGGCGCGCTGTTCATGGCGCTGCATCTCTACGAATACTGGAAGGACTATGGCGAAGGCCTGGTGCCCGGCCTGCGCTTCACCTACACCGGGCTGCACGCGCAGACCGTGGAACGCTTCTACGCGCTGTACTACGCAATGACGCTGGTCCACCTGCTGCACCTGCTGATCGGCATCGTGCTGCTCGCGTTCTACGCGCGCGAGGTGCGGCGACAGCGCATTGGCGCTGCCTATGCAACCCCGGTGATGTGCGTGGCGCTGTACTGGGATTTCGTGGACATGGTCTGGATCTTCCTGTTCCCGATGCTCTACCTGCTGGATCGCTCATGAACCGGGAAACGCTACGTGCCGGCCGCCTGCCCGCACTCATGCTGCTCGCACAGCTCGTGCTGCTGGGCTTCAACCTGCTCAGTGCGCATGCCGGCCTCGGCCATCTGCATACGGTGTTCTCCATCGCCATCCCGGTACTGATGGCCGGCATCGTCATGATCTGGGCAATGCATCTGCGCCAGCGCTCCGGCGCGGTCCGTCTGACGGCACTGCTCGGCTTCGCCTTCTGGGCGGTGCTGGCGGCCCTGACCCTGGCCGATCAACTTGCCCGGGTCCCGGTTCCTCCGCCTTGGTAAAGCCACTCGACCTGAACTTGTGTCCATCCTCTGTGGCCTACGGCAAAACTCGCGGGCTTCAGAGCACCGCCCGTCTCACGCAGCGAGCGCCTGCTGTCTGAATGATCTGATCGCGGCGGCCCGGCTCGCCGTCAATTGGGCCATCAGTCCGACCGATCAACCCCGGCGATGCGGAGGGCGAACTCCGCATAGCTGTCGGCAACCTCATCCGGTGACTTGCCGCAGTTCGGCTCGTACCAGAACGCGACTCGCAGGCCCATTCCACCGATCGCCCGGCACGCCAGCTCGATGTCAGGCACGTCGAACAGGCCAAGTCGGATGCCCCGTTTGAACACTTCTGCCAGCAAGGACTGCGACTGACTGCGTATGGCGATGATCGGCGTAGCCAGCTCTTCCGACAGCGAGTGCATTTCGGAACTGGCGACGACAGCGAGCATGGAGAATTCGCAATGCGAGAGCACATGAGCGCGCACCAGATTTCTCAATTGCTTTCTCGGCTCCGGGTCCGACTCCAGCAGCGCGTCGCGCAGCAGCCGGAAATGCTCTTCGTTGCCGAGCCGGATGACTTCCGCCAATACGTGTTCTTTCGAGGGGAAGTGCGAATACAGCGTCGTGACCTGCACCTTCGCTTCCGCGCAAATATCCCGCACCGACGTGCCGCCGTAGCCCTGGCTCGCGAACTGATGCAAGGCAGCGTTGAGGATCCTGCCGCGCGCGCCTTTGGGGGTGACGCCTTCGGGCATAACCGTTTCAACGGTGGCGATCCGGCGATTTCTGTCGGTGCTAATAAGGCTCACGGGATAACGATCGTCTGCATTGGTCAATGCTGAACGATAGCTTGCCAAGCCAACTATCACAACATATAGTTCGATACAGATGTAACGAACGTTAGTGTAGAAAAATTAATAACAAGTAGGTGCGGATATGGATGGGAGAGACAGGCTCTGGGCCCGGCGGTGTCGCCGCGCCTGTGCGGCATTGGCATTCATCGCAGTGGGGACATCGCCTGCGCAAGCCGCGACGCTGACGGTTCAGGAAGGCGCAATTGCCGGGACCCAGCGCAACGGCGTGAGTCGCTATCTCGGTATTCCCTATGCCCGCCCTCCGGTCGGCGATTTGCGCTGGGCGCCGCCGCAGGGGCCATTGGCTTGGGAAGGCGTTCGGCCCGCCACAGCGTTCGCCGCCGCCTGCGCTCAGATCGGGAACTACTTTACGAGTAACGATCCGCAAACCTTCGATCGCCCGTATGGCAGTGAAGACTGCCTGTATCTGAACGTCTGGGCGCCGACGGCGCAGCAACGCGCTCCTCGCCCCGTCATCGTGTTCATCCATGGCGGCAGCGGCGTTGTCGGTGCTGCCTCCCTGCCGCTCTATGACGGACAACGGCTGGCGCAAGAGCTGGATGCCGTGATCATCTCCATCAACTACCGATTGAGCTTCTTCGGTAATTTCCATCTCGCCGCATTGAAAAGTGGAGACCCCGCCCGGGACTCGGGAAATTTCGCGCTTCTGGACAAGATCAAGGCGCTCGAATGGGTGCAGCGCAATGCGGCGCGCTTTGGCGGGAACCCAGCCAATGTCACCGTCATGGGGCATTCCGCAGGTTGCGTCAGCATCTGGGCGCTGTTGCGATCGCCCCTGGCAAAAGGCACCTTCGACAAGGTCATCTGTCTCTCCGGTATTCCACTGCAGAGTACCGAGGAAGAGGCGCTTGAGAACAGCCGGCAGTACCTTGGCGAAGTCCTGTATGCCGACGGCATGGTCGAATCGCCCGACGACGCCGAAGGCTGGCTCAAAAGTAAAACACCGGAGCAGGTCAGGGACTACCTGTACGGCAAGTCCACCGTGGAACTGTCGCAGATTTTCAAAGATGTCCGTCCCGTTCCGGAGGTTGCGGATGGCTACGTTTTGGCGACAGACGTCGAGGCCAGGCCCGTGAACGCCGTACCGGCCATTCTTGGAAATACGGCCAAAGAGGCGCCCTTTCTGATACTGGCGAAGTTCAGTCCGCTGGATTATTCGGGAATGTGGTCTCTGATCCAGGGCGAGCAGAAAAGCCTGTCCCTGAGTGATTTCTTCAAGGGACCGTTCGCCCGCTTCGAGTACAAGCTGTCTGGCTGGTACTTCAACAGGAAACTTCTCAAAAAGGTCGATGAATCGGCAAGCCTGCTGGCGAGCGCTTCCGTGCCGGTGTATCGCTACGAGTTTCGCTGGGATCATATACCGGAACCCTGGAAGACCTTGTACGGCTCCTACCATGGCTTGGATGTTCCCTTTGTCTTCGGGAATTTCGACAAGGATTCGCCCAACTTCACGAGCTTCACCTGGGCCGACAGCGACGACGCCGAAACCGAGAGCCTGCACCAGGTCTTTGTCACCGCATTGCGCGGATTCATCGCGAGCGGTGATCCCAATCATTTTTCCCCCGCGGAGCCTTGGCCGGAATGGGGGAGTACCGAGAACAGCATCAGGATTCCCTGAGGTTTGCGGTCAACGAGAACTCGGGAGTGACCTGCAGTGGCTTGCTTGAAAAAGAGGTAACCGTGTTGAGCATGTCCGGCCGTTGGTGACTTTGGCCAAAAAAATAAAGACAAAAGTTTCACAAAAAAAGTGAAGCCGAGGTGAGGAGATTTCCAGATGAGCATTTCGTATATCGCTCGGTCGCGTTCATCGGCTGGTCGGCTGATCCTGACTGCCGCCCTGTCGCGCGCGAGGCACACCGCCCTCCTCACCGTCATTCAAGTTTTCAAGAGAAACGAATAGCGGGGGAGCAATTTGATGTCTGCAAAGGAAATGGGCGATACCCAATGTCTCATCGCGTCGGCCTTGGCGCTGTACGCGGCGGCGGCTTTCACTGGCCCCGCGGCCTGGGCCGAAGACGATGAATGGTCCTTGGATTACCTGGAGGGACCACTTCCGGAGACCAGTTCACCGACGCCTCAGGGGGCGGGCCCGGCAACGGACGCCGAAGCGGCCGTCACGACGATCCGTGTGAAGGAACTCGACACCCCATCGGCGCCCCGCGCCAAGCCGGAGCCTCCGCGTCGTCAGATCGAAGAAATTGTCGTAACGGCGACCAAACGCGAAGAGAGCCTGCGTGACATTCCGGCCTCGATCTCCGCGTTCGAAGGCGACGAGCTTGAAAAGCAGGGCAAGCTCAATCTCGAAGACTACCTCCAGGAAACTCCGGGTGTGGTCATCAACTCGCAGGGGCCCGGAGCCGGGATCAGGGTAACCGTGCGCGGCATCGCCACGGAGACCAATCCAACGTCGTCGAGGCCCTCGCCGGTCGGGATCCTGATTGGCGACACTGCGTTTTCCGACCCCTACATAGCCGGGCTGATTCCTGATCTGAATGCCTTCGATCTGGCGAGCGTCCAGATACTGAAAGGGCCGCAGGGAACACTGTTCGGCGGCGCTGCGCTGTCCGGGGCGATCCGCTACGTTCTGAAGGATCCGGTGTTCGACGAATGGCAGGGCCTTGGCTTTACCCAATACGTCGACGTTGAAGAAGGAGGCTCTGCGTTCACCAGCGGTGCGGCACTCAATGTGCCCTGGGTGGGCCACGATGTCGCACTGCGCCTCGGCTACGTCAAACGTGAGTACCCGGGCGTTATCGACGATACACGCGCCGGCGAAAAGGATGTCAATGACGGCAGCGGCGACCAGATACGCGGGATATTGATGTGGAACCCGCTCGACGCCTTGTCGCTGAAACTGACCCACCTGGATCAGGATTTTTCCGGCGACAATCAGAAGTACGCCGTGGTCAACCCGGACGGCCCGCGCGAAATCGACTTGGCGCTTGTCCCCGAGCCTGCGCACAACAGCTTCAGTCTCGACAGTTTTGAGGCTGACTATGATTTTGACTCGGTGCGCGTGGTTTCACTGACGTCCTATACCGAAAAGAACCGCTTTGCACTCAGTGACTATACGACGGCTCTCGCCGGCAGACCCCCTGACATCTATCCGGCAGCGGCGGCGATCATCTCCATCACGGACACCAAGTCGCATGCGTTCTCGCAGGAAGTACGTCTGCAGTCGACGGGCCCTGGAAATTTCAAATGGCTGGTCGGCGGCTACTTCTACGACTACACGATGGACTACGAACTCTTCATCGGCCCGACCGCGACACAGACGCTTGCCGGGGACGGCACCCCGATCGGCGAACTGACCGACTGGCTGGAAAACGGCACGCCGATCGGGCAGATCGCAGAGTTGCTGGGCCTCGGGACCCTGGATCTCGCCAACCAGACCTCGTTGCTTTACGCGACCAATCACGCCAAATCCCAGGAAAAGGCGGTGTTCTTTGATTTGACTCAAACGCTGTGGGGCGACCTGGAGCTGTCCGGCGGCGCTCGCTTCTATCAGACCTTCGTCGATGGCGGTTATGTCGCCACCGGCGTGCTGGCAAGGGTCGCAAACGGCGGCATGGAGGTGGATCAGCGCAATCGCATCGAGGAGCAAGGCATCAGCCCGCGACTGTCGATCACCTATCACTTCACTGACGACCTGCTGACCTACGCCACTGCCAGCCGAGGCTTTCGCTTCGGTGGCCTGCAGAGCGTCCCTTCGTCGCCAACCAATGGAGTACCGGAAACGTACAAGTCCGACACGTTGTGGAACTACGAAATCGGCGTGCGTAGCAACTGGTTCGACAACAGCCTGCACTTCGATGTCACCGGCTTCTATATCGACTACAAGAACCCGCAGATCACCCAGAAAACCGAGGGCACGAACCTCAACTACGTCACAAACGTCGGCGCTGCGGAGAGCTACGGCATCGAGGCCGCCATCCTGTGGCTGCCGCCGATCCCGGGGCTCGCGGTGTCGCTGAGCGGCGGCCTGACCGATGCCCACACCACCAAGGCCTTCACCAGCTCGACCAACACGCAGATCGAGCCGGGCACGCAGTTGCCGGGCGCCGCCAAATCGCAGTACAGCATCGGCCTGCGGCAATTGCTGCCACTCCGGATCGTCCAGATCGACGCCAACATCAACTACACCTACGTCGGCAAGGGTTACAGCAACCTGGAACACGATTTGCCGGTCAACGACTACGGCGTGCTCAGTGCGGGGATTGGCTTGAGCACCGAATCACTGCCGTTGCATCCGCGCTTGAGTCTGAATGTCGCCAACATTCTCAACGAGACGGCCCTGGTGGCCGGTGCCGTCGACGTCAAGGCGCTCGACCAGATCAACACCTATTCGCTCTACGCACTGAATCCTCCCCGAACGTTCTCGCTGCGACTCAACCTGGACTTCTAGGAACGCAGAGAATGACAGCATTCGAGACATCCCCGATCGCCATCGGCGTGGATTGAACGAGCGCCTTCAACGCCGGCTCCCCTGCATCATCTCCACACCGGATTCGACATGCGAACAACAGAATCTCCCGCAAGGCGCACCGCAGGCTACACCTTGCTTGTCCTGTTTCTGATCAACTTCCTCAATTTCTTCGACCGGGTCATTCCTTCGATTGTCCTTGAACCCGTCCGCAAGGAATTCATGCTCAGCGATACCATGCTGGGCGTCATCACGACGGCGTTTACGCTCGTCTACGCCGTCGCCGGAATCCCGCTGGGTCGACTGGCCGACAAATACCGGCGCACCCGCATTCTTTCCACCGGCGTGTTCATCTGGAGCCTGACTACCGCGGCCTGCGGTTTCGCCTGGAACTTTGTTTCGTTTTTCCTGTTCCGTGTCGGAGTCGGCGTTGGCGAGGCGTCCTGCGCACCCGCCGCCAACTCGATGATCGGCGACCTGTATCCAGCGGAGAAACGGGGCCGGGCACTGGGCATATTCATGCTCGGACTACCACTCGGGGCCGTCGCAGCCTTTGCCGGGGCCGGGCAGCTGGCGCACCACTTTGGTTGGCGTGCCACCTTCCTTTTTGCCGCGGTACCGGGCTTGTTGGTGGCGGCCCTGGCCTGGTTTCTGAAAGAACCTGCGCGCGGGGCTCAGGAACGCTATTCCCTGGACGCGCGCGCAGCCGTGGACCAGCCGTTTCGCCGCATCATCGCTACGCCGACGGTGTGGTGGATCATTCTGTCCGGTGTTGTGTACAACGTGGCGGCCTATGGGATGAACACCTTCCTTCCTGCCTTGTTGATCCGCTATCACGGCCTCAACGTGGCTCAGGCCGGCGGCATCTCGGCGGTCGTTCTCGGGCTGACCGGCCTGATCGGATTGACCGTCGGCGGCTGGGTCGCCGATGCACTGCACCGGCGTTTTGCCCGTGGACGCCTGCTGCTGGGGGCGGTGGCTCTGCTCGTTGCGGGGCCTTTGATCTGGTTTGGCCTCAATCAGCCGATCGGTCGTGTTGTCTCGCTGACCGGCCTGCTCTGCGCCGGCTGGCTGCTCTTTTTCCTGTACTACGTCACGGTCTATGCGTCCCTGCAGGACGTCGTCGAGCCCCGCTTGCGGGCGACGGCCATGGCGGTCTACTTCTTCTTCCAATATGTCCTCGGCGCCGCCTTCGGCTCCACCGTGGCCGGCATGCTCTCGGACCACTTCGCCCGACAGGCAATGGCCGCCGCCAGCGCGGTAACGATGAGCGATGCGTTCCGCGCATCCGGCCTGCAGGTCTCGTTGAGCTATCTGATTCCATCGGCCGTTTTCATCAGCGGCCTGAGCCTGCTCGGGGCCGCCTTCAGCTTCGTCCGCGACGCGGAAAAGGCGAGCATCGCCCCCTCGGCGGGATCCTCATAGCACATGCCCCGACACACACGACAAGGAGTCGTCTCGCCGGGACGCCCGCAGCACTCGGATATTCCGGCAGACACCGTAAAGAAAGACTGAGGAGCTGAGCATCATGGGTGAAGATCACAACAATCGCACGCTGGCGAGGCGGGACATCATTCTCGGGATCGGCGGCATGGGTGCATCGGCCTTGGCGCCGGGCCTGAGCTGGGGTGCAGCACCGCCCGTGGCCAGCACGGTGGTTGCGTTGCCGTCCCCCGAAACGATCCGCCTCGACTATCAGCGGATGGTCGATTTCGGGCCGCGACTGCCCGGGCATCCCAATCACCTGCGTTTCGTGAACTGGCTTGCTCAGGAGTACCAACAGATGGGCTTGGGTTTGGGGCCCTGTGACAACTACGCCTACGAGCGCTGGGACCCGCTCGACTACGGTCTGGAGGTCGAAGACGGAACGTCGTTCAGATCCATTCCGAAAGTGGCGTACTACGTTCGTTCCGCGCCGACGCCGCCGGACGGCGTGACCGGGCCGCTGATCTATGGCGGGACGATCCACAAAGACGGCCCCGCAAGCCTGGGCGACATTCCAAAAGGGAGCATCGTGGTTTTCGATGCCGTGCTGCCGGTCACGACGATTCGTGACATGGCGAATCCCCACTACGTACACGTGCCAGACGCGTTGCGGGACGAATACCTGGATCGCCCTTACAAGCGCCTGTGGCGTACGCCGGCCTTTCCGCTCGAAGCGGCATTGGCCAAGGGGGCAGCGGCGGTGGTGATCATCATGGACGTTTCGTCTGACATGATCGCGGACAACTTCTCGCCACATGCCAGGCCCTACAAGCCACCGTTGCCCGCGCTCTTCGTTGGGCAGGACAGCGGCGATGAAATTCGGCGTCTCGCCAAACGCGGCGCCCGTGCGCGGCTGACCCTGCACGCGCGGTGGAACGCATCGAGCGTCCCTTCACTGACGGCGATTCTGCCGGGCGAAAGCGATGAACTGATGATCATCGACACGCATACCGACGGGCAGAACTTCATTGAAGAGAACGGCTGCATGACGATGCTTCAGCTTGCGCGTCACTTTGCCAGCCTGCCGAAGCACGAACGTCTTCGTCGTACCTTGGTCTTCGTGGCTTGGCCTGGGCACATGAGCGGCCAATTGCCGCAGTGCGCGGGCTGGTGCCGCGCCCATCCCGATCTGGTCAAACGTGCAGCGGCGGCGTTCACGATCGAGCATCTGGGTGCGCCCGAGTGGGAGGATATGCCCGATCAGGGCTATGGCCCGACCGGGCGCAACGAATACATGAACTTCGCGGTCACCGGCGGGATCCTGAGCGATTGGGTCAAGGAGGGCTTCGAGACCTTCGACCTGCGCGAACACGGCATCCAGCAGGGCCCGGGCATCACCACGGGATCCGTCTTTCACGAAAGCGGCATACCCCACGTGGGTGCGATCTGCGGACCCAACTACTTGCTGGGTATCGTCAAGAACGGACATATGGACAAGCTCGATGCCGATCTCGCGGCTCGGCAGACCGCAATGCTCGCCGAGCTGATCAAGCGCGCCGATCGCATCAGCGCCGAGCAGCTGCGAGCGACCGACAAGTCCCTGGGCGCCGCTCCCGTTACCGGGCCGGATCAAAGCGCTCCTGGATCTTGTCTCTCGCGTGCGTCGTGACTGAAGGCGCGGCGTTGCCGCGTGAATCCCGTGCGTCCGGAATCGCATTGTGCATTCGGCTTGCATGAAAGCTCCCTTCCCGCCGGCTCGAGCGCCGTGCTTATCGGGATCGGGCCTCGATCATCCAGCAGGCCGCATTGAAACGGACCGTGTCTCCCTGCACGTAGGGTTCGAATGCGGCTCGCGCTGTGGTGATGAGCTGTTCACGAGTCCTCACGTCCAGCTCAGCAAGGACGCGACCCAGCGGACCCAGTCGCGTGAGGTAAGGGATCAGCTGTGATTCGGGGAATGCGCAGCGCACATCGATCGGATGAATGTCGATATCGGCCCACGCGCTTTCAATCAGTATCCTGCGGACGTGTTCCCGATCAGCGAAGGCGAACTGTCCCGGTGCGCCGGCCACCCGAGTCGGCAGGTCCGGCAACAGCGAAACCGCCGCACCTTCGGCCGCGATCATGAACGGATTGTCCTCCGGGCCGCGCCAGGCGATGCATTGGAGCGCGGCGCCCGTTCGCGCGGCTCGCCGCAGGTTCGTGAACGCGGACACCGGGTCCTGGAAAAACATCACGCCGAAGCGTGACGTGATCCGGTCGAAGCTCGCCGGATCAAACTCGCAGATTTGGGCGTCGGCGCAGAGGAACTCCACTGTTGCGGTGTCCTGACCCTGTCGCGCACGCGCCGCAGCAATCAGCGGCTCGGAAATGTCGACTCCGAGGCACCGGCCCTGCACGCCTTGAACCCGCGCCATCGCCAGAGTGGTGCCACCGGCTCCGCAACCGACATCGAGAATCCGGCCATCAGTGCAAGCCTTGGCCGATTCGGCCAAAAGCTCCTCAAACGGCTGGAACATCCGGTCGAGCAGGTCCTGGCTTTCCACCCAGGCTCGACCGGCCGATCCGTTCCAGAGTGTGGACTGCTCGTCGTTCATGCGCTGTGCATCGGTCATGGCAACGCTCCTTTGGCTTGTCTTGTGTTGACGATGTGGGCACTGTGCAACTTGAAGTTGACTTGAGGTCAAGCGCTTGGACGAACTCGATATCGCGGCCGTGGTGCACCAAGCCGGTGTTCCCGCGTCCACATTGAGGTTCTACGAAGACCGGGGTCTGATCGCGCCGATCGGCCGGCGTGGTCTTCGCCGGCAATACAGCTCGTCCGTGCTCGAACGCCTGGCGCTGATCGCGCTGGGCCGCGCGGCGGGATTCTCGCTGGACGAGATCGCAACGATGTTCGCGCCCGACGGACAGCCCCGGCTGAATCGGGCGAGACTTGCGGACAAGGCCGATGAACTCGATAGGACCATTCGACAGCTGACGGCGATGCGCGATGGTCTGCGGCACGCGGCGGCCTGCCCGGCTCCGAGTCATATGGAATGCCCAAAATTTCGTCGCATCCTTCGGGCGGCCGGAGTCGGTGTCATCACGCCAGCGTAACGGTACTGAATTTCGCCTCAACGGTAGAAGCAAGGACACCAAGACTTGTTAAGATTCAATTCATCGGGGTAGTCGACGGCGGCACGCTGGCACCCCTAACGCCGCCCGGATTGCTTGATGAGTGCTGTTTCCCACACTACGGCGCCCCTGCCCGCCAACGAAGCGGAACGCCTGCGGGCGCTGGCGTCCTACGGAATCCTGGACACGCCCTATGAGGCGGATTTCGACGATATCGCACGCATCGCGGCGCATATCTGCAATGCCCCGATCGCGGTGGTCAACCTGATCGACGAAGGTCGACAGTGGTTCAAATCGGAGGTCGGCCTCGGTGTGCGGGAAACCCCGATCGAAAGCTCGATCTGCGCCCACGCAATCCTGCAGCCCTATCTGCTCGAAGTGCCGGACACGAGGCTGGACTCGCGCTTCGAATCCAATCCGTTGGTCACAGGCAACCCCTATCTTCGGTTCTATGCCGGCGCCCCGCTGAGCACGCCGGACGGCTACCAGCTGGGGACCGTCTGCGTGCTGGATCATCAGCCAAGGCAACTGGATGCGCGACAGCGCGATGCGCTGGTGGCACTGTCGAGGCAGACCATGGCGCTGATGGAGCTTCGACGCACGCTGCGTGAGGCGCAGCTCACGCAGAAGAATCTGAGGCACCTGATGGCGACAGCAGGACACGACCTGCGTCAGCCCTTGCAGACGATCAGCCTGAGTCTGGAGATCGCCCGCCAACAAACGAACGATCTGGCGACGGTCAAGCAGATCAAGCTCGGACTGGCCGCAACGTCCCGGCTTGGCGATGATCTGGACGAACTGGCGCGTGCGTCGTCGCAGGCCACGGCCCATCTGCAGCCGGAGATGACGGCCGTACCGGTGCAGGCGTGCTTCGATGGTCTACAACGATTGTGGGGGCCGGAAGCAGCGCGCAAGGGCCTGAAGCTTCGATTCGCCCCCTGCAGCGCACGCGTATTCAGCAATGCCCGCATGTTCGACACGATATTGGGCAACCTCCTGGGCAACGCGATCAAGTACACCGAAAGTGGCGGCGTGCTCGTGGGCTGTCGGCGGGCAGGCGGGCAGCTGCGCGTCGAAGTGCTCGATACCGGGATCGGCGTCAGTCCGGAACTGCAGTCCGAGGTGTTCGAAACCTTCCGCAAGGTCGACATGCGCAGTGAGGGCCTGGGCCTGGGACTCTCCATCGTGCGCAACACGGCGCAGCTGCTCGGCGCGCCGGTGGAACTGCGCTCGATATTCGGACGCGGCACCCACGTCAGTATCACCCTGCCGCTCGCGGATTAGCGGAACAAGCGACGTCATCGCGCAGAAAATCGTGTTGCGTCCTCCGGCAGCGTTGCGATGTCCGGAAGCGCGATGCGGCGCACGCGCTTGCGTCGGCGGTCGATGCTGTAAATCTCGCGGGTATCGCCCGGCGCCCAGCAGAATGCCTGTCCTTCGGCTTCGAGCGAGATCGTGGCCACGTGGATCAGGGTGGGCCCCATGCGCGGCTCGGCAACGACGTACATTTCCGGTCGATCGTGTCCCAGCAGGTACAGCAGGCCGTCGGGTCCGATCGCGCCGCCGGACGCGGCATGCGGCGCCATCCGTTGCAGGACCGAATCCGGCATCAGCCAGCCGCCGTTGCGGCGCCACTGATCGTCGAAGCGGACCACGCTGGCATAGCGGTGATCCTTGAAGCCGGAACCGCCATTGCCGTCGTAGTGCGCGAAGCCGGCGATCCAGCCGGCGCCGAATCGCCCGAACCAGGTGAGCGAACCTTCGTCCATCAGGCCCAGGCTATGGCTGCCGCTGTGACGCATGTCGGCCGTGTCGAAGCGCTCGATCGACGATCCCATCGGTGTCAGCGAGTAGTTCGAGTTGGCGCACCACAGCGTTCCGCTTTCGGCGAAACAGCTGTTGAGATGGCGGATCAGCCCTTTCGCGGGGCCGACCCAGCGCGCGACACGCTCACCGCTGGCGATCGAGTACTTCGCGATCACGGTGTTGTCGATTGCATAAAAATGCGTGGCATCGGCTGCGACGCCCTGATCCGCTTCCGGTGCCTCGTAAGCCTGCAGGCTTGTCGCCTGGAGCGGGAGCACCGGCGCTGCGACGTAGTCCGGAACCGCCAAGGGTTCCGGATCTGCCGCCGCGGCGCACGAATGGGCCAAGCCCCAATACAGGCACAGGGCGATTACGGGTCGGAGATGCATATCAGAAGCCAACATTGACGCCGACATAGACCGAACGGCCGACGTATTCATATTCCGTGGCCTGGCGTTCGCGTCCGCCCTGGAACTCGCTGGTCGGTTCGTTGTTGAGGTTGACCCCTTCGACGAAGACCTTGAACTGCTCGGTCACCGCATACGAGACCTTGGCGTCCCAGCGACCGAACTCGCCCTGGTCGAGATTGGCGTTCGAGTCGTCCAGATTCAGTTCGGTCGGATAGCTGGCGTTATAGGTGTAGCTGAGCGAGGCATCGAAAGCGCGCTTCTGATAGAACGCCGAGAACGAGTACGAACGCTTGGGTTGCTGCTGCAACGGCGTCTTCACGCCGTTGACTTCGGTTTCGCCGTCGAGCCAGGTGATGTTGGCCGCGAGGCCGAGTCCATCCAGCGGGGACGGCAGGAAATCGAACTGCGTCTGGCCGTTGAGTTCCAGGCCCTTGAGGTAGGACGAGCCACCATTGACGGTGGTGGACACCGTGAGTTCCGAGAGCTCGCTGCTGTCGACCGCGCCGCCCAGCCCGTGCGCGGCAAAGCCGGCTTCGATGTCCTCGGGCGTGGTGTAGCGCTCCGAGAGCCCGACCAATTCATCTTCGATGTCCTTGTAGAACACGGCGGCAGACAGCAGTGTCAGCGAATTCGGATACCACTCGATCGACAGGTCATAAGCCCAGGCCTTGCGCGCTTCCAGCTCGGGGTTGCCGACCGACAGCTCGCCGAAGCCGGTTTCCTCGGTGTAGCTGGCGCGCGGCGCGATCGTGTCGTAGTCCGGGCGGCCCAATGCGCGCGTGATGGCCGCACGCAGGATGACGGTTTCGCTGGGCCGGTAGTTGAGCAGCAGCGCCGGCAGCCATTCGATGTAGCTGCCGCCGTCGTCGACGCTGCGTGCGTCGCCGTCGTCCAGCAGGAATCCGCTGCTGTCCACGTCCGTGGATTCGACGCGAACGCCACCGATGATCTGGGTGCGGCCGATCTCGGTCACGCCCATCACATAGCCGGCCAGTATGGTTTCGGTGAGGTCGTAGTCGGACGAGTATTCGCTGGTGAACGTATCGCCCTCGTTGAACTCGAAGTAGCCAGCATTCGCCGGATCGTTGAAGAAGCGGTTCATCGCGGCAATGTCCATCCAGATATTCGGCACATCGCCGGCATCGGTGTCATTGGTGAACGCGCCGTTGGTGAACTCCGGCGAGGTGCCGAGCGTCAGCTGCTGGTCTCCGGCGTTCCAGGCTTCCTCCGAGGCGTCCAGCTTTCGGTCGGTCTGGGAGGCCTTGAGCCCCGCCTTGAAGTAGCTCAGTGCATCGCGGTCCCAGCGCAGGTCCACCTGGCCGATCAATGTGTCTTCCTCGGCGCTGCGGTCGTAGAAGCGCACGCGGCGGAAATCGATGAGACTCGGATCCTGGCGATCGGGCGCACCGGCGTCCGGCGTGATCGTGATGATGCCGTCCCCATCGATGCCCCAGTGATTGGGCCCGAACTGCTTGGCCGAGCGGAATTCCCAGTAGTCGTTGGGTTCGTCGATCTCGTTGTGGTTGGACTGTACGAGGTAGTTCAGCGTATAGGCACCCTTGCGGTTCTCACCGCCCGCCGCGAACGACGAGAGCGTCTTGCTGATGTCTTCCAGGCGAATATTCGGTGATACGCGCTCGCCACCGGAGGTGCCGGCGGTCTCGCTGTCCGGCATCACGTCTTCGGTAAGGCTTTCCTGATAGCGGTTGCGATGCTGGAACTCGTCCCAGGTCGCGTAGAAGCCGCGCACGAAATAGCTGGAGCTGTCGTCCGGCCGCAGTTCCAGGGCACCGTTGACGTTGAGCCGCTTGCGGCCGATGACGTAGTAGTTGTTCTTGACCTCCACCGGCAAGGGCACACCGTAGTCGTCCGCCCAGTCGTCCTGGTAGATGCCTTGCGCGACGTATTCGCGGTCCGAATAGGAGGCGCCCAACAGCCAGCCGAGACGTCGATCCGCCAGCTTTCCGGAGGCGGTGGCTTCGAGCGCGTAAGGGTCTTGCCCGCCATAGGCTTCGTCGCGCGGGCTGATGTCCTCGAAGCCATAGCGCGCGGTGGCGTATCCGTAGAAATCGTCTTCGCGATCGAACGGCATCTTGGTCTGCACGTTGACGGTGCCACCGATGCCCTGGGCATCCATGTCCGGGGTCGGCGTCTTGATCACCTGCACGCCGCCGAGCACGCCGCCGGATATGATGTCCAGCGGCGCGTTGCGTCCGCCGTTCTCGGCTTCCGGAGAGCCCATCTGCACGCCGTTGATGGTGACATTGTTGAGCGAGGGATTGATGCCGCGAATCTGCACGTAACGCCCCTCACCCTTTTCGACCAGCATCGACACGCCAGGCATGCGATTGAGCGATTCGCCCACATTCTTGTCCGGAAGCTGCCCCAGTTCATCGACGCCCAGCGCGTCGACCACGCCGAGAGCATCCTGCTTCTCCGCAATGGCTCGCGAACGTGCCAGCGCGGTGCCGGTAACAATCGTCGAGCCGAGATCGGCATCCTTTTCCGAGGCCGCGGCACTGGCATCGCCGCTGACGTCAACAACCGCGCTGCCCGAGCTTTCACCGGCTTGTTGGCCCCAAGCGGCGGACGTGCCGAGGCTCAAGGCCATTGCGAACGCACACAAAAATGGCGACACCGCCAGGTTGGAATCTTGTGACATCAGTGAGTTCCCCCGAAAAATGAACATCGAACGCGGCGCTGCGGCGCGCTGCGGCGGTCGGAGGCTACTGAGCATTCGGGAAGGTTTTATGAAATCGCCCCCCGCGCTGCGCGGTCGGCATCGGCGCGTCTACGGCTGAGCAATCGGCTAAGCTTTCGCGCCGAGCGTGAACAGGCCGGCTCGGTCGCCATGCTCCGGCGTCGCCGGCTTCATAACCGCCAGACTCACTCCAGACAAAATGACAAACCGTTCCGCTTCACCGGCGCAGACGCCGATCATTTCGGTGGCCGGCGTATCCAAGACCTATGCCTCCGGTCATGTCGCCCTGAACCCAATCGACCTGGACATCCAGCCCGGCGAAATCTTCGCGCTGCTGGGCCCCAATGGGGCTGGCAAGACCACGCTGATCAGCATCATCTGCGGCATCGTCAAGGCCTCGACCGGCAGCATTACTGCCGATGGCTTTGATATCGAGCGGGATTATCGCGCCGCGCGGGCACGCATCGGCCTGGTGCCGCAGGAACTGGCGACCGACGCCTTCGAGAAAGTCTGGGACACCGTGAGCTTCAGCCGCGGCCTGTTCGGCCTGCCGGCCAATCCGGCGTATCTGGAGAAAGTGCTGCGCGACCTGTCACTGTGGGACAAGCGCAAGTCCAAGATCATCACCCTGTCCGGCGGCATGAAACGACGCGTCATGATCGCCAAGGCGCTGTCGCACGAGCCGCGCATCCTGTTCCTGGACGAGCCCACCGCCGGCGTCGACGTGGAACTGCGGCGTGACATGTGGGCGATGGTGCGTCAACTCCGCCAAAGCGGCGTCACCATCATCCTCACCACGCACTACATCGAGGAAGCCGAACAGATGGCGGACCGCATCGGCGTCATCAACCGCGGCGAACTGATACTGGTGGAAGACAAATCCAAGCTCATGGACAAGCTCGGCAAGAAGGAACTCAGCCTGCAGTTGCCGAGCCCGATCGCTGCCTTGCCGTCCGCCTTGGCGGAACGCCCCGTTGCGCTGTCCGATGACGGCTGCCGCATCGTCTACACCTTCGACGCGCACAGCGAAAATACCGGCATTCCCGCGCTGCTGCGCCAGCTCGACGAGCTGGGCATCGACTACACGGACCTGCAGACGCGGCAAAGCTCGCTGGAGGACATTTTCGTCAGCCTGGTGACTGATCGATGATCAATCTCTACGCGGTACGCGCGATCTACCGCTTTGAAATGGCCCGCACCTTCCGCACCCTGATGCAGAGCATCGCATCGCCGGTGATCTCGACCTCGCTGTACTTCGTGGTGTTCGGTTCGGCGATCGGTTCGCGCATGACCGAGATCGACGGCATCAGCTACGGTGCGTTCATCGTGCCCGGCCTGATCATGCTGTCGATTCTGACCGAGAGCATCTCCAATGCCTCATTCGGCATCTACATGCCGAAGTTCTCCGGCACGATCTACGAGGTGCTGTCGGCGCCGGTTTCGGCGTTCGAGATTCTGATGGGCTATGTCGGCGCCGCAGCCAGCAAGTCGGTGATGCTCGGGCTGTTGATGATGCTCACGGCCCGACTGTTCGTATCCTTCGAGATCGCCCACCCGGTGTGGATGCTGGCGTTCCTGATACTGACCTCGCTGACCTTCAGCCTGTTCGGCTTCATCATCGGCATCTGGGCAGACGGCTTCGAAAAGCTGCAGGTGGTGCCGATGCTGATCGTCACGCCGCTGGTGTTCCTCGGCGGCAGCTTCTATTCGATCAGCATGCTGCCCCCCTTGTGGCAGAAGATCACGCTGTTCAATCCGGTGGTGTATCTGGTCAGCGGCTTTCGCTGGAGCTTCTATGGCATCTCGGACGTCAGCGTCGGTGTGAGCCTGGGCATGACCGCGCTGTTCATGCTGCTGTGCCTGGGCGGCATCTGGCTGATCTTCCGTACCGGCTATCGCCTCAAGAACTGATGCCCCCGCCCTTGGTGCGCACGACTTCGGAAATGTAGACTCGAAGCTGTAGGCAGTGGGCATCCACATGTCTGCGCGACATGTCTGCTCGGGGGATCAGCACATGAACCTGCACACACCACGACGCGCAAAACTGCGCCGAACCAATCCTTGGCCGGTCTGGATCACCACTGGCGTGGTCGTGCTGGGAATTGCCGCATTCGCGTCCTGGCTGGCTGATCGCGGCACGGTGCAGGATGTGCCGCAGATCGCTGCAAAACGGCCGGTCCCAGTGGCTGCGCCTCGACCGGAAACTGAGTCGGAGCCGCCACGAATCCTCAGCTACTACCGGGAGTCCCGGCCGGAACCACAGCGGATCGTCGAACGCCCGCCAGCATCCGACCCGAAGCGCCCGATCGAAGCCTCGCCGTATGCCTCGCTGCTGCAGGACGCCGACAAAAGGCTCGAGAGAGAGAAACAATTGGCGGCGCAGTCACGCAGTGCGCTGATCGCCTCTTCGGCACCGACCAAAAGCACTGGCTACTGCGCCTTCCTCAAGAGCGAGCGCGAGTGGATACAGGATATTCAGCGACAGGGCTGCCGCGAGCGCGGTTATCGCTACTCGTACGGCGGCTATGCTCACCGCTACCCGAACTGCGAATCCCTGCGCGCCGGCGATCGGCGCAACTGGCAGGAGCAGTGTCGCCACGGCTGCATTCATTGCTGAATGGCGCGCTCGGTGGCGCCGGCTGCGCAGCCGGCGTTCGCGTCGGCGGCTCAGTTGGCCGCGTGCGTGCGGTTGATCGCCTGCGAGCGACGCAGCGCGACGAATTCGCGGACGCCCAGCAACATCGCGCCGCCGATGATCAGCGGCTGGATCGTGAGCTTGCGAACGATTCGGTCCATTTTTTCGCCTCCTGCAAGAAACAGTGGCCCAAGGGCCGTCAAACTGCAGCCTATCTCGTGCAGATGACCGTGCCATGTCATCCCGATGACAATGCGCCGCGCAGACCTCGCGCTGCAACATTGCGGCAATACACTAAGCCGCTGAATTCACGAATCAAATGAATAAATGTGAGCCGCCCCCTAGCCGAACTGAGCGAACTGCAGGCGCTGATCGAGGAAGGTCAGCCCTATCTTGATGCGAAGGTCCTGTGTGAGGTGGACGCTGCTGGAGAATCGTTCCCGGTACTGGCGCTGTATCTGGGGAATCCCTCGCCGAATGTTCCGGCGGTCGGCTTTTTCGGGGGCGTACACGGCCTGGAGCGCATCGGCGCCGAAGTGGTCATCGCCTTCGTGCGGCATCTGGTCAAGCGTCTGCGCTGGGACAGCGTGCTGCACGAACAGCTGCGCGAATTGCGGCTGGTGTTCATGCCGGTGGTCAATCCAGGCGGGCTACGCCTGGGCACGCGCGCCAACCCCTCGGGCGTGGACCTGATGCGCAATGCGCCTGTGGACGCCAGTGAACGAGTGCCGCATCTCCTGGGGGGGCAGCGGATCAGCGCCAGCCTGCCGTGGTATCGCGGCCCCAAAGATGCCCCGATGCAGGCCGAAAGCGCGGCACTGTGTGCGTTGGCTGAAGCCGAATTGCTGGGGCGGCCGTTCAGTCTTGCCGTGGACTGTCATTCCGGCTTCGGGGTACAGGACCGCATCTGGTTTCCGTATGCGCATACCCGCAGACCGGTCGAGCACCTGCCGGAGCTGCATGCCCTGCGCATGATCTTCGAACAGACGCATGCTCATCACATGTACGTATTCGAGCCGCAAAGCCATCAGTACCTGACACATGGCGATGTCTGGGACCATCTCTATCGCGGTGTCGAGGCCGACCCTTCGCGCGTGTTTCTGCCCTTGACGCTGGAAATGGGGTCCTGGCTGTGGGTCAAGAAAAACCCACGACAGCTGTTTTCCCGACACGGCATGTTCAACCCGCTGATCGGCCATCGCCAGCGTCGCGTGATGCGTCGACACATCGCGCTGCTCGATTTCTTCACACGCGCGGCCAGCAGCTACTCGCGCTGGTTGCCCAAAGCCGACGAACGCGCATCGCATCGCGAACAGGCCCTGGCGCGCTGGTATCGGCGATGAAGGCCAGACAGTCCCCGTGGATACTGCTGCGCGGGCTGACGCGTGACAGCCACCATTGGGCCGATTTCCCTCGCCTGCTGGCCAAACAGGATGCGGGACCGCCGCCGCTGATGCTGGACCTGCCCGGAAACGGACGACTGAACCACGAGCCAAGCCCGACCCGAATCGAGCATATGGCGGAGTACTGTCGCGCCGAGACGCGGCGCCGTGGCGTCGAGCCGCCGTATCGACTGGTTGCCGTGTCCCTGGGCGGCATGGTGGCAACGGCCTGGGCGGCCTTGGCACCGACCGAGATCGCGAGCTGTGCGCTGATCAACACCAGCATGCGGCCGTTCAGCCCCGCGCCACACCGATTGCGCCCCGCAGCCTGGAGCGCGGTGCTACGCATGGCGCTGGCACCGCCCGCCGGTCGCGATTGCGAACGCATGATCCTGAAACTGACCAGTAACCGACCGATTGATGACGCTCTGCTGGACGATTGGACGGACTGGCGCGGCCATTATCCGGTCAGCCGCGGTAATGCGCTGAGGCAATTGTTGGCGGCGGCGCGTTATCGCGCGCCCGAGAGGCCGCCTGCGACCCGTTGGATCGTCATCGGCAGTCGCGGCGATCGTTTGGTCGACCCGCGCTGTTCAAGAGCCCTGGCGCTGGCCTGGGACTGCCCTGTGCTGGAACATCCGGACGCAGGGCACGATCTCACGCTGGACGACGGGGCCTGGGTGGCGCGGCAACTCACGCAGTGGTCGAAAACGGCCTGAGGCAAGGCCTGTGGCGCCTCAGGTGCAGCTCGACAGACCCTATACGCAGTCCGACAGTGCCCTCCGTAAATTGACGCTAACAAGGGCGCGGTGTATAAGGCGCGACTTCCTTTGATGGGACCACCCGAATCAGGGTGCCTTGATTGTCCATGTCCAAGAATGTGCCGAATGGCAGCGCGGTTTCGGAAGATGTCTCCGGCACCGTGAAGACCACAAGCGGAACCGCCAGTTCGCGGCGCCGTACGATCGCCGCTGCGGCACCTTCAAGACCAACCAAAGCCAAGAAATCCATGCCCAATTCCGTGTCTGACCGTTCCACCGCCCCCAAGAAGACTCGCGCAGCCGCTGCCGCAAAGTCAGGAAGCGCGGCCAAGACCGCCAAGGCGTTCAAAGCCGTTGCCGGCCAGCCGCTGACCGAGCAGGACATTCGCAAGATGTCCGATGCGGACTATATGAGCGAACCACAACTCCAGTACTTTCGCGACCTGCTGTTGCAGCAGCGCAAGGAAGTGCTCGATCGCCAGACCGAAGTCAAGGAACGCCTCCACCAGCGCGAAACTTTCGCCGATCCTGCGGACCGTGCCACGGCCGAGGAAGAGCACTGGTTGGATCTGCGTCTGCGTGAACGCGAGTCGCTGCTGCTGCGCAAGATCGACGAATCCCTGCGCCGCATTGCCGAAAAGGAATACGGCTACTGCGAGGTGACTGGCGAAGCGATCGGCATTCCGCGTCTGCTGGCCCGCCCCACCGCCACCGTGTGCGTGGACGTGAAAGGCCAGAACGAGCAGATCGAAGCGCAGTATCGCGATCGCTGAATCCAGCGCAGCGCATCGACGAAGGCCGCAGCAACGCTGCGGCCTTTTTGCTGGCCGTCATTCATGGAAATGAATGGATTCGGGGCAAGCCTGCGCTTGTCTGGGATGACGGGGAGCGCATCGGGCCGCTATGGCCCTTGGACATCCCCCCAATTCGCTTTCCGGAGATTTCCGGTAAGCGAACCGCCCGGCTCCTGTCAGAAACCCCGAGGAGCAAGCATTTGCGGACCGGTGGCATCGAAGTCTGTGGACGCGCGCGGCGTGCCCTGCGGGTCTTGGGTATCGCCGATTTTGGGTCTACACTGCTCGCGCTCCGTCGCATCAGATGTCACATAAATCAATAGAGAGGAGAGCGCGATGGGTATCACGAGCAAAAGTCTCGGGCTTGTTGCATTGCTGTGCGCAGCGGCCTGTCACCAACAACCGCAGTCGGCCGCAACGGCCACGGCCCCTCAGAAAGCCGCCGCCGCCGAACCCTGCAAGCTCAAGGTCGGCTGGGATCCCTGGGAACCGTATCAATACGAGACGGCGGACGGACAGATTGCCGGACTCGACGTGGAACTGGCGCGCGAACTGGCCGATACCGCTGGTTGCAGTCTGAATTTCGTGCAAGGCAACTGGGCGGACCACTTGGCGGCGATCAAAACCGGCGATATCGATCTTCTGCTGGCGGCAACACCCAACAGTCAGCGTGAGCCGTTCGCGATCTTTTCGGAGCCCTATCGCGACGAAAACATGGCGATGTTCGTTCGCAGCGACAACCTAGAGGAACTGGGCGATCAGTCGCTGGCCGAACTCGTTGCCCAGGGCAAGCGCGTCGCGGTCACGGACGGCTATTTCTACGGCCCTGAAGTCGCCGAGATGATGATCGCCAACGACACCGCTGGCGCCTTCGTCCGCTCGCGCATCGTCGAGGCCGGCTACGCCCGTCTGGTCGACGGCCAGGTCGACGTCCTGCTGGACGATCCGGTGGTGGCCGCTTCGGTACTGCGCCGCAAAGGCTGGAGTGACGCGGTGGCGCGACATCCCGGACAGGTCCACGACGGTCAGGTTGCCCTGATGTTCAGCCGCGCCAGCGTGCCGCAGGACCTTGTGCAGCGGTTCCAAAAGGCTCTGGAGCTGAGTCGGCGCAGCGGACGGATCGAATCCGTCGTCGCTCGCTACGTGGATCAGGATATGAGTGGGAAAGCAGACAAGAAGTCCGTAAATTAATTGATTGCAAACAAATATTTATAAGTCTTTATTCAAGTAATTTATTGGATCAGGGGCGCCCGGACATTGTTCGGGCGCCTGTCATCAGGGCTCTGAGGCTTCGACCTCAGCCCAGGGATCGTAGCTCCCGATCCACCAGACGTGCCCTTCGGGGTCGCGACAGGCATAGGCCTGCCCCCCGTAATCTGGCGCGTGCAGGGGCTGGACAATGTCGGCGCCGGCGCTCTGCGCCCGGCTGCAGTGCGTCTCCACATCCTGCACCACCAGACAACAGCACTGCGTCTCGCGCCCGCCGATCTCGGCAGGCAGTGCCATGCGTCGACCCCATTCATCGTCCCGCGCCGAGCCGAGCATGATCATGCCGCCCCCCAGCCTCAGTTGGGCATGCGTAACGCCTCCGTTTTCATCAGGCACCACCAGCTGGCGGGTGAAGCCCAGAGCGGCGCACAACCAGTCGATCGCGGCCGGTGCGTCGCGGTAGCGCAGGCTGGGTATGACCGTGGATCGGATTGAATTCATGTGCATCGACTCCATTGAAGTTCAAGGCCAGTATCCTCAGCGGACGCGCAGTCGTCTTGTAGATTTTCTGCCTTGTTTCAAGGCAGGGGCACGTGCGAGGCGTAGTTGCCCTGGCTGCTCAGATAAGCGCCGGGCGTCATCCCCGAGAACGCACGAAATTCATGCACCAGATGCGCCTGATCGTGAAAGCCGCAATCCGCGGCCAGACCGGCCCAATTGACGCTTGCGCTCCCATGCGCGGAATCGACCAGGTGCCGAAACCGCAGCAGGCGCGCGTAGCGCTTGGCGCCCATCCCCACGTTCTGCTCGAACAGGCGCGCGAAGCGCCGTGGAGACAGGCCGCTGTCGCGTACCACGTCCGCAATCCGGCTCACCTGGGGTTTGGCCTTGAGCGAGGAGATCGCGAACTCGACCGCCGGGTGCGGGCGGATACCTCCGATTTGCTGGCACAACCATTGCTCAAGCCGTCGCAGACGCTCGTGCGGACCGCCGGCCTCCAGCAAGCGCTGGCGGATGCCGGGCTGTCGTTCTCCCAGCAGCGCCGCGACGTCGACGCTATGTCCGTGCAGCTGATCCAGCGCTTGCCGCGCAAAGGCCATCGCACCGGGCGGGTGCAAGATCACCCCCATGACCTGCCGCTGCTCCCGGGTATCGATGATGCCGCTGAGTGCTTGCGGCCCCGCCAGGGTGGTCCCCGCGAGGCGGACGCAACGCAATGAACCGTCGTGCTCGAAATACTCGCGGGTTTCGTCCTCGTAAAGATTGACGATCAGCTGGCCATACGCCGACGGCAGGACCCGTTCCAGGCAGTGCGGTGTCGGCGCCCAGTCGCAATCCCATAACGACTCGACTAAACCGGTCAGCGCAGCGGACGGTTTGATCGAAATGAAACTCATGCGACCGATTCTACTCGCCGCGTGCGTAACAACTGTGGACGATCGGTCGAGGTCTCGGCTGCACCCCGGAGTGATTGCGGGCGCTGGCCGCTACGCTCGTGGAGCGAAGACGCTCATCAGGACACCACCCGAGTTCGCCGCCCCTGCCCCCGGTCTTGCCGCGAAAGCGGCCTGAACGCTCGCGGATCAGCCGAACGGATTGCGCAGTACGATGGTGTGATCTCGATCGGGGCCGGTGGAGATCATGGCGACTTCGGCCTCGGTAATCTCCTCCATGCGCTTCAGATAGTTTCGGGCGGCTTCGGGCAGGTCGTCATAGCGCTTGATGCCGTAGGTGCTCTGCTTCCAGCCGGGCAATTCCTCGTAGACCGCTTCGATCTTGAGAAAGCCTTCGGCGCCGATCGGCGGCACCTCGACAGGCATGCCATCGACCCGATATCCGACACAGAACCGGATCACGTCCAGTTCATCGAGCACGTCGAGCTTGGTGACGCACAGGCCGGTCACGCTGTTGTTGAAGATCGAGCGTCGCGCGGCCACCGCGTCGAACCAGCCGCAGCGGCGCGGACGCTTGGTGACGGTACCGTACTCGGCGCCCTTGTCACGAATATGCTGTCCGATGTCATTGTCCAGCTCGGTGGGAAACGGACCGCCACCGACGCGCGTGGCATAGGCCTTGACGATGCCCAGCACGTAGTCGAGCTCGCGTGGCCCCACGCCGGAGCCCGTCGAGGCGCCACCGGCCGTGGTGTTGCTCGAGGTCACGTAGGGATAGGTGCCGTGATCGACGTCGAGCAGCGCGCCCTGTGCGCCTTCGAACAACACCTTGTCGCCGCGGCGTATGTGTAGACGCAGCAGCTCGGTCACGTCCGCCACCATTGGTTTGACGATGTCCGCATAACCGAGCAGGTCGTCCAGCGTCTGCTGAAAATCGGCGGGCTCCTCGTGGAAGTAGTTCTGCAGCACGAAGTTGTGATAGCCGAGCACTTCGCCGAGCTTGGCGGCCAGCTGCTCGCGGTGGAACAGGTCGCCCACGCGGATCGCGCGACGTGCCACCTTGTCCTCGTAAGCCGGGCCGATACCCTTGCCGGTGGTTCCGATCTTGGCGTCGCCGCGCGCCAGTTCGCGCGCCTGGTCGAGCCGGGCGTGCACCGGCAACACCAGCGGCGTTGCCTCGGAAATCTTGAGACGATCGCGCACCGACATGCCGGCGGCTTCGATCTTTTCGATCTCCGCGATCAGGTGCGGCAGCGAGAGCACCACGCCGTTGCCGATCAGGCAGGCCACGCCGGGCCGCATGATTCCCGAGGGAATCAGGTTGAGCGCGGTCTTGACGCCGTTGATGACGAGCGTGTGCCCGGCGTTGTGACCGCCCTGAAAGCGGACCACCGCCTGCACCTTCTCGGTCAGCAGGTCGACGACCTTGCCCTTGCCTTCATCGCCCCATTGGGCACCGATGACGACGACTGTCTTAGCCATGACTGATTTCCGTGACGTCCGTGGACAATGGATGGAACTCCAGAATAGAGGGATGCGCCGACGGCGCACACGCGTACGTCGCGCACCGTCGCCGCGAATCAGGCGCCGAGCCGCAGCAACTCATTGAGATCGGCCGAAAAACCGGTGGCCGGACGGCCCTGTCCGAACTCCGCGCCAGCGCCGTCATAACGGCCGCCGCGCGCCAGTTCGCGGCCGTGGCCGGGCACGAAGGCGGCGAACACCAAGCCGGTCTGGTAGCGATAGCCACGAAGTTCGGCAAGATCGATATGCAGCGGCAGTTGCGGAGCCGAGCGGGCCAGTTCAAGGGCCGCCGATTCGAGCACCGACAAGGCCTGCATGGCTTCATCGCCGGCATCGGCCAATGCAAGCCTGGCCTGATCAATCACGGCCAGATCGCCGTTGAGGCTCATCAGCGCCGCGATCAGGCGCGCCGGTTCAGGCTGCATACCCACCGCCGAACTGAAGGCCTGATAATCCGGTTGCGACTTGCGTTGAAGGATATCGAACAGCGTGGCTTCATCGTCCGCGCCGAGTCCCAGACGCGCCACCAGCGACCGATAGATGCCGACGTGGCCCAGGTCGAGGTGCGCCGTGTCGACACCGGTGATCTTCAGTGTTTCGGCCAGCAGACGCAGGATTTCGTGGTCCGCGTTCATGCTGGCATCGCCGAACAGTTCGCAACCGACCTGACGCGGCGCACGCGAGCCGCCCATCGCGTCGGGCTGCGTTCGCAGCACGGTACCGATGTAGCACAATCGGACCACATCGCTCTGATCGAAACGGCGCGCCACGATGCGTGCGGCCTGCGGCGTCATGTCCGCACGCAATCCCAGCAAGCGCCCGCTGGCCGGATCAACCAGCTTGAAGGTCAGGCTTTCCAGATCGGAGCCGGCGCCGACCAGCAGCGTGTCCAGGTGCTCGAATAGCGGCGTGTAGATCAGGCCATAGCCACGATCGCGATACAGATCGAGCAGCTTGCGGCGCAGATCTTCCAGCGCCCACGACGATGGCGGCAACCATTCCTCGACCCCGTCCGGCAGCATCCAGTTTCGGGTCATCGCAGGAACTGCACCAATTGCAGCAGAACGATGCCGGCAACCATCGCGATCAGACCCGCCGTACGCATCTGCTTGTCATCGAGACTCGCCATGCGCAGCAGAATCTGCCGCCAGCGGCCGGGAAACGCGAACGGCATCAGGCCCTCAATCACCAGGACCAGTGCCAGCGCGCGTAGCAGATCGTCCCACATCAGCGACCCGCTGGGTTCTTGAAGTACTTGAACAGCTCACTGCTTGGCTCCAGCACCATCAGGTCCTGCTGACCGTTCCAGGTGTTCCGGTAGACATCGAGACTGCGATAGAACGAATAGAACTCGGCGTCCTTGTTGTAGGCCGTCGCGTAAATCTCGGCGGCCTTGGCGTCGCCCTCACCACGAATGCGTTCGGCTTCCTTGTAGGCATTAGCGACGATGACCGCGGCTTCGCGATCGGCGTCCGCACGGATTTTCTCGGCTTCCTCGGAACCGCGTGCGCGGAAGTCGGAGGCCACGCGCTGGCGCTCGGAACGCATGCGCTGATAGACCGAATCGCTGACGTTATCCGGCAGGTCGATCGCCTTGACGCGAACGTCGACCAGCTGGATTCCGAGTTCGTCGACCTTCTCGGCGGTGGAGTCCTCCACCGCCTTCATGATGTCGTCGCGTTCGTCCGAGACCACCTGGCGGATCGTGCGGATCGAAAACTGGTCCCTCAGCGCACGATTGACGATCGACGCCAGACGATCATTGGCGTTGATCTCCAGGCCGGCCGTGGCGCGGTAGTAGGTGCGCGTGTCCTGGATTCGCCATTTGGCGTAGAAGTCGACCTTGACGCTCTTTTTCTCCGAGGTCAGGAAGTCCTCGGACTGGTTGTCGAGCGTCAACACGCGGCTGTCCATGCGGCGCACGCTGTCGGCGATCGGCCATTTGAAATGCACGCCAGGCTGCGAATCGACACCAATCACCTCGCCGAAGCGCAGCTTGATGACGCGTTCGCGCTGGTCGACGATGTAGAACGTCTGGTAGAGAACAAAGACCGCAATCAGGGCGAGCGCGATCGAAAAAAGTTGACGGTTGCTCATCAGCGCCTCTCGCGTTCGCGTAAGCGGTTGTCGTTCGAGCTGCTGCTCGATGACGTCGACGGCAGCGACGACGTGGTCTTGCCACCAGTGGTTGCGTCACCGCGGTTCTTCATCAGCTGGTCGAGCGGCAAATACAGCATGGGATTGGCTTCATTGGTATCGATCAGCACCTTGCCGGTGCGGCTCATCACGTCTTCGAGCGCATCGAGATACATGCGCTGACGCGTCACCTTCGGCGCCTTTTCGTACTCGGTCAGAAGTTGCGTGAAGCGGGCCACGTCACCTTCGGCTTCCGCCACCACGCTGTCGCGGTAGCCGGTGGCCTGCGAGACCTGGCGAGCGGCAGTACCACGCGCCTGCGGCAGACGCTCATTGGAATAGGACTCGGCTTCGTTCTTGAAGCGCTGCTGATCCTCGCGCGCTTTGATGGCGTCGAGGAAGGCGTCCTGAACCTGTGCCGGCGCACGCGCGTCGATCATGTTGACCTGCATCACGATCAGGCCGGTTTCGTAGCCGTCGAGGATGTCCTGCAACAAGGTTCGTGCACGATCTGCGACCGCCTGGCGTCCTTCGATCACAACGAAGTCGAAGGTGTTGCGGCCGACGATCTGGCGCACCGCGCTGCGCGTCGCTTGGCGCAGCGTCGCATCCGGATCCTTGACGCTGAACAGGTAGTTCTCGGCAGAGGTGACGCGGTACTGCACCTTCAGTTCAAGTTCGACGATGTTCTCGTCTTCGGTCAGCATCGAGCTGCGATCGGTGGACTCGCGCACCTCGGTGACGTTGACCTTTTCCTCGCGCTCGAACGGCCACGGCACATGCCAGCGCAGACCCGGGCCTTCGGTTCGGCTGTAGGCGCCGAAGCGCAGCACCACGGCCTGTTCGCGTTCGTTGACCATGTAGAAACCCGAGGCACCCCACAGCGCCACGATGGCCAGCAACAGCAGCATCACGGCGCCGGAAAAACCCTTGCCGCCCTTGCCACCGCGACTACCGAATCTCGCCTTGAGACGCTTCAGGATTTCATCCACGTCAGGTGTATTGCCACCGCTACGACGTCCGCCACCGTTGTTGTTCCAGGGGTCGCGGCCGCCGCCGGGCTCGTTCCAAGCCATGTTGTGCTCCGACGATCGAGGCAGTGGAAACTGCCGACCGAAAACTGTCGATAAAGGTCGATAAAAAGGGCCGCACGCGGCGGCCGTCGTTCTGATTTCGGCGCGATTCTACCAGTTCACTGCGCCGATTCCTGCATTGGCGGCGCCGGTATCGGCAAATCCGCCTCGCGGCACATACGTGCCAGTTGCGCATACGGCATGCGTACCGTCACCGTCCAGCTGCCATCGTCCTCGACCTGTTCGCGCAGCACCGCCTCGTGCTCGAACAAGCGGGCCCGCAGGCCGCCGGCGCGCAGCGGCACGCGAACCTCGCGCTCGACGCTGTCGGCGAAGAAATGATCGCGCACGACCTGCCGCAGCGTGTCGAGCCCCTGCCCGCTTTCGGCCGAGACGTAGATGCGCGTGACCTGAGCCTCGGCATCGCGCTGTAATTCGGGCGTCTCGCGATCAAGCAGATCGATCTTGTTGTAGACCAGAATCCGTGGAGCCTTGGTCGCACCGATCTCCTCAAGCACTGCATTGACCTGCTCGATTCGAACGCTGCATTCCGGATCGGCGGCGTCGACCACGTGCAGCAGCAGGCCAGCATCTCTGGATTCCTCCAGCGTGGCACGGAACGCCGCCACCAGGTCATGCGGCAGATCGCGAATGAATCCGACGGTATCGGCCAGCACGATGTGCTCGCCCGGCGGCAGTGGCAGCCGCCGCAAGGTCGGATCCAGGGTCGCGAACAGCTGGCTGGAGGCAAAACTGTCATTGCCGGTCAGCGCATTGAACAGCGTCGATTTCCCGGCATTGGTATAGCCGACCAGCGACACCGTGGGCACTTCGTTGCGCAAGCGCTGCTGACGCGACAGCGAGCGCCGTTTGCGCACCTCTTCGAGACGTCGCTTGAGCATCGCGATGCGATGACGCACCAGTCGCCGATCGGTTTCCAGCTGGGTTTCGCCGGGGCCACGCAGGCCGATGCCGCCGCCCTGGCGCTCAAGATGCGACCAGCCACGGACCAGACGTGTGGAAAGGTGCTGCAGCTGGGCCAGCTCGACCTGCAACTTGCCCTCGTGCGAACGCGCACGCTGCGCGAAGATGTCGAGGATCAGCCCGGACCGGTCGAGCACGCGACACTTGAGCCGCTTCTCCAGATTGCGCTCCTGGCTCGGCGACAGCGCGTGATTGAACACCGCCAGCTCGGCGCAATGCAGTTCCACGGCCTCGGCGACTTCGTCGGCCTTGCCGCTGCCGACGAACAGACTCGAATCCGGACGCTGGCGACGGCCACCGATGAACGCCGTGATCTCGGCGCCGGACGCGCACACGAGTTCGCGGAATTCAGCGGCTTCGACACCGTAGTCGGAACCCGGGAATTCCAGATTGACGAGTACCGCTTTTTGCGACGTCGGGCGCGTGGCCGTCTCAGGCATGCGGGCGTCGCGGGCGATCTTAGTCTTCGCTGCTATCGTCGTCACTCGACAGGCGCACCGGGCGCGCCGGCACCACCGTCGAGATCGCGTGCTTGTAGACCATCTGACTGACGCTGTTCTTGAGCAGGACTACGAACTGGTCGAACGACTCGATATGGCCCTGCAGCTTGATGCCGTTGACCAGATAGATCGAGACCGGAATCCGCTCTTTGCGCAGCGTGTTCAAAAAAGGTTCTTGTAAAGTTTGACCCTTAGACATGTTCTTTCCTAGTAGTCCTTTATTCGTTACAGACAGGCGGGCCGGGCAAGGTCCCCGCGCCTCCGGACTGTCTCGCGATCGAGTGTATCACGCTCGAATCCGATCTTCGGCGGCCCGCGCCAGATCAGGGGAATCCGGGTCTAGATAGTGCACATCCGTCTCGGTGCGCAGCCAGGTCAGCTGGCGTTTCGCGAACTGTCGCGTCGCCGCGATACCCTGATCCACGGCCTGCTCCAAACTGGTTTCACCGTCCAGATGACGCCACATCTGGCGATAACCGACCGCCCGCATCGACGGCATGTCCGGATCAAGGTCGCCACGTGCGCGTAGACGCGCCACTTCAGCGACCAGACCCTGGTCGATCATCTGACGAAAGCGCTGTTCGATACGCTGATGCAGGCGGGCGCGTTCCGGCGGGTTGGGCGCCAGTTTGATGACCGGCCCCTGTAGCGTCGAATGCGCACCGGCCGCAAATCTTGCACTCGCCGGACCTCCACCCAGTTCACAGATCTCCAGTGCGCGCTGGATGCGATGACCATCATTCGGATGCAGCCGCGCGGCCGTCACCGGATCCAGCTCCGCCAGACGTCGATGCAGGCGCGGCCAGCCCTGCACCGCTGCTTCGGCTTCGATGCGGGCCCGCAGTTCGGGATCGGCAGACGGCAATTCGCTGAGTCCGCGCGTCAAGGCGCGAAAGTACAGCATGGTCCCTCCCACCAGCAGGGGCAGTCGGCCGCGCGCACGTATCTCCCGAATCAGGCGGCCGGCATCGGCAGCGAAACGCGCCGCCGAGTAGGCCTGGGCGGGGTCGAGAATGTCGATCAGATGGTGCGGAATTCGTGCGCGGACCGCGGCATCCGGCTTGGCGGTGCCGATATCCATGCCGCGATAGACCAGCGCGGAATCGACGCTGACGATTTCGACATCGAAGCGTTCCGCCAGCGCGAACGACAGCGCGGTCTTGCCGGATGCCGTCGGCCCCATCAGCAGGACCACCGGGATCACTTCGTCCGGCGTCTCAGACGGCATTCATCGACCGCGCAGAAACAGCCGGTCCAAGGCGCCGTGATCGAGCTGCACCCAGGTCGGACGACCGTGATTGCACTGGCCGGACAACTCCGTGCGCTCCATGTCGCGCAGCAGTCGTTCCATCTCCGGCAGGCTCAGGCGGCGGTTGGCCTTGATCGCGGCACGACAGGCCATGTCCGCGAGTACGCGTTCCTGCGCGTCGAGCACATCGCCGAAATGGCGGTGACTCTCGCCCGCCGCACGTTCGCCGAGCGCGCTGCGCACCAGACCTTCGACTTCCTCCAGCGGCAGCAGTGGCGGCACCGCTCGAATCGCCAGCGACGTCGGGCCGCTGCGATCCAGCTCCACACCGTAGGCCAGCAGGTCCTCGCGATGATTGTCTGCCAGGTCGACCAGATCCTCGGGCAGATTCAGGCGCAGTGGCTCCAGCAAGTGTTGGCTGGGCAGGCTGCCGGCATGCAGGTCGGTCTTGAAGCGTTCGTACAGCACGCGTTCGTGCGCCGCATGTGCGTCCACGACCACCAGTCCGTGCTGATTCTCGGCCAGAATGAACACGCCCGCCAGTTGCGCCAAGGGGCGGCCGAGCGACATGTCGCTGTCCGCCGCCGGCTGCGGCGGTGAGGGCTCCGCGACCGGCGCGGCGCCCAATGCCGCCCAGCCGGTACGTGCGAAGTCGACCGCCGGTTCGGCGACCTGCTGCAAGGGCAAACGCGCCGAGGCCGACGAGAAGTTGGTATTGCGAAATCCAGGGTCCGGCACCGCCGTGGACAACGCCATCCGATCCGGCTTGTGCGTCCACTCGACGCGGTGATGTTGCTGCGGCTCCGGCCGTACGTCGCGCAGCGCGCGCTGGATCGAACCGAACAGAAAGTCATGCACCGTTGCCGATTGCCGGAAACGCACTTCGAGCTTGGCCGGATGAACGTTCACGTCGACGCCGGACGGATCGAGTTCGAAGAACAGCACGAATGCGGGGTAACGCGTGCTGTGCAAGGCGTCCGCATAGGCGCGCCGCAGCGCCGAGGCGACCAGCTTGTCGCGCACCACGCGACCGTTGACGAAAAAATATTGAAGGTCGGGCTGCGCACGCGAGAAACTCGGCAGCGCGGTCCAGCCCCACAGCCGCATGCCCAGGCGCTCTTCTTCGATGAGGATCGCGCTGTCCGCGAAAGCCTCACCGCACAGCGCCTTCATTCTGGCCTCGGCGCTGCCGCGGGCCAGCCGAAACACCTCTCGCCCATTGTGCCGAAGGGCGAATGCGCGCTCCGGCCGCGCCAGCGCGATGCGACGCAGCGCCTGATCGACGTGACGGAACTCCGTGGATTCGGTGCGCATGAACTTGCGACGCGCCGGCGTGTTGTAGAACAGATCACGAACTTCGAGCGTGGTGCCAGGGCTGTGCGGCGCCGGTTGCGGCTGCGCGTCCGCGGCAATGGCGCCCTCGCCCGCCAATCGCCAGCCGTGCTCGTCGGTCGCCGTTCTGGATACCAGCGACAGGCGTGACACCGACAGCACGCTGGGCAGCGCTTCGCCGCGAAAACCGAAGCTGGCAACACGCTCCAGCTGATCCAGCGATTCGATCTTGCTGGTGGCGTGGCGCGTCAGGGCCATCGGCAGCTCATCGCGTGCGATGCCGTTTCCGTCATCGCGGATTCGGATCAAGGTGAGGCCGCCACCTTCGAGCTCGACCTCGACCGCCCGGGCCTCGGCGTCCAAGCTGTTCTCGACCAGTTCCTTGACCACGGCGGCCGGCCGCTCGACGACTTCACCGGCGGCGATCTGGTTGATCAGTTGTTCGGGAAGTATCCGGATCGCCATGGCTCAGCAGGCTCCGTTTGCGGAACGCCGCGGCGGCAAAACGGGTGGAGTTGGCGGTGGCAAGGCGGGCGGCTCGAATCGGTCGAACCGCGAAGGATACGGACAGCGCTCTCAGTGCGCGACCGGTATCTGCAGAACTTCGCCGACCTTCAGTCGGTCGCCGTTGAGGCCGTTGGCGCTGCGCAGATCGTTGAGGCTGACCTGATAGAGCTGCGCGACCTCGGACAGCGTGTCACCGGAACGCACCGTGTGATTATTGCTGCTGGCCGAATTGGCCGGTGCGGAGACGTAGCGCAGCGGACGGTAGTTCTGGAAATAGCTCTGCACGCCCTTGAAGATCGCCTTGGCCAGCGTCGCCTGATAGCCGGAATCGTTGAGCAGCTTTTCTTCCTTGGGATTGGTGATGAAAGCCGTCTCCACCAGGACCGAGGGAATGTCCGGCGACTTCAACACGACGAAGCCGGCCTGTTGCACCGAGGTCCGCTGCAGCTTGTTGATGCCGCCCAGCGATTCGAGGATGCGGCCACCGACATCGATGCTGGCCTCGATCGCCGAGGTCTGCGAGATGTCGAACAGCACCGCGGCCAGGGTGTCGTCCTTGCCGGACAGCTCGACGCCGCCGATCAAATCCGCGGCGTTTTCCTTGTTGGCGAGCCAGCGCGCCTGTTCGGACGTGGCACCGCGGTGTGACAGGGCATAGACCGCACTGCCGTTCACACGGCTGTCCTTGTAGGCATTGGCGTGAATCGACACGAACAGGTCGGCTTGCGCATCACGCGCGATGTTCATGCGTTCGCGCAAGGCGATCAGCGTATCGCTGTCACGGGTGAGGACGGCCTGATAGCCGGGCTGCGCATTGACCAGCTTGGCCAGCCGGCGCGCCATCGACAGGGCGACGTCCTTTTCGAGTACGCCATGCGAACCGCGCGCACCGGAATCCTTGCCGCCATGGCCGGCGTCGATCGCGATCACGATCGGCTTTTCGTAAAGCGTGCTCCTCGGCTTTGCAGCCGGCAGCGGCGCCTGCGCGACGGGCACTTCGATCTGCGGCACCGGCGGCGCCGGTTCGGGCGCTGCGGCGGCGATCGTCGTGCTGTCGCGACCTTCCGGCAGATTCAGCGTGCCTTGCTCACCGAGATCGACCACCAGTCGGTAGCCATAGTCACCGTTCGGGGTCAGGGCGAAGCTCTTGGGGCGAACCGCTTCACTGAGATCGAGCACGACGCGCAGCGCCCCATCGGGGCGCCGCCCCGTGCGAATGCGCTGGACCAGGCCACTGCCTTCGAGCGAGGCCGCCAGACGTGAGGAACGCTCGACCCCGTCGAGGTCGATGACCACGCGTTCCGGCGCAACCAGAGAAAAAACCTTGTGGTCGGTCGGCGCGGACAGATCGAAAACCACCCGCGTGGTCTCGGGTCCGGCCCACACGCGTACGTCGCGTAGTTCTTTCGCGCCCACAGCCAATGGCAGCAATAGGAACAGCAACGACAGGCAGCGCACCGCCGGTTCTCCCTGGAGAATGACCCCGCGCGGAGTCTAACCGTGGGGAAACGGCCTATCAAGCATTTTCTTTAATTAAAACAGCGTTTATCAGCGGTTAGTTAAAGTGAAGCCTTGCAAGCGGCCCTAAATCCGGCCGATTTGCGCCGAGAAAGCGGCTTCGATCGCGCGTCCGAGCGCCGTCTGCGCAGCAATCTCCAGGTTTCGTCCGGCCGCTTCGGCCTGCAGGCGAATCTCCAGATCCGCTGCGGGCAGATGGCTGATTCCACGTTGTGGCCACTCCACCAGCCACAGCGTTTCCCCGGAGGGATAGTCGTTCAGACCGAGTTGATCGAGCTCATCCGGGTCGGCGATCCGGTACAGATCCACGTGCAGGATTCGCCTGAGTTCAAGTTCGTAGGGTTCGAGCAAGGTATAGGTCGGACTGCGCACCGTTCCCTGCACCCCCAGCCCGCGCAGAATCGACCGGGCCAGCGTGGTCTTGCCGGCACCGAGATCACCTTCAAGGAAAATGACTGCGCCGGGCACATCCACCAGAGCGGCGGCCAGCGCCCGGCCCATCTCGATCGTCGCCGCCTCGTCCGCCAGGAACCGTTTCATGGATTCATGATCTCGCGCAGGCTGTCGATCAGGTCGCTGGGCAGCAGCCCACGTTCGCCGCGCTTCGCCGCCAGATCGCCAGCCAGGGCATGCGCTGCCACAGCCACTCCCACTGCGGTTTCGGTCGACATCGGCATGCTGCGATGCTGCGCCAATACGGCGGCGACCACGCCAGTCAGCACATCTCCCATACCACCGACGCCCATGCCCGGATTACCGTGCGGGCACAGTCCCAGTTCGTGTCCCTGCACCAAGCTGCCGGCCCCTTTGAGCACGACAACGCCGCCGTACCGCTGTTGCAGCTGCGCGACGGCCGACAGGCGGTCGGCCTGAATCGTGGCCGTATCGAGTTGCAGCAGGCGTGCCGCCTCACCTGGGTGCGGCGTCAATACCCAGTCTTCGCGCGATCTCGGTGAATCCGCCAGCAGGTTCAGCGCATCGGCGTCCAGCACCAGCAACTGCTCGCAGGCCAGGGCCGCCTTGAACATCGTCCGACCCCAGGCCTGCTGGCCAAGACCGGGCCCGATCGCGACGACATCGGCCTTGTCGATCAATGATGCGAGCGTCTCGACATCCTCAACGCCGTGCGGCATCAGCTCGGCCTGCGCCATGGCCAGGCCGGCCGCATGCGCCGAGCGCGTCGCGATGCTGACCAGGCCGGCGCCGCTGCGCAAGGCTGCGCGCGCCGCCATCAGCAAGGCGCCGTTGGTGCCACCGTCGCCGCCGATCAACAGCACATGGCCGTGACTGCCCTTGTGCGCCGAGCGTGAGCGCCTGCGCAGATTGTGACGCAGCAGATCCTCGCCCAGCAGCGTCGCCGCGGGCGGAAGCGAATCGTAGACTGCGGCCGGTACGCCGAGCGCATCGAATACCAGCTCGCCGACGCGATCCGGCCCCTCGCCCAGGTGTAGCCCTGGCTTGCGGCCGATAAAGCTGACGGTGAGATCGGCGCTGACCGCGACACCCGGTGCCTGTCCGCTGTCTGCGAACAGACCGCTCGGAATATCCAGCGCCAGGACCTGCGCACCGCGATCACGCGCCGCATTGATCGCGGTGATGCAGGCGGCGGCTTCGCCCCGCGGGGCACGCGACAGACCGGTACCGAACACGGCGTCGACGAGCAATACGCCCTTGCCGCACTCGCTCAGCGCGTCGGTGCTGGCCGGACACACCGCATCCCCGCCCTCCAGCCAGGCCGACCGCGCCGTGGCCGCATCGCCGCGCCGCTCGCCGGCCAGTTCGAGCACGCGCACGTCGATACCATCGCTTTGAGCGAGTCGTGCGAGTTCGTATCCGTCGCCGCCGTTGTTGCCGGAGCCCGCCACCACCACGACCTGCTCCGGTTTGCGCAATCGCGCCACGGCAGCGGACCAGGCCGCCGCCGCGGCACGCTTCATCAGTACATAGCCGGGAATGCCGCAGTCCTCGATGGCGCGGCGATCCAGCTCGCGAACCTGCTCGGCGCCGTAGAATGCGCGTGATGATGGATGTGACATGCCCACCAGTATAGAAGCCGATCGCCCGACCCTGAACGCCTTGCCGGAACGCATTCTGGCCTGGGCGCAGGACCTGGGTTTTTCCGATGCCGCGGTCTCGCGAGTCCAGCTGCAGGAGGACGAGCATCACCTGCGCCACTGGCTGGAGCAGGGCTACCACGGTTCAATGGGCTACATGAACCGAAACCCTGCGCAGCGCAGCCGGCCGGCCGAGTTGCGCGAAGGCACGGTCTCGGTGATCTCGGCCCGGATGGACTACTGGCCGGTCGGCGCGGACGCGCAATCGGTGCTGGATGATCCGCGCAAGGGCTATATCGCGCGCTACACGCTCGGACGGGACTATCATCGAACCGTACGCGGACGTCTGTTGAAGCTGGCGGCGCGTATCGGCGAAGAGATCGAACCGCACGGTTACCGGGTGTTTTCGGACAGCGCGCCATCTCTCGAAAAAGCCCTGGCGCGCGACGCCGGACTGGGCTGGATCGGCAAGAACACCCTGCTGCTCAACCGCAAGGCCGGCTCGTACTTCCTGCTGGGCGAAATCTATACGGACCTGCCGCTGGCGGCATCCGATGCCGCCCCACGCAGCCACTGCGGCAGCTGTCAGGCCTGCATCGACATATGCCCGACGCGTGCGATCGTGGCGCCGTATCAGCTCGATGCGCGGCGCTGCATCTCGTATCTCACGATCGAGCACCGTGGCAGCATTCCGCTGGAGTTTCGAGAGGCCATCGGCAACCGAATCTTCGGCTGCGACGACTGCCAGATCGTTTGCCCGTGGAACCGCTACGCCCGTCCCGCCGAAGTGCCCGACTTCAATGTGCGCCACGGCTTCGATGCACCGTCCCTGGTCGAACTGTTTTCCTGGGAAGAGGACGAATACCTGCGACGCACCGAAGGTATGGCCTTGCGACGCGGCGGCTACGGCAACTGGCTGCGCAATCTCGCGGTGGCGCTGGGCAATGCCCCGCAGGAACCGGGAATCATCGAGGCGCTGAGGAGGCGGGCCGACGATGCCAACGCAATCGTGCGCGAGCACGTGCACTGGGCCTTGCAGCGACACGGCCTCACCGCCTGAATCCGCGAGCCTGCGGTGGCGCTCAAGGCCTGAAGGGGCAGCGGGCGCTCGTGCTCAATGCAGCAATATCGGCCCGGGTCGAATGCAGCAACGTGAGCTGCGAGGGGTTCGCGCCGACCGCCGCCGTCGCCAGCTCCTGCTGCGCACGTTCGGTGCAGCCGAGTTCGGCGAGCGTCTGCGCATAGTTGTTGCGCACCAGGCTCGCCGAGGGGTCGATGTCGATCGACCGGGCATACGCTTTGGCCGCTTCGGACTGCTCGCCGAGCGCATAGTGCACATTGCCTAGGGCCGCCCAGACCAGGGCATTACCGGGCCAGCGCTGGCTCGCCGTATCGTAGGCGGTTCGGGCGATATCCAGCTGTCCCAGAGACTCGAACGGCGCCACGGCCGCAAGCCAGGACTCGGCGCTTGCGCTGACCGGCAACTCGTCGGGCCGGACCACAACTACGGTCCAGCGCCCGGCGCGGTCCCAGCGCGCGAGCCAGTCCTTGTCGGACTCGATGTGACGCGGTTCGGTGCCCGAGCGCATCACGAATTCGCCGCGATCGGCATCGTGTCCGACCGTGACCGCGTAGTGCCAGACCGGAAGCCGGTTCAGGCCCAGGTTCTGGAAAACGAGCACCGGGCGGCCCGCATAGAGTTCGGCGAGCACCGATTCGACATGGCCGTCCAGCCGGAACGGCACACGCCCATGCCGCCGTGCGGCCGCGATCATCTCGGACTGCAGGCTGCCTTCGCGTTCCGGAATGTAGACCTCGGACACCAGGGCTTCGGGCGTCACCGACACGCCCGAGCTCACGAGCACGGTCGCCAACGCCGCAGGCCCGCACTGGTAGCGCTCCTGCGCGAAGAACGGCGTGTTGCTCAGCTCGACGCTGACGGTCTCCTGTCGCAGACGCAGGGTTTCAGGTCCTGCGGCACAGCCGGCGAGCAGCGCCAGAGCCACGCAGGCTCCGGGAAGATCAACGAAAACGGACCGCACTAGGCGGTCCGCAGATCGTCGCCCGAACACTCAGATCGAGGTGAAGACGTTGGTCACGCCGACCAGTTCGAGGATCAGCAGCACCAGGAACACGATGCCGATGACGGCGATCACGTCACCGCCGGCCGGCTGCTCCTGAATCTTCAGCGACAGCTCCTGCAGCTCCTGATCCGACAGCGACGCGACGCGCTGCTCGACCACGCTGGGCGCGACACCCCAGGCCTGCAACTGATCACGGACGTCGGCCCGCGCCAGGAAGGTATCGACCGCCGCTCGATCCTGCGTGCTGGCGCCCTGGGACATCATCTGCTCCGTGCTGACCACCGCCGCCAAGGCTGGCGTCGGCAATACGGCGGTAAGCATCGCCGAAACGGCTACGCTGGCAACGATCGCTTTGATCTTGTTCATGCTGTTCACTCCTGTTTGATTGAATAATTGCATCGGCATTGCCGCTACCGCTGAAACCTGACCCCGTCGCTGATGCGTGCGACCAGTGCTCGGGTCGAGGGGTCGAGCTCGGCCACCTCGCCATCGAGCGCGCTGACGACGCTTTTGGCCAGTTGCTTGCCCAGTTCGACGCCCCATTGGTCGAAGGCGTTGATGTTCCAGATTACGCTCTGCACGAAGGTGCGATGCTCGTAGAGCGCCAGCAGCGCGCCCAGATGGAAAGGGTCGACGCGCGGCATCAGCAGCGTATTGCTGGGCCGGTTGCCGCTGAACACCCGATGCGGCACGGCCGCATCCAGCTCGGTGCCGCGCAGGCCCTGCGCGGACAGCTCGGCGCGAACCGTATCGGCATCCTTGCCGCGCATCAGCGCGGCACCCTGCGCCAGGCAGTTGGCGATCAGCAGTTTCTGCTGCTCGTGCAGTTCGTGATCGGCGGCGAGCGGCAATACGAAATCCACCGGATTGACGTCCGTGCCCTGATGCAGCATCTGGAAATAGGCGTGCTGGGCATTGGTGCCGACATCGCCCCAGAGGACCGGCGTGGTGCGGTAGTCCAGCGCGACGCCGTCGCGATCCACACTCTTGCCGTTGGATTCCATCTCCAGCTGCTGCGCCCAGGCCGGGAACCGCTGCAAGCGCTGCGAATACGGCGCCAAGACCTGGGTCGGACAGTTCAGGAAATTGGTATTCCATACGGCCAGCAGGCCGAGCGTCAGCGGCAGATTGTCGGCGCCCTCGGTCGTGGCGAAATGGCGGTCCATCGCCTGGGCGCCGGACAGCAGCTCCACGAAGCGCTCCGCACCCACCGCAACGGCGATCGACACACCGACCGCAGACCACAGCGAATAACGACCGCCGACCCAGTCCCAGAATTCGAACATGTTGTCGGCCGCGATGCCGAAGCTCTGAACGGCATCGGCATTTGTCGACACCGCGACAAAATGCCTGGCCACGGCCGCTTCGCCCAGACGGCCAACCAGCCATCGCCTCGCGGCATGCGCGTTGGCCATGGTCTCCTGGGTGGTGAATGTCTTGGAAGTGATGATGAACAGCGTCTGCGCCGGATCGAGGCCCACCAGGGTATCCGACAGCTCGGCACCGTCCACGTTGGCGACGAAGTGCGAACGCGGGCCGTCGCAATAAGGTGCGAGCGCCTGGCAGACCATGCGCGGCCCCAGGTCCGAACCGCCGATGCCGATGTTGACGACATCGCGAATGACGTCGCCACGGGCGCCGGTCCATTGCCCACCGCGTACCGCCTCCGCGAACGCACAAAAACGGTCACGCACCGCTGCGACCAGCGGCACGACGTTCTCGCCGTCGACGCGCATCGGGGTGTCGTCGAGACAGCGCAGGGCCATGTGGTATGCGGCCCGGCCTTCGGTGTGATTGACCGCTTCGCCAGCGAACAGGCGTTCGCGCCATTGCTCGAAACCACATTGGCGGGCCAGCCGGTGCAGGCTGTCCAACACGGCGGAATCCACGCGCTGCTTGGAGAAATCCAGGAACAGGTCGACCGCCTCGACGCTCAGTTCCTCAGCCCGTTCGGGCTGCTGCTGAAACAGTTCATTGAGATTCGTCGCGCACAGCCTCTCGGCATGCCCGACGAGTTCGCGCCAGACGGCACTGTTCGTCAGTTCGGACATCTGATTCTTCTTTTGGATGCTGGACTCCCAAGCCTATCCTCGGAAGTGTGCCCGCAGCAAAGTGTCCGTATCCTGAACGCTGGCGCCGGTGAGCTTCAGACCCAGGCGTAGTTGAAGCTGATGCTGATGCGCTCGCCATTGGCGAGGCTGGGCGGGACTTCGTGGCGCTGCCAGCTTTCGAACAAGGTGAGCCAGCCTGCACGTGCCGGATAGGTCACGTGGTGGCGCATAGCTTCCGGCGCATCCTCGGTTCTTGCGGGCGCCGCCATGAAGCTCGCCAATCGCGGATCCTCGAAACGCAGGCCGCTGCTCTTGGCGGGCGTCTTGACGTAGTAGGTGCCGCTGACCACGGCGTGCGGATGCACATGGGCGCCATGCGCGCACAGCGGCCCCATGATGTTGATCCAGCAGTCCGTCATCTGCAGGCGGGCTTCGCCGAGATCCCAATGCAGCGCCCGCGCATAGGCGCGCACATGGCGGTCAATCGCGGCACGAACATCGAAGAATGTGCTCGACATCTGGTGCAGCTGGTCGAGCGAGGCGTAACTGGTGTAGCCGCCGGGATAAGCCTTGCCCGACCAGCGGCGGCCGGCGACATCGTGGTCGCGCAATTGATGCGCCTCACGTTCCAGTTCGCGGTTCAGAGACGTCACGCCCCGCGTCTTGAGCGGGGCGTGATAGATCAGCGTCGGAAACAGCGCGGCAACCCGCGCCGTGGCGGCAGGGGCCGCCGGTCTTCGTGCGGGCACGGCGCCGTCAGGCGGCCTGAACGGGAATCGTGTTGGCGGTCCGTGTCACGTGGTTGTTCTCATCCAGATAGATGAGCTTCGGCTTGTGGTTGCGCGCCGCAGCCGCATCGAGACCGGCGTAGCTGCAGATGATCAGGCGGTCGCCCACACGCGCCTTGTGGGCAGCGGCGCCATTGACCGAAATGACATGCGAACCGGCTTCCGCACGGATCGCGTACGTCGTGAAACGTTCGCCATTGGTCACGTTGTAGATCTGGATTTGCTCGTATTCGAGTATTCCGGACGAGTCGAGCAGATTCGAATCAATCGCACACGAACCTTCATAGTCCAATTCGGCGTGCGTCACGCAGGCACGGTGCAGCTTGGCTTTAAGCAGCGTGATATGCATGGCTTTCCCTCAACGGGTTTTTGGCGACCCCGGGTGGCCCACCAAGACATGCACCCGGCATCGAGGGTTTCTTTTCAAGACGGGCGGCCCACTAAGACATGCGCCCATAAACAGGTCGAACCCCCGGTCCGTCCCTGCGAATTTCGGAGTGTAGCGAGCTATCGGGGCAGCGGCAACCACGGCGCGGACCAACGGTTCCCGAGGCCCGGTTCATCGACAAGACAGGCTTTCGGCGTGCGCCGATGCGCGCCGTTCACTCGTGGCGAGGCTGCAGGTTCACACTCAGGTTGTCGATGAGCCGCGTCGATCCGAGCAGCGCCGCGATGAGCACCACATAGCCATCGGCTTCGACCGTCGGCGGTGCCAGATCCGATGCGCGTATCGCCACATAGTCCGGCTGAAACCCGCGCTCGACCAGCATTTCGGCAGCCTCGCGCTCCAGCGCCGCAAAGTCGCGCCGGCCAGAACGCAAACGTGAGGCGACATGCTGCAGACTGGCGAAAATCGTGCTGGATCGGGCACGTTGTTCCGCACTGAGATACTGATTGCGCGAACTGCGCGCGAGCCCGTCCGCTTCGCGAACGGTCGGCGCGCCACGGACCTCGATCGGCAGTCCGAGATCCGCGACCATACGGCGGATAACGGCGAGCTGCTGGTAGTCCTTTTCACCGAATATCGCCAGATCCGGCTGTACCAGGTTGAACAGGATGTTGACGACGGTCGCCACGCCGCGGAAGTGTCCCGGCCTCGACACGCCATCCAGCTGCTCGACCAGGGCCCCGTCGACCTGCACGGTGGTACTCGGCGGGTAGCCGTTGGGGTACATCTGTTCGAGCGATGGCGCGAAAACCAGGGTGGCGCCCTGCTCGCGCAGCACCTCGCAATCCGCGTCGAGCGTTCTTGGATAGCGATCGAAATCCTCGTTCGGCCCGAACTGCAGGGGATTGACGAAAATGCTGACCACCACGCAGTCCGCCGAATCCCGCGCCTGGGCGACCAGACTGGCATGCCCGGCGTGAAGATTGCCCATGGTCGGCACCAGCGCGATGCGCTGGCCCTGGGCGCGATACTGCGCGATCGCGGCGCGCAAGGCGGTCACTTCATGGATCAATTGCATCGTCGCGGCTCAGAAACAATGCTCCGCCGCGGGGTACGCGCCGGTCTTGACGGCCTGTACATAGGCCGCAACGGCCATCTCGATATCGCTCGCCTGCGCCATGAAATTCTGCACGAAACGGGGCGAACGGCCGACGGTGACCATCGGCGAGATGTGGAGAATGTCCTGCAGCACCAGAATCTGGCCGTCCACGCCGGCGCCGGCGCCAATACCGATGACCGGCACCATGGCTGCCTCGGTGATGCGCCGCCCCAGATCAGCCGGGACGCACTCGAGCACCAGACAGTCCGCACCGGCTTCCTCGAGCAGACGCGCGTCTCGCGCCATTGCGGAGGCGGCGGCTTCGTCCCTGCCCTGCACCTTGAACGCGCCCAGCTTGTGAATCAACTGCGGCTGCAAACCCAGATGTGCGCAGACCGGTACGCCTCTGACCGACAGATACTCGACGATATCAGCCTGCTCGCGGCCACCTTCGAGCTTGACCATTTTCGCACCGCCTTCCTGCATCAGTCTCTGCGAGGCGTCGAGTGCGCGCTCGCGAGTGGCGTAGGACAGAAACGGCAGGTCGGCCACCAGATAGGCGCGCTTCAGGCTGTCCTTGATGGCTCGGCAGTGATAGACGATGTCATCGACCGTGACTGCGGTGGTGGTCGATCGGCCGTGGATCACCATCCCCAGCGAATCGCCGACCAGCACGAAGTCCACACCAGCACGATCTTCGATCAGCGCAAAACTGGCGTCGTAGCAGGTCAGGCAGGCAATTTTCTCACCGGCTGCGCGCATCCGGCGCAGTTCCGCGACATTGACGGGTTTGACCACGTCCATGGCTCTCCTCGGCTCGGGTTTCGAGAGCGCGCGACTATATCAGCCCGTCCGGCAGCGGAGCGTTCCGAAGCCCGCGTTTGGGCCGCATTATCGAGACCAGCGATCGATACCGTCCATGCCGACCTGATCCAGGAAGTCGCGAGCTCTGCCCAGGCTCGGAAGCATCAAGTCCGGGGCCAACTCCAGTAGTGGCACCAGCACGAAATTCCGGGAGGTGATGCCCGGGTGCGGCACCTGCAGATCGCTGCGATCGATCCGCATCTGGTCGTAGAGCAGCAAATCCAGATCGATACGCCGCGAACCCCATTTGGGTCCGCCACGCCGTTTGCCGAGCGCATCTTCGATCGCAACCAGTCGCTGCAACACTTCATCCGGACTGCACGCGGTTTCGATCAGCACCACGGCATTGCAGTAGTCCGCCTGCCCCGGCGGGCCCAGCGGGGCGGTGCGATAGAAACTTGACTCGGCGCGCACCGTCAATCCAGGACTCGCGCGCAGCGCCTCGATGGCTCGCTGAAGTTGCAGCGCAGGCTCGCCGAGGTTGGCGCCCAAGCCGATGTAAGCGAGCGCCATCGCTCAGCCGGCAGGTTTGCCACTGCGGCTGCGCCGGCGACGGCGGCGCTTGCGCGTCACCGGGACGGCATCCCCGTCTTCATCCGGAAGCGGCGGCAAGTCGCTGAGTTCGACCGATTCCTGCGCATCGGTCCACCACTGCGCCAGCTCCTGCGGCGCCAGACCCGCTTCGGCACGCAGCAGCAGGAAGTCGTAGGCGGCGCGAAAACGCGGATGTCCCAGTAGCCGCTTGGCTCTCGCGCCGCGACGCTGCTCGAAGCGGGGCTGCAACATCCAGATTTCGCGAGCCGGCACACTGAAACGCTTCGGTATCGCCACCCGGGCGATCTGCCGCGCCACCACTTCTTCCGCCGCCTGAGTCCAGGCCACGGCCGGCGGATGGCCCTGCTTCTCCTGCAGCGTGCTCGCTCGGCGCTCCACCGCTGGCCACAGCAGCGCAGCGTAGAGAAACGAGGGGCTCACGGTGGCACCGCGTGCAAGGCGATCGGCCGTATTGCTCAAGGCCGACTCGACGAACTTCAACAGCTGTGGCGATTCAGCGAGCACGGCTTCGCTCTGCGGAAACATTTCGCGAAACAGTCCGAGTTCGCGCAGGGTGCGAAAGCTCGCCGCGGCATCGATCGCCAGCAGGATTTTCAGCACTTCCTCGAACAACCTCGCGGCCGGAACCTCGCCCAGCAACGGCGCCAGTTGCGGAATTGCCTTGCGCGCAGAGGCCTCGATCTCGAAACCCAGCTTCGAGGCGATACGCACGGCGCGCAGCATGCGCACCGGATCCTCGCGATAGCGCAGCTCGGGGTCGCCGATCAGGCGCAGCTGACGCCGCTTCAGGTCCGCCAGCCCGCCGACATAATCGACGATCGAAAAGTCGCGAATATCGTAGTAGAGCCCGTTGACGGTGAAGTCGCGGCGAAAAGCATCTTCCTCCAGCGTTCCATAGACGTTGTCCGAAAGAATCCGACCACTGTCGTCGCGCTCGTGGGAATCACTGATCGGGCCACGAAACGTGGTCACTTCGAGAACTTCGCTACCGAAGCGAACGTGGGCGATCAGAAAACGACGGCCCACCAGGCGACAACTGCGGAACAGAGCGCGAATTTGTTCGGGCTTGGCATCGGTCGCAATGTCGAAATCTTTTGGCGGCACGCCAGCCAGCAGATCACGCACGCCGCCACCGACCATGTAGGCCTCGTAGCCGGCGTCCTTGAGCGTATAGAGAACCTTCAGCGTGGCGCTGGAAATCTGCGAACGCGAAATCGAATGTTCCGCGCGCGGAACACGTACGGGGTCTACGATGGTGGCAACCCTTGATCCAAATAAGCCGAAAGACGCTACGCCATCAGTCAGACGGCGTAGCGCCGAAGCGCCCCATTCTAGCGGGCTTGCGCGTTTTTCGCGCGTGAACGGCTGTCTCACCCGGCGGCTTCGAGCAGCGATTTCAGTGGCACGGACTCGTCGGCCAGCACCGCCGGATCGGGCTTGCAGCGCTCCGCCACGAGTTTCTTGCCGGCCATGAATTCAGGGGCGCGATTGACCGAATCGATTGCAATGAGCTGGCCTTCCCGCAGGTAGAACGCCATGAACGAGCGCGTGTCCGGATTGCCGCGCAAGACCACGTGGTCATAACCCTGCGACAAGCCCACCATCTGCAGCTTGAGATCGTACTGATCCGACCAGAACCAGGGCGGCAGTTGCGGCGCCGGCGTCTTGCCAACGATCACCGCGGCGGCGATGCGCCCCTGTTCCATCGCGTTGGGCACCGATTCGATACGTACCCGGGTTTCAAGGAAGCCGTTCAGCGAGTTGGCGCAGTCACCGATCGCGAAGATGCTCGGGTCGTCTGTGCGGCAGTTGCCATCGGTGACGATGCCGTTGCTGACCTCCAGGCCGGCATCCAGCGCCAGCGACACCGCCGGGGAAATGCCGACACCCACGACCACCAGATCGGCCTCCACGCGCGAACCGTCGTCGAGCACCACGGCCGTGACCTTGTCGCCCTCGGTATCGAAGGCCTGCACCACCACACCGGTGCGCACATCGGCTCCGGCTTCACGATGCACCTTTTCGTAGAAGCTCGACATGTCCGGCGCCGTGACACGGGCGAGCACCCGCGGCGCGGCTTCGAGCACCGTGACCGCGACCTTGTTCTTGATCGCGTGCGCCGCCACTTCGAGGCCGATATAGCCGCCCCCGATCACCACCAGCTTGCGCCCCTCGACAAACGCTCCGCGAATGGCGATCGAATCGTCGGCAGTACGCAGGCTGTGGACGTTGCTCTTGTCAGCGCCCGGGAACGACAGCTTTCGCGCCGAGCCGCCGGTGGCGAGTATCAGAAAGTCGTAATCGAGTTCACGGCCATCCTGAAGCTCAACGCGCTTGAGTTCACGTTCCACATTGACCACGCGCATGCCGCCGATGTATTCGATTCCGGCCTTCTCATAAGCACTCAGCGGCTTGATCAGCAGCGTCTCCGCAGCTGCGTCACCCGACAGGAACGCCTTGGACAGCGGCGGACGACGATACGGCGGGTACGGCTCCTCGCCAATCAGGATGACTCGACCCTCGAAACCTGCCTGTCGCAGCGCGGTGGCGGCTTCCGAACCGGCCTGCCCCCCCCCAACGATAACAGTGGTGGGTTTGTTGGCTGCGGGACTGCTATCCGACATTGATCTGTATCTCCCTCGGTCCATATAAGTAGTGGTGTGCCTGCACACCCGTTCCGGCGCCCCGGATTATCCGGCTAAAGGTCCCTGGTCCGCGAGCTTCGGTCGGACCGGTTCTCGCCGTTTTTTGATTCCTGTCCGAATTGACACTCACATCAAGGTGAGCTGGTGCTCTGACAACGCTTGCACATCGTTGATCGAATTCAGGCTGCGCATGCTGCCTGAAAACAGGATTTCGGTCATCGACGCGTTGCGCAATACCCGCAAAACGCGCGGAATGGCCGAGTTCGGCGCCTCCAGCAGTGCCGCGACCGCGGTCGCGATGACGCCTGCGGACGTCACCGCCAGCACGGTACGCCCCGAGCCCGTACGCGACAGGCACTCCTCCAGCCAACCAGCGATACGCGCGCGGAACGCCTCGATCGGCGGCGTGCCCGGCAGTTGCACGCGTCCGGCGGTCCAGGCTTCGATCGCGCTCTGGTAGGCCTGGATGCGATCCGCGACCTCGCCGAGACGCTGCTGCGCCAACAGTCGGTGGGCCTCGGGCGAATCGAGAATTGCGTCTCGGTCCGCGAACTCGTCGAGACGAACTTCGTTCCGGGCCGCGGGCCAACTGGCCTGCGCAAGGGATTCGGCGGTTTCACGCTGGCGCCGCAATGGGCCGGTCCACACTTCGTCCGGTACCGGTTTATGGGTCTTCCACCAGCGCCCCACCTGCGCGGCCTGCTCGAATCCGAGCGGCGACAATGCGTCATAGACCTCGCCGGTGAACGACGCCTGCCCGTGACGCAGCAGGATCAGGCGGCTCATTGTCCGGCCCCGGCGTGCGGCGGCGCACAACGAAGCAGGAATTCGATCACCGCCTGATTGAAGGCGTCGTTTTCGTCGCCCGCCACCATGTGATGCGCGCCGAGCACGTCGACGAACTCGGCGTGCGGCACCAGGGCGCGCATATCGGCCACGCTGTCGTCGCTGACCAGCTGGCTCTTGGCGCCACGCACCAGCAGTGTCGGAATGCGCAGCGTGCGCGCCGCCGCCTGGAGCTGTTGCTGCACGTCTTCGGCACGGGGACGCTGCGCACCGGTCACGAACTCGGGATCCCAATGCCAGCGAAAGCGACCATCCGGCCCCAGGTTCAGGTTCTTGCGCAAGCCGTCGAGCTGCTGAGGCTTCGGCCGATGCGGCAGGTAGTGCGCGATCGCGTCCGCCGCCGCCTCAAGACTGTCGAAGCCGTCGCGCGTCATCGCCATGAACTGCACGATCTGCTGTACGCCCTCCGGCTCCACCTTGGGCGCGATGTCCACCAGCACCAGCGCCACCGCGAAATCGTCCTTGGCGCCGCCCTGCGCGGCCAGCGACACCATGCCGCCGAGTGAAGCGCCGACGAGGATGGCCGGTCTTGGCAGGGCAGCCAGAACCGTGCGCACATCGGCAACGAACACCGCACCGGTATAGACGCCTTGCGGCGACCAGCCGCTGTCGCCGTGACCGCGCAAATCGAGGTTGATCACGTGATAACCCGCATCAACGAGGGCACCAGCAGCATTCTTCCAGGAATGTCGGGTCTGTCCGCCACCATGCAGCAACACGACCGGCACCGCCTCCGGGTCACCGCCGATATCGGCGACCAGTTCGATTCCGTCATGCGTCGGAAACCGGCGCTCGATGAACACTGGGGGCGTATCGCTATTCAGTTCCGGGGTCTTCATGGTTTGTGATTTCACTTCCCGCATCCGCTCATGCTGAGGTCAGTAGGTCTGGACGTGCAGCGCACCGCGCTGTTGCAGTCGTGCTCGAATGCCCGCCCAGTCCAGTTGCGCCGCCTCACAAACCTCGGAAAGCGCCCGCTCGGCCTCGGCTTCCATCGCCGGCACGCCGCACAGGCAGACACTCAAGTTCGGATCGGCCAGCAGACGCAATATCGGCGCCGCCGCCGCGCGGATTTCATCGTGGACATAGCGGCGCAGCTGCTCGGGCTGGCGCGACCATGCAAAACGCAGCTGCGTGGTCTCGGGGGGCAACTGCGTCAATTCATCCACGTACGCGGCTTCGTTGGGGCTACGCGCCCCGAACACCAGCAGACGTTCCCCTGCCCGGGGTTCGCGAACCAGTTGCTGCACCACGGCCCGCATCGGAGCGATACCGGTGCCGGTGGCGATCATCAGCATCGGCGCCGGCCCGTCGGCCGGCAGAAAAGCGTCGCCGTACGGTCCACTCAAGGCAAGCTCGTCGCCCGCCTTGAGTGCCGACAGCAGCTGCGTGCGCAAGTGGGTGGACTCGTCGGTGTCATCGTCCGCGTGCTTCACCAGCAGCGCCAGATCGTTCTGCCCGAGTGTTTCTCCGTCGCGCGCGCTGGCGATGGAGAACATCGCCCCGCCCGCTTCGGGCGCAGCCGGAAATTGCAGGCCCACGAACTGGCCTTCACGGCGGCGAACAGGTCCGTCGGCCACTTGAAGCACCAGGTGCCTGAGATCACGCACCGCATGGTCCGGCGTGAGTCGCCGGTGCGATACAACGCGAGCGGGAACCCAGCTGTCCGGTGCTGTACCGGCCCCAGGCTGAGAAATGGAATCGGATGACATACGCCCTATGGTAACTTTTCGCGACGCTCGAATTGGTCTGGCCGAAATGCTTTGCGCCCGCGCGGTTCCTCGTCCATAATCCGCAGCCCGTGCGTCATGCTCCCATCGTCTAGTGGCCTAGGACGTTGCCCTCTCACGGCGAAAACCGGGGTTCGAGTCCCCGTGGGAGCACCAATTAAATCAAGGCGTTGCGCGGCATTCACCGGCGACGTCGAGTGCCGAAAATGGCCACGAACAGCAATATTCGGCCAGAGCAACGCCTCAATCGTGCCACTCACGGTGGCTGATATTCGAGCATCAACAAGAAGGCCCGCTGACGCGGGCCTTCTTGTTTGTTCGAGCCTCGATTTCAGCCCAGCTTGGACTGATCGAAAAAGCCCTGCAGGCGCTGACCGAGCATGAGGTCGCCCTCCACCTGGAGCTTGCCGGTCATGAACGCGGTCATGCCGTTGAGTTCACCCTTCATCAGCGCGACGAGATCGTCGTCTTCCATGATCAGGGTCACGTCAGGGTCGCTTGCGGTGCCTTCGGTGATCGTGCAGCTGCCGTCCTTGATCGTGGCGTAGACCGGCTCGGAGGTGTTGAACTGAAGCACGCAGTCCGTTCCAACGGCGGCTTCAGGGTTGAAGGCTTCGGGCAATTGCTTGAGAAAGGCGGCAGCGCTCATCTTCAGATAACTCCGGGTGTAGTGAATACGTGATCGGATAGTCCCAGGGCGGAGCTGGCAGCGCGCTGAAGGCGCGGTTCGCCTCGACCGCCCCTGGGCAAAGCCAATGGGGTCCAGGCCGCCAGTTTAGCCGGTCTCGTTCGCCGCCGGATGACGGACGCCGCCGCTCAAGTCTTGCGATAGGCCGGAATCTTGAAGGTGGAGCGCATCATCGCCTCGAGCGCGCTGTCGGACAGCAGACGCCGCATCAGGCCCATCGGCTTCACATCGCGGCCCACGTAGTGCATCGGCTTCCATTTCTTGAGGTCGATGATCTTGAGCGCTTCGTCGACAGCGTACTCCGGAGAGTTGCCGCTTTTCTCCAGCATATCCGGCAATACCTGGGTGACGACCTTGCCCAGAAACGGGTCGTAGGCGGCGTGCACGGCGGGCGGCTGCTGACTCCAGGTCTTGCGGGTGTTCTCGTGGGAATTGGCCGACATCGCGGTCAACACACCGCCGGGGATGATCGAGGTGACCTGGATGCCGAACGGCGCGAGTTCGTGGCGCAGGGTCAGGGTCATGCCGTGAATCGCGTGCTTGGTCATGTTGTAGACGCCGGCGCCCACCGGATTGGCGATGATCGCGCCGGAGCTGTAGTTGATGATGCGCGAACCCGGCGCCGCCGCGCGCAGCATCGGCAGGAAAGCCTGCACCACTCGCAGCTGGCCGAAGGCGTTGATCTCGAACAGCCGGTGCGCCTGCCGCAGGTCCACACCTTCGAGCACGCCGACGGCGATGTTGGCGACGCCGGCGATGTTCATCAGCAGGTCGATGCCACGCTCGCCGACCTGCTTTGCCACGAATTCAGCGCTGCTGCGCACCGATTCGTCGCTGGACACGTCCTGCTCGACCACGCTGATGTTGGCGATGCCGTCAAGGTCATGCGGTGCGCCCGGCAGCACGCCGGAAAATACACGCCAGCCGCGCTTCGCGAGTTGCTTGGACAACAGGTTGGACTGGCCGATGTTGGCGCCCGTCAGAAATGCGGTCTTCACGTTCCAGTCTCCGGCCGAATCAGGTGTCAGTGACCGCCGCGGGCGATCGCCTGCGGACTGAACTGCGCGGGCGACAGTTTCTGGTTCAGCCGCCACCAGTCATCGCCGCGCTCATTGGTCAGGTAGCCGGCTTCGTAGGCTCCGGCGTTGAGATCGTGGTAGATCGAAGCGCCACGATGAAAGGTCTGCGACTCCTGCGCGTAGAAGTAGTTGACGAAAGCGACGCGCCACAACTCGCCACGGCCGTCGTAGTTGTCGGCCCACAGCGCCATCCAGGTGTCCTCATCGGCATACAGGCGACGCTTACTGTAGATGTGTCGCATGTTGTCCTTGAGCGTGCCTTCGACGATCCAGACGCGATGCAGTTCATAGCGCACGTATTCCGGATTGAAGGTGTGTGGCTTGATCAGTTCCTTGTAGGTCAGCGACGGATCGTTGGCCTTGAAGTTGTGGTACGGAACGTACATTTCAGCCTTGCCCACGAGCTTCCAGGTGTAACGCTCGGGCGAGCCATTGAAGACGTAGTCATCGTCCACGGTGCGCAAACCGGCCGGCGGTACCGGGTAGTCGAAACCGACTTCCGGCGCCTGACGGACCCGACGGATGCCCGGCTGATACTGCCAGGACTGCGTGGAGTCGCTGGAGAAGTCGTTCGGCTGATAACCCACGGCGACAAATCCGCGGTCGCGCTCGGGCAATTGATACCCGGTATAGAAGTAGCTGTTGATCTTGTCCTGATATTCGCTGCGCTCGTTCGGATCGGGATTGTTGCCGCCGTTCATGGTCATGAACTTGTTGCGGCCCCAGGCGATCTTGCCGTTGCTGTAGACATCGGCGATGTCGCAGACGGCCTGCTCGGTCCAGGCGCGGTGCGGATTGATGATGTTCCAGATGGCTTCAAGGCCACTCTTGGGGAACGGAAACGGAATCGCGCCGGTGGTGCCGGTGATGCCGAGGCCGTCATGCACCACCTCGGCCTCGACCGCGTTCTTCTTGACGGTGTCGCAGACCCAGTCCTTGTTGCCGAAATCGCGGTGGCTCGGATACACGTTCATGTAGTAATCGTTCGGGTACTTCTGCAACAGCGCCTTCTGCCCTTCCGTCAGCTTGTCGGCGTACTTGGACATGTTTTCGGCCGTAATCCGGAACGAGGGCTTTTCGTCGGCATACGGCCCCGGCGTATAACCGTGATCGCTCTCAAGACCCGGCCAACTGTCGATGTACTTACCGGTGAATTCGGCGACCCCGCTTCCGGTACCCGCACGCTCGGCGCCCATGCAGTTGTATTGGTCGCTGTCGAGCTTCGCCGCTTCCTCGGCGGACACTTTGGCCTCGACAAGGCCGGGCGCCAGCGCGCTGCACGACAGGGCACAAAACAACAGGATCCCATTGCGATTCATTCGATTCTCCATTTCTGCACCGAGGGCCGTTGAGGGCCTTCCTGGGCGTGATTGCGAGCCTTGAATTCGACCCGACTCGTCTTCCGTTCCCCCGCCTTGCCGTGAACGCGACACATCGCCAAAGCGTGCAAATCGCGATGTCCCATGCTCAGGCAGGCCGCTGTTGGGCGCCTCGTCCAAATCGAGTACCTGGGGAGACAGCTGAGGATGGGTCTGAAACGAATGCGCCTTGCGCAGGAATCAGATGTCGCCGTTCCAGGTCACGCGGCCGGCCTGCAGGCTGGCGCGGACCCGCACCTGTCCCAGCGCCTTGCGCGCATGAGCCCAGGGCTGGCTCAGCAGGCATAGATCCGCCGGCTCCCCGACGGCCACGCGGCGCCATTCACGGCCCGGTGCGGGTGCGCTCGAGGTGAACAGGGCCAGCGCCTGTTCCGGGCTGAGACCTTCATCCACGCCCAGAAGGACGCCAGATTCGCATTTGCGATCGACCGCAGCCTGCATCGCCGCCCATGGATTCAAGTCCCCGAACGGTGCGTCACTGCTACCGGCCAGCGGAATCCCCGCATCGACGAGTCCACGCAGGCGATAAAGCCAGGGCTGCTCCTGCGGATCGACCTCGCGCCGATAAACATCACCGCGCGTTGCGATGAAACCCGGTTGCGTCACGACGCTGATGCCAAGCTGCCGCATCTGCGGCAACAATTCGTCCGGCGCGATGCTCGCGTGTTCGATGCGGTCACCTCGTAAGGAACCGGCCATCTCCAATGCAGCAGGGCAAACACCAGCTCGGTTCGTGTCACGCAGTGAAAAGCCACGCTGCGACGATGGCGGTGGCTGCGCCGTATGGCGGCGACCAGTGATCCGAGCTCCGGCAATTCATGCTCATGCAGATGAAACTTGTGTTCGCCGCGCGTGACGCGATCGCCGTCCGCCGCCTCGTCGAGCGAGGCATCGCCCATCACGCGTATGGCCTGGAGTAGCGCACCTTCGGCACAGGCCGACTCGAAGGCGGCCAGACTGTCCGCCGTATTGCTCGGCGTGGTATCGGTAAGCCCGGTGATGCCATAGCTGGCCAGCAATCGACTGATCGGTCCCAGCCCCGGTGCGGTGTGCTTGAGCTGCTTGCGCAGCCACTCGTCGGCATCATAAAGCCGGCCGCTGCGGCGCTGGCCGAGACGCTCGAATGGGTCGTCGCCACGCCGGGCGTCGTCCAAGCCCAAGGCACGCAAGCCTGCCGAGTTGAATATCCACAGGCGACCACTGCGATGTTGAATCCGCAACGGGAAGTCGGCCACCCATCGGTCCAGTTCGTCGCGCGTCAATTCGCCCGCAACCGAGGAGTGGTAGCCGACGCCCCGCAGCCATTGCCCGGGCGCGCGTTCCGCTGCCGCATCCGCCAGGATCCGCGCCAGCTGTGCCGCCTCACGTACTCGGGGTGGGCCGCAGTCGATCGATTCCAGAGACGCCGCCAGCGAATACAGGTGCAGATGGTGATCATGCAGGCCCGGCAGGAGCGCGCCGCCATCGGCCTCGATCAGCGCTTCGTCCGGGCGCCGCTGCAGATACCCGGCGATGCGCTCGATACGATCAGCCTTGATCCGCAGGTCGACGATCCCATGCCCCCCCAGCTCGGCGCCTCGGATCAGCATGCCACCCCGAGCCGCGAGGTCCATTGCCGGGTGTCCGCACCCAGGGCAGGCGCGCGTTCCTGCGCTCGCCTAGCGCGCGGTGGCGCAGCGCCACCCGCCGCCGCGGCGATGCGCGACCAATCGGAGGCACGCGCACGGATCGCCGAGCGCGTCCTCGGACGATCGAATCCGGCGCAGTGCGCGACCACATCACGCAACGACAGTGCGATCAGATGTCCGCCGCCGCCGAGGTAATCACTCCACGCCGCCAAGGCCGCGTGCAAGCCGGTCAGCGGATCGGCGATCGCGTCCGCGCAGAATGCCCGCGAACCGGCGGCGTCCAGCAACCGGGACAGGCCGGCGGCGACACCGGCATCGTCGCCGAATGCAACCCAGTGGCTGTGCGGTGCGCTGCGTCCGTAGCCGCTGATCGACACCCAGCTCAGTCCCGGCGACTCGCGCAGCACGGCCGCAGCGTCGATGCCGAACTGAGCCAGAGCACGCGGCCGCGTGCTCTCGATCACGATATCCGCGCGGTGCAGCAGAGCCAGCAGCGCCTCGCGTTCCGCCGGCTTCTTCGGGTCCAGCGCCACGCTGGACTTGCCGGCATTGAGCAGATCAAAGAACGGTTCGGGACCAAACCGTGCGCCGTCGGGCCTAGCCTGGCTTTCCAACTTGACCACCGTGGCACCGAGCTGTTGCAGCAAGTGCCCGCACAGGGGGCCGGCCCACAGCGTCGACAGATCCACCACCAGCGGAGAAGCCATTGCGCCGCGCGCTCGTTGCGAGCCCAGGCGAGCCTGACGGAACCAGGGCGGCGTGGAATCAGCCGGCTCGACTTCCGCCGACACGGCCAGCCCCATCAATCGCGCACGCTCCACAAGGTCTGCACTCCGGCAGTCCCGCAGCCGCGCCGCGACGGCGGACCAATCGTCGACGGTATTGATCTCCAGCCAGGCCGGAGCCAGTTCCCAGTCACTCTCGCGCGGGAAATTGACGGCCAGCCAGCCATCGCGGGCTTCCAGCAGACGGCATGCGCCGCCGGGCGAAACCAGACCGGCGCGCGAAAAGCCGGCCACTGCTGCGCGCTCGCCGAGCAAGGCCGCGCCGTCCACCTGACCGAACGAACCCGCGGGCGCCAGCGATGCGAGCGCGGCCAAGGCCGCGTCCGCGCAGGACGCCAGCGGTACCGGACACATGCGCGGCTCGGCCTCGCTTGACCCCGTCAAAGCCATGGCGCCGCTGTGTGCCCACGCGATCGCCGGGTGGCGCGACGGCACATCGATATCGACGCACCTCTGCCCCAGCGAGCGCAGCAACAAGGCGGCATATGCGGCAGCCGTCCCGCTCTCGTTCCAGGATTCAGACAACTGACGACCTCGCATGAACCACACTGCCGGCTCGGCCCGTGCATCGATTCCGGCTCGAGCCTTCGCCCTGCCCGGCATGACGGTGCCGGCAGCGACCGAGGGCGGCTTGGCTGCGGGCCGTCGGCGGCCGGACCGCTCGCCTGATGTCTGTGCGCGCGGCCTGCTCCCGCTTCGCGCTGGTGCGGCTCAAGCTCATGAGGCTCCTTAGATTGCGGCTCCCAGCGCGCCGGTACGGGCGATGTCCTGCCGAATCACCCGTCTCAGGACCTTGCCCAGGTCGTTATAGGGCAACTCCGACTTGAACAGTATCGCTTGCGGCACGCGTGAGGAACGCAGGCGCTCGCGAACCAGGTCCTGCAATTCCTGTTCGGCGACGCGGGTGCCGGGCTTGAGCACCACGGCGGCCGCCACGGCTTCGCCCCATTGCTCGTCCGGTATCGCCACGACCGCAGCATCCGCCACGGCCGGATGCGTCAGCAGCACATCCTCGATCTCGCCGGGCGAGATGTTCTCGCCGCCACGCACGATCACGTCGTCGGCCCGGCCATCGAGGTACAAATAGCCGTCGGCGTCCAGATAGCCACGATCCCGCGTCGGGAACCAGCCACCGCTGTCCAGCTGACTCCCCAGGGAATCGTATTCTCCGGAGACCTGTGGTCCGCGAACGAACACCAGTCCCAGGCTTTCGGGCGGCAGCTCGACGCCGGCTTCGTCCCGCACCTGGATTTCGACGGCGCCGGTGGCCCGGCCCACGGACGACAGGCGTCGGCGCACCTGCGGGTCCTCGCTGGTAATGGCCATACGGTGTTCATCCGGCCCCAGCACGGCGACCGTCGAGCTGGTTTCGGTCAGGCCGTAAGCATTGGTGAAATCAACGCCGTCGAACAGACGCATGGCGCTTTCGATTGTCGATTGCGGCATCTTGCCGCCGCCGTAGGCGATCGCCCGCAAGGAACCCAGATCGGGGCGTGCGTCGGCTGCGAGCAGATATTCAACCACCCGCGACAGCATCGTCGGCACCAGAAAGGCATTGCTCACGCGATGTTCGCGACAGGCCGCGAGCCAGGCCGCCGCGTCGAAATTTTCGAGCTGCACCATGCGTCGACAGGCATAGGTGGAACTCAGGACAGCCGATATTCCGGCGATGTGGTACGGCGGCACGGCGACAGCGATGGCATCCTGCTCATCGGCTGCGGCGAATTCAACGGTGCCGACGATGTACGACAGCAGATTTTCGTGACGCAGGATGGCGGCCTTGGGTTTGCCCGTGGTGCCACTGGTGAACAGCAGCACCGCCACCGCGCGCGGATCCTCCCCTAGTGATGGGGCTTCGGCGTCGGACGCCGTGCGCATCGCCAGTACGGTATCGCGCGCGATGACGCTGAGCTCGTCGCGTCCGTCGAATCGCGCCAGGTGCTCGGGGCCGGCAATGATGCAGGCTGGCGCAATGCGCGCGACCAGTTCGTTGATTTCTTCCGGCGTGAGTCGATAGTTCAGCGGCGCATAGGCGACGCCGGCGTAGGCGGCGGCGAAGATCGCGATCGGCGCCGCCGGACTGTTCACATCGAGCAGCGCAAGATGAGCCGCACCGGCGGCACGTACGTGCCGCGCCAGAGCCCGGGCCGCCACGCGCAGTTCGCTGTAGCTGAACCGGTCGTCGCCACATTGCAGTGCCGTGCGTTCCGGAAAGCTGTCGGCGGCCATGTCCAGAATCATCGCGATATTCATGACGGCGTCCGGCGTTCAGTCGGATGACGGCAACTGCTTGGCCTGTTTGACTTCCAGCGGCACGCCGTCGAGCACCAGCGAGCCCTTCCCGCCCTTGGTACAGAGTATTTCGATGGACTCGTCCGCATTGACGTAGCGCTTTCCGATCAGTGTGCCTCCGGCCTGCGCCGGATCGAGCTCACCAGCACCGTCCTCGTTCGGCGCGAGCATCGCCGCCCCTCCGCATTGCACCGCATATTCGCCGGCGGCGGCCTTGATCACCATCACTTGCGTCTCGCAAACCGCGCTCTTCAGGCGGGTACCGGCCTTGAGTGTGATTGCCATGCTTCTTCGCTCCTTCAGTTCGTGATCGAATTCGTGATGTCCTGCGCCCAGGCCGCAAAGCGGCGGTACAGTCCGGCCCGCGCAGCGAACAGCAAGTGGCTGTGTCCCGCCCCCGGCAGCACGTGCAGCGTAATGTCCTGGCTCGCCGGGAAATTAGCCGGCACCGCATGCGTCGGACCGGCCATGTCGCGCTCACCCAGACCGATGAAGACCGGCACCGTAATCGCCGCAGCCTCGGCCGCAACGTTGCCGGGCAACATCGAGGTGAGCGCCGGCACCGCCAGCAGATGCGTCATCGCAGCGCGGATCGCCACAGCACCGCCGGGATCGGCCGCGGCTCCGGCATACAGGTCCGTCCCCGACATGGACTTTCGTACTGGCGACGGATAAGCCTGCCCGTCGAACATGAGCCGGGCCAGCGACACCGCCTCGCCGCGCAGACGCGAATGATCCTGTCCCAGCGCCTGAGGCGGCAGGTACTGAGGCAGTCCCCGGGTTGAAAATCCGAGCACGGCAATGGCCGCATGCGGCGCGCTGGACGCCTGATGCAGCACCGTCATCATTGCCCCCATGGAGTGACCGACCCCGATACTGCGCAACTCCGGCAAAGCCGGCCACTGCGCATCCAGACGGCCCTCGCGCAGTCGACGCAGCACCACGTCGACCACCTGTGAATTGGCGACCGTGAGCAATTCGGGCGTCAGCTGCCAGCCGTCTTCGGGGCGGTCGCTGTCACCGATTCCGAGGTAGTCGAGCATCACAACGACGAAGCCCCGCGCGACCATCGCCTGCGCGAAGCTGAAGCGCGCGCCGCCTTGATCCGGCAGATCCCAGTAGCGACGCGTCATGCCGCCCCCCGGGAGACACACCAGCACCACGGCCGACTCCGCTAAGCGCGCCGGCGCCAGAACCTCAAGGCTCATCCTGGGCGCGGCCAATCCGGTCAGCGTCACACCCGCTTCGATGTGAAGTACCTTGCGACGAACCGGCAAGGCTTCAGCTTTCGCTTCAGCGACAGCCGCCATCACCCGGCCGCAGACAGAATCGCGCCGGCCATGCCCGAGGACACGAGCACGCGTTCGGCGCCCTTGACCTGGTTCACCGAACTGCCGCGAATCTGGCGCACGCCCTCGGCCATGCTGTTCATGCCGTGGATGTAGGCTTCACCGGTGAGTCCGCCGTGGGTATTCACCGGCAGACGCCCGCCCGGCGAGGCTTCGCCGCCGGCGATGAAATCCTTGGCCTCGCCGCGCCCGCAGAAGCCGAAAGCCTCGAGCTGCATGAACACCTGCGGCGAAAATGCGTCGTAGATCATCGCCGCGTCCATGTCGGACGGCTTGAGCCCGGTCTGCGCGTAAAGCCGCTTGGCCGTGCCCTCGGCCTCGGGCATGCGCGACAGGTCCTCGTGGTAGTAGTTCGAGATCACTTCCACGTTGTAGGGGATCGACTGGCAGGCGCCGACGATCTGCACTGGCTTCTGCTTGAGATCGCGTGCACGCTCCAGGCTGGTGACGACGATCGCCACGCCGCCGTCGCTTTCCTGGCAGCAGTCGAGCAGGCGCAATACCGGCTCGACGATCCACTTCGAGTTCTGATGGTCTTCGAGCGTGATCGGCTTTTCATAGAACCAGGCATTCGGATTGGTCGCGGCATAGGCGCGCTGCACCACCGCAAGCTTGCCGAGATCACGATTGCTGACGCCGTACTGCTGCATGTAGCGCTGCGCCGTCAGCGCGCCCCAGGTGGCCGGCGTCTGCGCGCCGTAGGGCATGCACCACAGCAGCGAGCCGGTGCCGTTGCCGGGCTGGAACGCCGCGGCCTGCGTGTGCGGCTGACCGAAGCGGTACTGGGATCGCTCGTTCATCGCACGCCAGATCAGCACCGTTTCGCAGACGCCGGCGTTGACCGCCGCCATCGCCTGATAGAGCGTGGCGGCGGCGGCGGCGCCACCGCCCGGTATGCGTGTGGTGTACGCCAAGTCCTTGACACCGAGGGCGCGTGCCAGATGAATCTCGTCGCTGCCGTCGATCGTGAAGGTGATCATGCCGTCGACTTCGGACGGATCGATCCCGGCATCATCCAGCGCCGCCTTGGAGCATTCGGCTGCCAGTTGCAGCTCGCTGCGCCCGGACTCCTTGGAAAACTCGGTCTGGCCGATGCCGGCAATCGCGGCCTCTCTGAAACAGCGTGCCATGCCCTAGCCTCCCACCGGCCGGAACACCGGCACCTTGTGATTGCCCATGGTGTCCGCAAAGCTCACTTCGACCGGCATGCCGGCGCGAATGTCCCCGAATGCCACGTCGACCAGATTCGACACCATGCGAGTACCTTCCTTAAGATCGATCGTGGCCACGACCGGAGGCGACTGGAACCCGAACGGCATCGGGTGCAGCGGACGAATCCAGCTGCAAACGCTGCCACGGCCCGACAGGCTCACGATTTCGGTGTTGAGACTGTTGCACTGCGGGCACATCGGTCGCGGTGGAAAGCGGTAGTGGCCACAGTCGCCACAGCGCTGACCGACGAATTCGCCGCGGTCGGCCGCGTCCCAGAAGAATTTCGCGTCCGGTGTGACGATCGGCGCCAGACGCGTCGGCTTGGCGGACGCGGCCTGCGCCTGCGCCGTTTCGGCATTCGAACTCATGACTCCCTCGCTCGCATCGTGATTTCGGGTGGCCGCTGGCCAGCCATTTCAGGTTCGAACCTTATCGATAGCGCGACGCCGGCAGCCTGACGCAAACGGACGAGTCGGCGGCGGGTGCTCGTCCTTACGGGTGACGAAGTCGGCGCAACACGCCGCTCACAATCCCGACGGTGCGCAAACGGGAGTGGACGATGAGCGAAACATTTGAAGACGGCGCCGTACTCGTCTTTGGGGGCAGCGGCGGGATTGGACAGCACGTGGCCAAATCCTTCGCAGCCGCCGGCAGTGACGTGGCGATTGGCTACCGCGCCAAGGCCGAAGTGGCGCAGCGCGTTGCCGCCGAAATCGGCAAGCTGGGGCGCAGCGCCTCGGTACACGCCGCAGACCTGCGCGAGGCGGAGCAGGTGCGTTCGGTTGTTCGAGACGCACTGAAAGTCCATGGCCGGATACACACCGTGGTGTTCGCGGCCGGCCCGGTGGTCGAGCAAGTCAGCCTGGCCGAGACCAGCGAGGCGCTGTGGCGGCAGTCGATCGATATCGAAGTCCACGGCTTCTTCAACGTAGTGCAGGCCACCCTCCCCGATTTGCGCGAAGGCGGCGGTGGCTCCTACGTTCATCTGGGTTCGGCCGGCCATGTCTGGTGGCCGCCCCGGGACGGCCTGTCGGTTGCCCCCAAGGCCGCCAACGAAGCGCTGATCCAGGGCATCGCCAAGGAAGAGGGTCGGCACAACATCCGCGCCAACTCGGTCTTGGTCGGCGTAATCGAGGCCGGGATGTTCCTGCAACTGATCGAGCGTGGCGTATTCGACGACCGATGGGTCGAGGAAACCCAGAAATTGCTGGCGCTGAAGCGCTGGGGCAAGCCCGAGGAAATCGGCCACGCCGCCGTGTTTCTGGCGCAGAACGGCTATGTCACCGGGCAGCGGATCAATGTGTCGGGTGGCTTCGGCATTTAACGTGAATCACGCGCGGCGTGATGCCGACCTACCCTCGCCCGCTTGCGGGAGAAGGGGGACCGCAGGGTGCCGCTCGCGGCATGGCCGTTAGGCGCTCCAATCAGAACAAGCCAAGCTGCCCGCCTGGTGACGGTGCGCGGAACTGGCTCAGGTCCAGTTGCAGCCGGGTGCGTTCACTGCCGTTGAGGCCGAAGCGCCGGCAGGCGAGCTTGAATCGTTGTGCGAGCAGATCGGCGAAAGGCCCCTGTCCGCGCATGCGTGTGCCGAAGTTCGGATCATTGTCGCGACCGCCGCGCATCTGATTGACGATGCTCATGACATGCGCCGCTCGATCCGGAAAGTGTTGCTGCAGCCAGTCACGGAACAGGTCCTTGACCTCGAACGGCAGGCGCAGCGGGATGAAGCTCGCCGCGATGGCGCCCGCCTGGGCACCGGCTTCGAGCATGGCTTCGAGTTCCGCATCGTTGATCGCCGGGATCATCGGCGAGGCGAAGACCATCACCGGCACGCCCGCGTCCGTGAGCCGCCGCATCGCACGCAACCGCGCCTGCGGCGAAGCGGCGCGGGGTTCGAGGATGCGCTTGAGCGCCGGGTCCAGCGTGGTCAGCGAGATCGCTACCGACACCAGACGCTGCGCGGCCATCTCGGACAGCAAGTCCAGATCGCGTTCGATCAGCGCAGCGCCCTTGGTGACGATGGACACCGGATGGCGGCTTTGCCACAGCACTTCCAGGATGTCGCGCGTGACCCGCTGGCTGCGTTCCACCGGCTGATACGGATCGGTGTTCGAGCCCAGGGAAATCACGCTGGGGCGGTAGCCGGGCTTGCCCAGTTCGCGTTCCAGTATCGTCGCCGCGTCCTGCTTGTAGAACAGCCGGGTTTCGAAGTCGATGCCGGGGGAAAGGTCCACATACGCGTGGCTCGGCCGCGCGTAACAATAGATGCAGCCGTGCTCACAACCTCGATACGGGTTGATCGAGGTCTCGAACGGAATGTCGGGCGATTGATTGCGGCTCAGGATGCTGCGCGCACGTTCCGGCAGCAGCACGGTTTCCGGCAGAGCCTGCGGAATCTCGTCGGCATCGCGCCAGCCGTCATCGATAGGCTCTCGAGATTCTTGATCGAATCGTCCTTCCAGCCTCAGACCGGTACCGCGCCCCTTGATCGGTCCGGGACGGACTCCGCAGCGGCTGCTCATCCGTCGCGTGCCAACGCGTGCAAGGCATCGCCGCTGAGTCTGTAGACATGCCATTCGCTGAGCTTTTTTGCTCCCAGGCTTTCGTAGAACGCAATGGACGGTGCATTCCAGTCCAGCACCGACCATTCGAAGCGCCCGCAACCGCGCTCGACGGCCAGGGCCGCGAGCCGCGCCAGCAGCGCCTTGCCGATGCCATGCCCGCGACAGTGCGGTTCCACGAACAGGTCTTCGAGATAGATTCCGGCCCGGCCCAGAAAAGTCGAGAAGTTGTGGAAGTACAGCGCGAAACCCACGGCCTGGGCGTCATCACGTCGTGCGATCAGGGCTTCGGCCTTGGGAGCTGTGCCGAACAGGGCCTCGTGGATCATCGACTCACTCGCCACCACTTCGTGGGCGAGCCTTTCGTAATCTGCCAAGGCCTTGATCAGGCGAAGAATGTCGGAAACATCCGCCGGTGTGGCGGCATCGATGCGGGTGGCGGTCATGGCAACGGGTTCAGGCATGGTTCCCCAGCCTGTCAGATTTCGACCTGAAATCCGAGCTCGACGACGTCCTTGGGCGGCAGGCGGAAGAAGGCCGTCACTCGCGTCGCGTTGCGCGACAGGACCGCGAACAATCGTTCCTGCCAGAGCCACATTCCGGGAATGTTCCGCGTCGGAATCAGTATCTGTCGCCCAAGATAGTAGGTCACGGCGTCCACCTCGAGGTCCATGCCGAGCTTCTCGGCCAGGCGCAGCGCCAGCGGCACGTTCGGGTCCTGCATGAAGCCATAGCTGAGCTTGACGTACATCACGCCGGGCGCGACGCAAATCGGAAGCAGACGCTCCGCCGCCATCACGCGCGGCTCGTCGCGGGTTTCGACCTCCAGCAGAATGATCCGCTCCTGCATCACGCGGTGACGCGCCAGATGCCGCAGCAGATACGGCGGCACGTGATAGCCGGACGTGAAGAACACGGCGGTGCCGTCGATTCGATGCGGTGGCTCGATGATCAACAGCTTGGCGAACTCGCTGGGGGTGATCGCGCTGCGCCCCCAACGCTCGCTGAGCAATTGCCGGCCGCGCGCCCAGGTGCGCATCAGCACGAACACCAGGATCGCAACACCCAGCGGATAAAAGCCGCCGTCGGCGACCTTGAGCAGGTTCGCACCGAAAAAGGAGAAGTCCACGATCAGGAACACCGTCAGCAGCGCCGCGGACAGCCAGAGGTTCCAGCCGAAACGGCGCGCAACAAAGAACGCGAGGATCGTGGAGATCACCATCGTGGTCGCCACGGCGATTCCATAGGCCGAGGCCAGCGCGCTCGACGAACCGAATCCGATGACCAGACCGATCGTCGCCAACATCATCAGCCAGTTGACCAGCGGGATGTAGATCTGCCCCTGCTCGTTCGGCGAGGTCTGCACGATGTTGACGCGCGGCAACTGTCCCAGTTGCACGAGCTGGCGGGTCAGCGAGAACACGCCGGTGATGACCGCCTGCGAGGCAATGATGGTCGCCAACGTGGCCAGGGCTACCAGTGGATAGGTCGCCCAGTCCGGCGCCAGTTCGTAGAACGGTGCCCTGGCGGCTTCGGGGCGGTCCAGGATCAGGGCGCCCTGACCGAAATAGTTGAGCAGCAGGGCCGGCAACACCATGACGAACCAGGTAATGCGAATCGGCGCACGGCCCAGATGCCCCATGTCCGCATACAAGGCCTCGCCGCCGGTGACCACCAGGAACACCGATCCAAGCACGGCAAAGCCGGCAAAGCCGTTGTTCACGAAAAAGACGTAGGCATGCTGCGGGTTGGCGGCCGCGAGAACCGCCGGATATTGCAGGACGCCGTTCAGGCCCAGGAGCGCCAGTACTAAAAACCAGACCACGATGATCGGTCCGAAAATGCGCCCGACTTTCGCGGTACCGCGATGCTGGAGCGCAAACAGCCCCACCAGGATGGCCAGGGCCACCGGTATGACATAGGGCTTGAAGGCCGGCGTGGCCGTTTCCAGGCCTTCGACCGCGCTCAACACCGAAATAGCCGGCGTGATCGTGCCGTCGCCAAAAATGAGCGCGGCGCCGAAAAGCCCCAACAGCATCAGCAGATAGCGTTGCGATCCGGGCTTGACCTGCCAGGGATTGAGCAGCGCCACCAGGGCGGCGACACCGCCCTCGCCGCGGTTGTCGGCACGCATCACGAACAGCAGATACTTGCACGAGATCACAAGGATCAGCGCCCACAGGATCAGCGACAGTATTCCGAGCACGTTGTCGTGCGTCGCCTCGATGCCTTCGTGCAGGAAGCATTCGCGCAGGGCATACAGCGGACTGGTGCCGATATCGCCGTAGACGATGCCGAGGGCAGCCAGGCACAGGGTCGCCAGCTTGGGCTTTTCGTTCATCGGTGGCGGCGGTCCCCGGCGGTTGTTCGTCGCTGAATGAGACGCTCAGAAAAGCAAAAAGGAATGAGCAGCGCCTGAATGCCGGACCCGGCTCAATCCAGCCCAAGAACCTCGCGCATGCCATAGGCACCGGCATCGCGGCCGGCCAGCCAGGCGGCGGCCCGTACCGCACCGTTGGCGAAATTCAAACGGTTGCTGGCCCTGTGCGCGATCTCGATGCGCTCGCCATCGCCGAGAAACATCACGCTGTGGTCGCCGACCACGTCTCCACCACGCACGGTGGCGAAACCGATGGTCGGCCGCTCACGCTCACCGGTGTGGCCTTCGCGACCGTAAACGGCCACCTCGGACAGCTCGCGGCCCAGTGCATCGGCCACCGCCTCGCCCATCGCCAGGGCGGTGCCCGAGGGCGCATCGACCTTGTGGCGATGATGCGCCTCGACGATTTCCACGTCGTAGTCGTCACCCAGCGCCCGCGCGGCCTGTTCCAGCAGCTTCAGGCAGACGTTGACGCCAACGCTGAAGTTGGCGGCGCGCACGATCGGGATTTCGCGCGTGGCGGCCGCCAGCCGGTCGAGCTGTGCCGCACCGAAACCGGTGGTGCCGATCACCATGCCCTTGCCGGCCCAACGACACACCTCGAGCGCCGCGAGGCTGGCCTCGGGACGCGTGAAGTCGACGACCACATCGAAGTCATCGACGGCGTCTGCGAGATCGTCGCGGACCTTGAGACTCATCGGCGCCAGTCCGGCCAAGGGTCCGATATCGGCGCCGATGACATCGCTGCCGGCGCGATCGAAGGCGGCTGTGACACGAACCGAGGCGGCGGCCGAGGCGGCCTGAATCACGGCGCGGCCCATGCGCCCGCTGGCGCCGAGAACGGCAATTCGAACAGGTGCTGACATTGGCGACGATCGAATGGTTTGCGAGCTGCGCATGGTCGCCGGTTCATCGCCCAAACGCGAGCCCCACCGATCGTTCAGGACTTGAGCCCGTCCACGAAACGCTTGGCCTTCTCCAGCCAGGAGCTGGCCTCGGGGCTGTGGCGCTCGTTCGACTTGGCCAGGGATTCGCCGAATTCACGCAGGATTTCGCGTTGGCGCTTGTCCAGCTTGACCGGCGTTTCGACCACCACCGAAATCATCAGATCGCCGATGCCGCTGCCGCGCACATTCGGCACGCCCTTGCCGCGCAGACGGAAAGTCTTGCCGGATTGCGTGGCTTCGGGAACCTTGACGGTGGCATTGCCGGTCAGGGTCGGTACTTCCAGCTCGCCGCCCAGCGCGGCGGTGACCACCGAGATCGGTACGCTGCAATAAAGGTCGGTACCGTCGCGCTCGAAGATTTCGTGCGGCTTGACGTTGATCTGCACATAGAGATCACCGGCCGGCGCGCCGCTGGCGCCGGCCTCGCCTTCCCCGCTCAGGCGGATGCGGTCACCGGTGTCCACGCCCGGCGGTATGGTGACCGAGAGGGTCTTCTCGGAACGCACACGTCCGGCACCACGGCAGGGCGCGCACGGATCGGCCACGATCTTGCCGCTGCCGCGACACTGCGGGCAGGTCTGCTGCAGGGTGAAGAAGCCTTGCTGAATCCGCACCTGCCCCATGCCGCGGCAGGTGGGGCAATCCTTGGGCTTGCTGCCGGCGGCCGCGCCGCTGCCTTCGCAGACCTCGCAGGTCTCCAGCTTGGGAATCTTGATCGAACGTTCCAGCCCGAACACGGCCTCTTCGAGCGTCAGCTCCATGATGTAGCGCAGATCGGAACCGCGACGCTGGCCACCGCGACCGCCGCCGCCAAAGATGTCCGAGAACACATCACCGAAGATGTCCGAGAAGCCGCCGCCGAAATCGCTGGCGCCGCCTCCGCGCTGCAGGCCTTCGTGCCCGTACTGGTCGTAAACCTGACGCTTGGCCGGATCGGTCAGCACTTCGTAGGCTTCGCTGATCTCCTTGAACTTCTCCTCGGCCTCGGTATCACCCGGATTGCGATCCGGGTGGTATTTCATCGCCAGTTTGCGATAGGCCTTCTTGATCTCGCCCTCGTCGGCCGACTTGGAGATGATGAGGACTTCGTAGTAGTCGCGTTTGGTCATTGATCGTGAGGCGTCAGGCATGAGGCATAAGACGTCAAAGCAAAAGGCGTGCGGCAATCTCGCCTCACGCCTTTCACCTCGCGCCTCGCGGCATTACTTCTTGTCTTCGTCCTTCACTTCCGTGAACTCGGCGTCGACCACGTCATCGTCGGCCTTGTCGGCGTCGGCGGCACCCGGGGCCGCTTCCGCACCGTCCGATGCCTTGGCATAGGCACGCTCCGCGAGCTTGGCCGAGGTTTCGGCCAGAGCCTGGGTCTTGGACTCGATCGCATCCTTGTCCTCGCCCTTGGCGGCTTCGCGCAGATCCTTGATCGCTTCCTCGATCTTGGTCTTCTCGTCGCCTTCGATCTCGGATTCGAGATCCTTCAGCGACTTCTCGACCGCGTGCGCCATGCCCTCGGCCTGATTGCGTGCGGCGATCAGTTCGTTGAACTTGCGATCGTCCTCGGCATGCAGCTCGGCATCCTTGACCATCTTCTCGATTTCGTCATCGGACAGGCCGGTGTTGGCCTTGATCACGATCGACTGCGACTTGCCGGTGGCCTTGTCCTTGGCGGACACGTTGAGAATGCCGTTGGCGTCGATGTCGAAGGCGACCTCGATCTGCGGCACGCCGCGCGACGCCGGCGGGATGTCCGACAGGTCGAAACGGCCGAGCATCTTGTTGGCCGAGGCCACCTCGCGCTCACCCTGGTAGACCTGAATGGTCACGGCAGTCTGGTTGTCGTCCGCGGTGGTGAAGGTTTCGGCCTTGCGCGTCGGAATCGTGGTGTTCTTCTCGATCAGCTTGGTCATCTTGCCGCCCATGGTCTCGATGCCCAGCGACAGCGGGGTCACGTCGAGCAGCAGCACGTCCTTGCGATCGCCGGCGAGTACCGAACCCTGGATCGCGGCGCCCACGGCGACCGCCTCATCCGGATTCACGTCGCGGCGCGGCTCGCGTCCGAAGAAGTTCTTCACCGCGTCCTGCACCTTGGGCATGCGCGTCTGGCCGCCGACCAGGATCACCTCGTCGACTTCCGAAGCCTTGAGCCCGGCATCCTTGAGCGCGACCTTGCACGGCTCGACGGTGCGGCTGACCAGATCGTCGACCAGCGCTTCGAGCTTGGCGCGCGTGAGCTTGAGGTTGAGATGCTTGGGACCGGACGCGTCCGCGGTGATGTACGGCAGGTTGATTTCGGTCTGCTGCGTGCTCGAAAGCTCGATCTTGGCCTTTTCGCCGGCTTCCTTGAGACGCTGCAGCGCCAGCGGATCCTTCTTCAGGTCGATGCCCGATTCCTTCTTGAACTCGTCGACGATGTAGTCGATCACGCGAAGGTCGAAGTCCTCGCCGCCGAGGAAGGTGTCGCCGTTGGTCGACAGCACCTCGAACTGGTGCTCGCCGTCGACTTCCGCGATCTCGATGATCGAGACGTCGAAGGTGCCGCCGCCGAGGTCATAGACCGCGATCTTCTTGTCGCCGGTCACCTTGTCCAGACCGAAGGCCAGCGCGGCCGCGGTCGGTTCGTTGATGATGCGCTTGACTTCCAGACCCGCGATCTTGCCGGCGTCCTTGGTCGCCTGGCGCTGCGAGTCGTTGAAGTAGGCCGGTACCGTGATCACGGCCTCGGTGACCTTCTCGCCGAGGTAGTCCTCGGCGGTCTTCTTCATCTTCATCAGGATTTCGGCGGACACCTGCTGCGCCGCCAGCTTCTTGCCCATGGCCTCGACCCAGGCATCGCCGTTGTCCGCCTTGATGATCTTGTACGGCACCATGGCGATGTCCTTCTGCACCACCTGGTCTTCGAAACGGCGGCCGATCAGGCGCTTCACCGCGTACAGCGTGTTCGCCGGATTGGTAACGGCCTGGCGCTTGGCCGGGCGACCGGTCAGGGTCTGGCCGTCATCGGTGTAGGCGACGACGGACGGCGTGGTGCGCTCGCCCTCGGCGTTCTCGATGACCTTGGGCGTGTTGCCCTCGATAATGGCGACACAGGAATTGGTCGTACCGAGGTCGATGCCGATGATCTTGGACATGGGTGACTCCAGAAATTTCTACCGAATGGGTGTGTTGAACTAGCCTTGACAGCTAGTTAAGGGCGAACTTGCTCATTTCAAGCCTGAAAACCGACAAATTTCACCCGAATCAGGCTTGTGGCTGCGTCGGTGCACGCGCGACCACGACCATGGCGGGCCGCAGGACGCGCTCATGCAACTTGTAGCCCTTCTGCATCACGCTGAGCACATGGTTGGGCGCGACATCGCTGGATTCAACCATCGAAACCGCCTCCTGGCTTTCGGGGCTGAAAGGCTGGCCCTGCGGATCCACCGCTGACACGCCGTGCTTTTCGAGAACCGAGACGAGCTGCTTGTGCGTCAGTTCCATGCCCTCGATCAGGCTGCGTGCGGCCTCGCCAGCGCTGCCGGCCGCCTTGAGCCCCAGTTCCAGACTGTCGCAGACCGTCAGCAGTTCGCCCAGCAGGCGTTCCGTGGCGAACTTAAGAGAATTGCCGATTTCGCGTTCTGCCCGCTTGCGCACATTGTCGAGTTCGGCGACCGAGCGCAGACGCGCATCTTCGGCCGCGGATGCCCGGGCCGTCGCGGCTTCCAGCTGCGCACGAAGCTCGTCCAGCTCGCTCACGCTCGGCGCGGCCGGATCCTCCGCTGCAGGGGGGGCACTGTCCGGCATCTGCGGCGTCTGCGCCTCGGCACGCGGTTCAAGACTCGGTTCAATGCGGCCATCGGCCTTTTCGCCGGCGTTCTTGTCGAACGGATCGCTCATGTTTTGGGTTCTGGGCTGCGGGTGAATGGACTACCTAGGGGCGCTCGTGCAGGATTCAAGCCCTGCGGAGCACGCCTGAGGGGGCCGCATTGTACCGACCGGCGTCGTTGGAACCAGCCGACTTGGCTGGCAAGGTCCGGCAGTTCGATTCGCGGCGCAGCGCTTCCAGCGTCTCGGCGCCGTTCTCACGAGGGTCCGACAGCGTTCGCAACAGGACCACGCCGCGCCGGCTCGGCGAGTGCAGGACGCGCGCGCCCGATGCTTCGAATGCCTGCGTGGGCGATGCTTCCGGCACCACCACAAAGGCCACTCGACCCGAGGCCTGAAGATCGTTCACCGCATAATAGTTGCCGTTCTCGTCGTCATAAGCGGACAGCGACCAGTACACACCCAGCGGCACCTGCGCCAGCACCTGCAAGGGCCCCGCCTTGAGATCATAAGGACAGGCGGAATACAGCATGTCCGGACTCGGCATGACCATGCGCCGGTCCGAGGCGCTGGCGCGCGGCGCGTGGTAGATGCTGTTCCAGTCGCCGGCGCGCCGCACGATGCCGTGCATCGTGGCGTTCATGATCAACCTGGGCAGCAGGCTCAGGCCCAGTTCGTAGGCGAGCATTGCGCACAGGATCGCCAACGCTGGCCCCGCCAGAGCTCGTTTCATGCGCAGCGCTCCCGCACGATCTCGGGCAGGCGCGCGGTCTGCGGCGCGTTCACGCTGTCATCCGCCGGGTTGTACAGGCGCAGGGCGACGAAGAAGTCGCCGGCCGGCAGCGCGATCCAGTCCCGATCCACCCAGTCCAGATCGCGGTCCAGCCGCACCACGAAACGGCGGCCGTCACGGCGCGTGACCGAATTGCGATCCGCCGAGTACCGGTGCTGCGGGTTGCGCACCAGAAACCGGTCCGGTCCGTACACGGTCAGGCTCCACCAACGTGCGTCGGGGTCCTCCCCTTCGATCCGGTAGGCGCAGCGACCGCTCAGTCGCCGCCCCCCGCTATCGGATTCGGCGAAGTAATACAGCGCTTCGTGGCGGTTCAGCGCCAGAATGCCATTCAGCGCGAGCCCGGCACGCGCCAGTCGCCCGGCATCCCGGCTGCCCAGCGACGACGAGGCCTGCCACGGACCGACACTGACTTCGTTGAAGTTGGACAGCCAGTAGCTGCGCCCCACGGCGATGCCCAGCCCGCACACCAGTCCCAGCATTGCCCAGCCCAGCCATCGCACCCTGCTTTCCCCCCAAAGCCCCTGCATCCGACGAGCAAGGCGCGTGCCGAAAGCTCCTCGGGCCTCAGTCCGCCACCAACAAGGCCACCGGGAAATGCCGCGTCAGGGTTTGCAGTGGCGCCGGGCCGTCAGCGCTGTCGAAGCTTGCGCCATCGAGCAGATTGCGCCACCGCCCCTGGGGCAGCGGTAGCACGGTGTCCTGCCAGTCGACATGTCCGTTCGCGTCGATCAGGCGATTCCAGAAACGCGGTGCCACCGTGATCGCCGCCTGATCCGGGCGGCGGCGGCCAAACGCCAGTACCTGATCGGCAAAGTGGCCTTGCGCTTCGATCGGAAGATAATCACCTTGCGCGAACAGTGCCGGCTGCCGCCGACGCAACGCCAAGACGGTGCGGATCAGATGAAGCTTGACGCCGCCATCGGACCAACCTCGCATCAGCTGGCTTGCGGCCTCGACGCTGCCGCTGTCGCTGGGAACCAGTTCCTGAATCTCGGCCAGACGCTCGCGGTACTGCACATAGTCCACAGGCCGACGATTATCGGGGTCGACCATCGACAGATCCCAAAGCTCCGCGCCGCGGTAAATATCCGGCACGCCCGGCATCGTCAGCCGCAACAGCGTCTGTGACAGGGATACGCGCATGCCGGACTCGGCGAGGCGCAGCGCGAATCCCGCAAAGTCGTCGAGGAACATGCGGCTGCGCTGAGGGTCGAGCGCCGCCCGCACGAACTGCGCTAGTGCGCTTTCGTATTCGGCGTCCTGGTGCACCCAGCTTGAACGTTGCTTGCCTTCGCGCACCGCCTTGACCATCGCCGCCTCGACGCGTCCGGCGAGGTCCGCCAGTGCCGGTTCGTGGTCGAGATCCAGGTCGAGCGGCCAACAGCCGAGCAGGCTTTGGTAGAAGTAGTACTCATGGTTTCGTTCGGGTGCGTCGGCGTCGCCGATCCGGACGCGCAGACGTCGATTCATGCGCGCCCAATGCAGTACCTGCTTCGCCCACTGCGCCGGTATTTCGGCCAGGCAGGCAATGCGTGCTCGTGCATCTTCGCCGCGCTTGGTGTCGTGCGTACTCGCGGACAGCATGGCATGCGGGAAGTGCTCCAGGCGCTGCTGATTGGCGTGGTGGAAACCCTGTACGCCGAGCGAGAATCGCTGCGGGTCACCGCCGACCTCGTTGTGACTGAGTAAACGCAGGTAGCGATAGAACGAAGTGTCCTCCAGCCCCTTGGCCATCGCCGGACCGGACAGTTGCTGGAAACGCATCGCCAGGGACAACACCTCCTCACGCGGATAGGGCGAGCCCTGGCCGGCAAGATCGCCCGTCAGTACACCGGCGATGAAATCGTAGACCGAGGTTTCGACCGGACCGGCACGACGCTTGGCGACGCCCAGCGCCCAATCGATATGGCGCCGGTCGCTTGCACCGGCCGGCTGCTCGCGGTCGACGTAGCTGCGGTACACCGGAAATGCCGCGATCAAATTCTCCAGCGCCTCGCGTATCGCATTGAGCGTGAAGTCACGCGAACGCCAACGGCTGGAACTGAGTCGGTAGACCGCACTCGCCAGTACGGACACCTCGCTGGCCAGGCTGTTTCGGAGAATTTCGCGCTTGCTGTGCCAGAGTATGTCCTCGAAGGATTCCTGAACGCCGCTGAAGCGCCGATAGAACGTGCCCAGCGGACGTTCACCATCGGGATCGGTCAGCGCGGCACCGATCAGGTTGAGACTGTCATAGCCGGTGGTGCCGGCCACCGGCCATTCGGAGGGCAGTTGCTCATGTGGCGCGAGAATCTTCTCGACGACGATGTAGCACGGTTCCCCCGGCCGGCCGGCCGCGCCCTGCAGGCGCCGGGTGTATTGCAGCGGATCGAGCAGGCCATCGATGTGATCCACGCGCAGACCATCAATGCGTCCGTCCTCGACCAGGCGCAGCAAGCGGCGATGCGTTTCGTTGAACAGGTCGATGCGTTCCACGCGCAGACCGCCCAGGGTGTTGATGTCGAAGAAGCGGCGGTAGTTGATCTCGTCCGAAGAAACCCGCCAATACGCCAGTCGGTAGGCTTGGGCGTCGAGCAGCCGCCCCAGCGGCCGCCAGCTATCCGGCATTCCGGCCTGACCTCGAAATGCGCCCAACGCGGCCTGCACTTCCTCGGCGATCGCGGGCTCCTCGCGCATCGTGGCTGCGAACTGCTGCGTCAATTCGTCGGCGCTTGAACGCGCTGATGCGGCATCGTCGCGTAGCAGGCAGAACGCACGTATCAACGGTTCCAGTCTGGGGCTGATCACGCGCGGTCCGGGCGCGTCGTCGCGCAGCAAAATAACCGGATAGTCCAGCGGCGAAATCGGGAAGCGGTGCTCGTAGTACCAGGCGCTGAAACTGCCCTGCTCCGCATCCAGACGCAGTTCGATCTCGCCGCGTTCCAATACCGCGCCGAACTGGTCGCCAAGCACCGGCAACAGTACCTTGCCTTCGAGGTTGCGGCGGCTGGAATGCCAGTCGATATCGAAGAATCCGGCGTACGGCGATTGCTGCCCCCACTCGAGCACGTCCATCCACCAGGCGTTGTCGGAGCCGATGCCCATGTGGTTCGGCACGATGTCGACGATCAGGCCCAGGTCGCGCGCCTTCAAGGCCTGGTGCAGCGCCTCGAAACCCTCCTCGCCGCCGAGTTCGGGATTGATCCGGGTGTGGTCGATGATGTCGTAACCGTGCGTGGAGCCGGCGCGCGCGGTCATGATCGGTGAGGTGTAGACGTGCGAGACACCCAGTGCCTGCAGATAGTCCGCCAGCGCCGCGGCCTGCGCGAAATCGAAGTCCTTGTGCAATTGCACGCGATAGCTCGCGCGCGGGGGTGTCCTCGGGTTCGCACTCACGGCTGCAGCAGACTCGCGCGGACGAACCAGGCCGGCCAGGCCGCGTCGTCTGTCGGCGCTTCGGTCTCGAAGATCACGCGGTCGTCGGTCTTGCTGCTTTCGCCTGGACCCAGCGTCGCGGGCTGCGGCGCCAGGTTGACTTGCAGCCGCCAGCGGCAGCCGCCCGCCAGCGTCCAGCACACGTCTGCGAAGCCGGGCACGCGACTGGTCGCCTCGCCGCCGTGATGTGCGCCGGCCAGCAGCGGCACCAGATGCTCACGGCGCAGACCGATCAGCGCCCGGTAATAGTCCAGCCAGCCGGCGCCGGCGGCCTGTCTCGGCGCGGACCAGTCAAGCACGGCACTGGCGAAGGTTTCGGCCGCCAGCGGGTCCGGGATGCGGCGACGCGCGGCCTCGTCCTGGAATTCAGGAAATGAACTGAACTCCATCAGGCGCCCCTGACGCACGGCCTCGCCGAGATCGCCATCAAAGTCGCAGAAAAACGGGAACGCTTGCTCGCTGGCCCATTCCTCGCCCATCCACAGCATCGGCACCTGGGGTGACAGCAACAAGGTGGCGGCCGCGGCCCGAATGGCCGGCGGCGGCGCGAACTTCGGCAGGCGCCAGCCATAGGCGTGATTGCCGACCTGGTCATGATTCTGAATGAAGGCGACAAAGGCGGTCGGCGGCAGCGAGGCAGACGCTTCACCGCGCAACGCGCCCTTGCGATGCTCGGAGGTTTCGCCCTGGTAGTCGAAGCCTTCGGCGAGCACGCGCCCCAGCCGCTGCGCGCGATGCTGGAGATAGTCCCGGTAATAGCCGCCCTCGGCGTTGGTACTCAGCACGCGCAGTACGTGGTGATAGTCATCGTTCCATTGCGCCGTGAACGGCCCCGGCCCACCGTAGCCTTCGCCGAGCACCGAGGCGCGGTTTTCGTCGTTCTCGAGAATCAGCCAGGCCGGCCGCCCTTGCAGACGTTGCCGCAACTGGCGGCCCAATTCCAGCACGAAGTCCGGGTTCGAATCGTCACGGATCGCGTGCACGGCGTCGAAACGCAGGCCGTCGAAGTGGTATTCCTGCAGCCAGTACAGTGCGTTTTCGATAAAGAAATCGCGCACTTCGCGGCTGCCCTCATCGTCGAAATTGATTGCGGCGCCCCAGGGCGTGTGGTGGCGTTCGGTGAAGAACTGCGGCGCGTAGGCATGCAGGAAATTGCCTTCCGGCCCGAAGTGGTTGTAGACCACGTCCAGCATCACCGCGACCCCGCGCGCATGACAGGCGTCGACCAGGCGTTTGAGCGCGGCGGGTCCGCCGTAGCGCTTGGTGACGGCGAAAGGCAGTACGCCGTCATAGCCCCAGTTCCAGCGACCGGGGCACTCGGCCACCGGCATCAGTTCAATCGCGTTGACGCCAAGGTCGATCAGGTGATCCAGATGCGCGATCACGCCGTCGAAGTCGCCGGATTCCGAAAAGCTGCCGACGTGCAGCTCGTAGAGCACCGCGCTGTGCCAATCGGGTGTACGCCAGTCCGAATCCTGCCAGTCGTGCTGCTGTGGATCGACGACCTCGCTGAAGCCCAGCGCCTCGTCCGGCTGATAGCGGGATGCCGGATCCGGGTACTCCTGTCCAGCGATACGGTAGCGGTAGCGACTGCCGGCTGCGGCGGCGGTGCTCAGGCACTCGTAATAACCGTCGGCGGCTGGCTTCATCGCGATCACGGCGCCATCCTCGAGCACCAGCTCGACCTGCTGCGCACCGGGCGCCCACAGACGAAAGTGCACGCCCCGATCGGTGATTTCGGCGCCTCGATGCAGGCTTAGGTGACGTTTCATGCATCGACTCCCGAGTCAGGCTGCGGCGCACGATCGGCCACGTCGAGTTCGATGCTCGCCATCGGACGCGGTTGCGCGCGATGAACGAACAGGGCCAGTGACCGCGCCTGCAGACCGAACGCCTGCCCGCTTTCGTAGAATTGGCCGGGCTCGGCGATGCCATTGGGCAAGGCGGTGTCGATCAGCAATTCCCAGTTCATCGCGGACGGCAGCTCCGGAATCCGAAAATCCAGGGCTTCGTGGTGAGCGCTCATGATCACCAGGAAGCTGTCGTCGATGTCGCGCTGGCCGCCTGGCGTGTAGTAATCACCGGCCGCGCCACCGAGTACATAGCCGAAAGCGCGGGCGTAGGCATTGTCCCAGTCGGCATCGGTCTGCTCGCGCCCATCGGGCGCGAGCCAGGTGATGTCCTTGAGTCCATCGTCGGCCATCACCTGGCCGAGGAAATATCGCGGACGCGAGAACACATGGTGTTGGCGGCGCAGCCGAATCAGCTCGCAGACCAGTTCGCGCAGATTCTCGTCCTCCGGACGCAGCTCGGTCCATTGCGTCCACGACAGCTCGTTGTCCTGACAGTAGGCATTGTTGTTGCCGCGCTGGCTGCGCCCCATTTCGTCACCGGCGAGCAGCATCGGCACGCCCAGCGACAGCAGCAAGGTCGCCATGTGACTGCGTTTGAGGCGGTCGCGCAATTCCCGAATCGCACTGTCCTCGGTCTCGCCCTCTGCCCCGCAATTCCAGGAATGATTGTCGTCGTGTCCATCGGCGCCACCTTCGCCGTTGTCCTCGTTGTGCTTGTCGTTGTACGACAGCATGTCCTGCAGGGTGAAGCCGTCGTGCGCGGTGACGAAATTGATCGAGGCCCAGGGCCGGCGTCCGGCACGTTCGAAAATGTCGGCTGAGCCGGTGACGCGACTGCCCATTTCCGCCATCACGCCCTCGTCGCCTTTCCAGAAGCGACGCGAAGTGTCGCGGAACGCGGAATTCCATTCGGCCCAGCCCGGCGGAAAATGGCCGAGCTGAAAGCCGTAGTCGCCGACGTCCCAAGGCTCGGCGATGAGTTTGACCCGATTGAGCACCGGGTCCTGGCGCACCGCGTCCAGAAACGCGGCGCCGGGATCGAAATTGCCGTGTTCGCGCGCCAATGTGGAACACAGGTCGAAGCGGAATCCGTCGACGTGCATGTCGGTAACCCAGTAGCGCAGCGAGTCCATGACCATCTGCAGGACTCGCGGGTGATCCAGGTTCAGTGTGTTGCCGGTGCCGGTGTAGTCCATGTAATAACGACGGTCCTCGGCCAGCCGGTAGTAGCTGGCATTGTCGATGCCGCGCAGCGACAAGGTCGGTCCAAGGTGATTGCCCTCACCGGTGTGGTTGTAGACCACGTCCAGAATCACCTCGATGCCGGCACCATGCAAACGCTTGACCATGGTCTTGAACTCGGCGAGATCGCCGGTGGCGAGATAGCGCGGGTCCGGCGCGAAGAAGCCGAGCGTGTTGTAGCCCCAGTAGTTGGTGAGACCGCGTTCGCGCAGATGACGGTCATTGAGAAACGCATGGACTGGCAGCAATTCCACGGCCGTGACGCCCAGCTTGACCCAGTAGTCGAGAACCGGCGGCGACACCAGGCCGGCGAATTTGCCGCGCCGCACGGTCTCCACGCCGGGGTGCAAAGCCGTGAATCCCTTGACGTGGACTTCAGCGATCACGGTTTCCTCCCAGGATGTGCGCGGCGCGCGCTCATCCCCCCAGGTAAAGGCCGACTCGACGACGCGGCACTTGGGCATGTAGCGTGCATTGTCGCGGCGATCGAAGGACATGTCCTGGCGCCGGCTTCCGACTCGATAGCCGAAGTGTGCGTCGTTCCAGAGGAGATCGCGGAACAGCGATTTGGCGTAGGGATCGATCAGCAGCTTGTTGGCGTTGAAGCGATGCCCGTTGGCGGGATCGTAGGGGCCGTGCACTCGATAGCCGTAAAGCAGCCCGGGCCGCGCATCCGGAAGATAGCCGTGCCAGATCTGGTCGGTGTATTCCTGAAGGCGGATGCGGGCGATCTCACGGCGACCGTCAGGGCTGAACAGGCACAGGTCCACGGCTTCGGCGTGTGCCGAGAACAGCGCGAAATTGATGCCCTCACCGTCCCAGCTCGCACCGAGCGGATAGGACCGCCCGGGCCACAGAATGACGCGGTCTTTCAGCCACGCGCTAGAGTCCACGCCTCACCCCTTCCCTATACGACGACCCGGTTCCAGGACCGGAACCACGCCATCTTGCGGAGCGGCGGTTGAACGCGTTGTGAATGCGGTGGAGACGCCAGCAACACGCCTCAGTCGTCGGCGAGCGAATGCCCCAGGGCGCGTGCGGTGGCGCGCACCAGCGGAATGATGCGCGAATAGGCCATACGCGTGGGGCCGACCACGGCAAGCACGCCGGCGACCTCGCCCTGGAGGTAGTACGGCGCCGTGACCACGCTGCACTCGTCGAGCACGCGATAGCCGGATTCCTCGCCGATGAAGATCTGCATGCCCTCGGCCTGCAGGCATTGGTCGAACAGACTCAGCAGATCGCGCTTGTGATCAAGCGCATCGAACAGCTTGCGCAGGCGGCTGACATCGCCCAGTTCCTGGAACGAGAACAGATTGGAACCGCCGGCGACCACGTAATCCTGCTGGGGGTCGGGGTGGCCGAGCGCCCGTTCCGTCATTTCCAGCGCGCTGCGCAGGGTGTCGTTGACCTCGCGCTGGGTCGCCGAAACCTCGTCGACCAATTGCTGACGCAGCACCAGCAGATCGCGTCCGGCGTAGTGCTGGTTGATGGCGTTGGCGAGCACTTCGAGTTCGCGCGCGGAATAATCGCGGTCCACCGACACGACCCGGTTCTGCACATCGCGCTGGTTGACGACCAGAATCGCCAGCACCCGACGCTCCGACAGCGGCAGGAAATCGATACGTCGCAGCACCGCGATGTTCCGGCGCGGCGTGGTGACAACGCCCGCCATGCGCGACAGCGACGACAACACCGACGAGGTTGTCTGCAGCAATTCCTCGGTGTTCTTCGCTCGGTCGAGCAGTTCACGCACGATCTGCTGCTGCTGCTCGTCCGCCAGCCCTTCCGGCTCCAGCAGGCTGTCCACGAAATAGCGGTAGCCGCGCTGTGTCGGCACGCGGCCTGCCGAGGTGTGCGGCGAAGAGACGAATCCAAGGTCGTCCAGGTCCGCCATCACATTGCGGATCGTCGCCGGCGACAGGTTCAGGCCGCCCGCGCGCGACAAGGTACGCGAGGCAACGGGCTGTCCGTCCTGAATGTAGCGCTCGACGAGCAATTTCAGGAGCTCTGCGGCTCGGGATTCAAGCATCGATCGTCATGTTGTCAGCGTAGGCCGCTGGATCGAAACTATCCCTAGCCCGGCCGGGGGTCAAGCATCGTCGTAGCACCGCTACGCGCGCCGGCCGGCGTCGACCGGTCTGCCGCATCGTGATGGGCCCATGTTAATGTCCGCGCGTCTGAGGCGGGCGCGCATCGACGCCGGCGCGCAGCACATCTGTCCAGAAAAACACGAAGGGATCATGTCGCAGTTCGGGACATTGGGAATCATCGGCAAGCAGGACGACCCTGCCGCGGCGCAGACCGCGGCGCTGCTGGTCGCGCACCTGCGTCAGCGCGGCCACATCGTGCTGCTCGACGACGAGCTGTGCGGCATGGCCGCCGATGCCACCGCGCCGCGCAGGGAGCTGGCCGAACGCTGTGATCTGGTGATCGTGGTCGGCGGCGACGGCACTCTGCTCAACGCCGGGCGTGATCTGGCACCGGCCGGTGTTCCGCTGCTGGGCGTCAACCAGGGGCGGCTCGGCTTCATGGTCGACGTGAACCCGCTGCAAATGACCGAAACCGTGGATTCGATCCTCGACGGCGACTACGTGCGCGAGACGCGCAGCCTGCTGTCGGCGCGCATTCTGCGGGACGAAGGCAGCGCCGGACCGTTCCTGGCGCTCAATGACGTGGTGCTGCGCAATCAGGCGGCGATCCGCATGATCGAGTTCGAGACCTGGCACGGCGAGGAGTTCATCTCGCTGCATCGCGCCGACGGTTTCATTGTCTCGACGCCGACCGGTTCCACCGCCTATGCGCTGTCCGGCGGCGGTCCGGTGCTGCATCCCGGTATCGAAGCCTGGGCACTGGTGCCGATCTGCCCGCATACCCTGTCCGACCGGCCGATCGTGGTCAGTACCGACCGACCGGTGCGGCTGGCGCTGTCCGGTGGCGGCACCCACGACGCGACCTGCACCATGGACGGTCAGGTCAATGCCACGGTGCGGCCCGGCGAGATCATCGAGATCAGCCGCGCCGACTGCAGCCTGCAGCTGATCCACCCACGCGGCTACAGTTACTTCAATATCCTGCGCTCCAAGTTGCATTGGGGCCGCGAGCGCTCCTGAACCCGACCGCCCCCGAACCTGACCGTCCGTATGCTGCGGCACCTGTCCATCCGCGATTTCGCCATCATCGATACGCTGGAACTCGAATTCGGCGCCGGCTTCACCGTGCTGACGGGCGAAACCGGCGCCGGCAAGTCGATACTGATCGATGCACTCGGCCTGCTGCTGGGCGACCGCGCCGACAGCGCCATGGTGCGTGCCGGCGCCGCGCAGGCCGAACTCAGTGCCGAATTCTCTGTGGCCGCCGCCGGCAGTGTCGGTGCCTGGCTCGAACAGCATTCGCTGAGCGATTCCGATTCGCCGGACACCGTACTGTTGCGCCGCCTGGTCTCGGCCGAAGGACGCACCCGCGCCTTCGTCAACGGCTCGCCGGTTCCGGTCGGCAGCCTGCGCGAGCTGGGTGAGTTCCTGATCGAGATTCACGGCCAGCACGAACACCAGAAGCTGGTACGCAGCGACGCACAACGGGCATTGCTCGACGACTACGGCCGCCTTCACGAGCAGACCCGGGCGGTGTCCGAAGCCGCCATGACGCATGCGCGCCTGGAACGCGAACTCGCCGCGGCGCTCGATCAGGGTCGTCAGGATCCGGCGCGAGCCGGCTACCTGCGTCATCAGCTCGATGAACTCGAAGCGCTCGATCTGAAGGAGGACGAGATCGCGCAGCTCGACGCCGAGCATCGTACGCTGTCGCACGCTGGCGAACTGCTACAGGACGGCGCGCAGGCCTGCGATGCGCTCAATGGCGGCGAAGACACCCTCAGCGACCGTCTGGCGACGATCACCGGCTTGCTGGAAGCCCACGCCGAGCAGCTGCCGGCATTCGCCGAAGCCGCCGAAATGCTCGCGGCGGCCGGCATCCAGATCGACGAGGCCGCGTCCAATCTGCGCCGCGCGCTCGATCGTCTGGAGCTTGACCCGGCGCGCCTGAGCGCAGTCGAGAGTCGCCTTGAAATCATTCAGGACCTTGCGCGCAAGCATCATGTGCGACCGGCGGAACTGCCGGCCTTGCGCGAGCGACTCGCCCTGGAGCTGGCGGCGGTCGAAAACGCCGCGGGCGAGGTCGGCCGCATCGACGCCGAACGCGCCGCGACCGAAAAGCGCTATCGCAAGCTCGCCGACATTCTGACCCTGGCCCGTCTCAAGGCCGCAAAATCGCTTTCCGCCGCGATCACCGAAATCGCGCGCGACCTCGGCATGTCGCAGGCTCGCTTCGTCATCGACATCAGCGGACGCGGCAACAGCCGCCCGGCGGTGCATGGCGATGACGAAATCCGCTTCGACTTCTCGGCCAATCCGGGGCAGCCACCGCGCCCCTTGGCCAAGATCGCGTCCGGCGGCGAGCTCTCACGTATCAGCCTCGCGGTACAGGTGGCCGCGAGCGAAATCGAGAGCGCGCCGACCATGATCTTCGATGAGGTTGATAGCGGTGTGGGCGGCGCCACCGCCGAGATCGTCGGTGCCCGCTTGAAGGCGCTGGGCGCGCGACACCAGGTTCTGTGCGTCACCCACCTGCCGCAGGTCGCAGCCCAGGGACGCGGCCACTTCGCGATTCGCAAGGAAGTCGACGGGCGTCAGACCTATACGCGGGTCTCGGCGCTGGACGAAGCGGCGCGGGTTCAGGAACTGGCACGCATGCTGGGTGGTCGCGAGATTACCGACCCGGTACTGGCCAACGCGCGCGAACTGCTGGCGCGCGCCGCCGGCTGAGGCAATGGAAAACGAAAACGAGCGGCCGCTGCCGGTCGTTTCGGAGTCTCAGACGGTCTTCGGCTTGGGCCGCACGTACAGCACGAGGTTGTGATCCTCGATCAGATAACCGTGCTTCTCCGCTATGAGATGCTGGAGCTTCTCGATCTCCTCGCTGTAGAACTCGATGACCTTGCCGGTATCCATGCAGACCATGTGATCGTGATGGTTGCCGCTGGCCAGCTCGAATACCGCATGGCCGCCCTCGAAATGATGGCGCACGACCAGACCGGCCGTCTCGAACTGCGTCAGCACGCGATACACCGTCGCCAGACCGATCTCCTCACCGGAGTCGATCAGCATCTTGTAAATGTCTTCCGCCGAAAGGTGCCGCGTGGGGCTTCGCTCAAGCATTTCAATGATCTTGAGTCGTGGCAGCGTGACCTTGAGGCCGGCGTTGCGTAAGTCTTGAGATTCCATGGCCCGGGTCTTTGTGATGCGTCGATAGGTTATTATTGCATGGTCTTTCCCATCAGCAACGTCCATGCGCCTTCTTCTGATTGTCCTGTCGGCGGCCGCCCTGATTTCCGGGTGCCAGATCGTCTACAAACTGCCGACCCGCCAGGGCAATGTCATCGAACAAAAGCAGCTCGACCAGCTGCGCCTCGGCATGAATCGCGAGCAGGTCGAGTATCTGCTCGGCTCGCCGATCGCGACCGATCCGTTCCGCGATGATCGCTGGGATTACCTCGGCTACTACAAGAGCCCGCGTGGCGATGTCTCCAAGCGCATCGTAACGCTGCATTTCGAGGGCGAGCTGCTGGCCCAGATGGAAGGCATCGCCGATCCGAACAGCAAGGACAAGGCGCTGGAAAACCCGGACGTCGAAACCATCCTGCAACAGGAAAAGAAGGACAAGCAGCAGACCGAGTCGCGCGAGACCGGCGTGATCCTGACGCCTGAAGGACAGTAAGACGCCTCAGCGGCCGGACTTCGCCTTGCGCGCCCGTTCGCGGCGCGCCTGCTTCGGGTCGATCAGCAGCGGCCGGTAGATCTCCACGCGGTCACCATCGCTCAGCAGTTCGTCGGGTCCGGTTCGTCGTCCCCAGATGCCGACATCGGGATGCCCGGCATTGATTTCCGGATATTCCACGCAGACGCCCGAAGCCGTGATCGCATCTTCGATGCGCGATCCACGCGGCAGGCTCAGCTGGCGCACGAAGCTGGCCTGGGGCAAGGCGTAGACCACTTCGATGGAGAGCGGCGCACCCGCGCGCGTCGAAGACGCCGTGCTCACCAGAGTTGCTCCAACCGGTCCAGCAGCCCCAGGGTGTAGAGCAGCAAGGCCGCCAGACCGATCCGTGCCGGGAAGCGCAGCAGCTGCCGCCAAACCCGGAACATTGTCAGTCGCTCGCTGCCCCAGCCCGCTTCGATCACATGCAGCGGCAGCACACGGCCAACGGCGATGCAGCTCAGCAGGACACCCACCGGTATCAGCAGCCGCGCCGTCAGCCATTGCATCCACTCGAAGGGGTTGCGCCCCGCTAGGCGTGCATCGTCGAGCACGCCGAACGACAGCATCGCGCCGATCCCGAGAAACCACGCGACCATGGCCACGGCAGTGGCGGCGCTGGTGCGCGGTAGGCGATAACGGATCATCAGCCAGGCCACCAGCGGCTCCATCAAGGCGATCGCCGAAGCCAGCGTGATCGCGACCACCAGCATGTAGAAGCCGGTAGCGACGATGATCGACATCGGAATGCCCGGCAAAGCCATGGGTACTGCCTGGAACAACAAGGCCAGTCCGGATACCGGCGACAAGCCAGCGCCGAACAGCAGGGCGTTGATCGCTATGCCCGCGCCCAGGGCGAAAAAGGTATCGAGTGCGATCACGGAAACCGCGGCGCGCATCAGCCGCGTTTCGCCGTGCAGATAACCGCCGTAGGCGAGCATCACGCCGAGCCCGAGGCTCACGCTGAATACGGCCTGCTGCACGGCTTCCATCGCGCCGCGCCAACCAAGCCGGGAAAAGTCCACGGCGAACAGGTAATGCAAAGCCGCTCCGACATCGCCGTGACGAGCCGCATAGGCCATCAGGCACAAAAGCAACAGGAACGCGGCGCCCAGCAGGTAGCGCCCACCCCGCTCCAGACCTTCTCGCACGCCTTGCGACACGATGATGCAGGCCGCCAGCAGAAAGATCGTATGCCAGGCCAGACTGCGCTCTGGATCTCGCACCAGTCCAAGAAACACGTCGCGGCTATGCCCTGCATCGACGGCCAGCAGTTCACCGCCGGCGGCGCGAAAGATGTAGCCGACGCTCCAACCCGCCACCACGCTGTAGTACGCCAGTGTAAGCAGCGCGCTGAGCAGGGCCAGCACCGCGAGCGGCTTCCAGCCCCGGCGCATACCGCCGGCATCCTGCGCCAGGCGTTCGAAACCGCTGAGCAGATCGGGGCGCGTCCAACGCCCCACCAGCCATTCGGCGATCAGCATCGGCAGCGCGATCAGGCACAGCGCCAGCAGGTAGGCGATCAGGAACGCACCGCCGCCGTACTGACCCGCCAGCCAGGGCAACCTCGCCATGTTTCCGATCCCGATCGTCGCGCCGGCGCAGACCCATACAAAGGCGCGCGGTGACGACCAGTAACCGTAGATGCTTTCGCGGATGGGCACTCTGGAATCTTTGATTGTTGACGGCGTCTTGAGTTTTGGGCGGGCCGATCCACGTCCGATCGGGAGCATCCCTACCGACGATGCCTCACGCCACCCGCCGGTAAGCATATAATTTTTCGATGAGCCAAAAGACCAAGGACGCTGGCGAACGGCAGATCGTCGTCAATCGCCGTGCGCGCCACGAGTATTTCATCGAAGAGCAATACGAGGCCGGACTCTCGCTGCAGGGCTGGGAGGTCAAGAGCCTGCGCGACGGCCGCGGACAGATCGCCGAAGCCTACGTGATCATCCGCAACGGCGAGGCGCTGCTGGTGGGGGCGCACATCACGCCCTTGCTGTCAGCCTCGACCCATGTCGTGACCGATGCCACGCGCAGCCGCAAGCTGCTGCTGCACGATCATGAACTGTCCAAGCTGATGGGCAAGGTCGAGCGTGCCGGCTATACGCTGGTGCCCTTGGACATGCACTGGACGCGCGGCCGCGCCAAATTGCAGATCGGTCTGGCCAAGGGCAAGAAACAGCACGACAAGCGCGCGGACGTGAAGGAGCGCGACTGGGCCCGCGAGAAAGGTCGCATTCTCAAGCACGGCTGAGCAGTCGTTTCGCACTAGACCACGGACAGGCGCGCGCGCAGGCGTCGCAGTTGTTCCGGCGGCAGCTCGTCGCCGAGCAGAATGCGGGTTCCCAGGCAACGGTGCGATTCGGCGTCCTCGAAACGCAGGATCAACAACGGCCCGCGAATCAGGCTGTCACCGCGCAAGCGCGCCCCGTCATGCCGGTCAGCTGCGGCGTACACGGTCCAGCGGCCATCGGCGTGCCAGATCATGCGGACTAGGGCCCGACGTCCGGCACCGAAGGCCGGGTGACGGCGACTCAACCACCAGGAGGCGCCAATCGCGCCGGCCACAACCAGCATCGCCGGACCGCGCTGCATCGCCAGCGGCAGAATGATCAGCGCCAGTGCGTGCAGCACCCACAAAAAGCAATGAAGTCCAGCGGAGTGACCGGGACGCAGCTCCAGACTATCGGCGAAGCCCGGCGACGGCATCGGCCAATGCTCCCTGAGGCGGCTGCGAATAGCCCATCAGCCACGACCAGATGTCCGGGTCCTCGCAGGCCAGCAGATCCACGAAAGCGGCGCGTTCGCTGGCTCCGGCCTGGGGCCATTCGTCCTCGAACCAGCGCGTCAGCAGTACGTCCAGTTCCTTCATTCCGCGCCGCAGGCGCCAGCGGATCTGCGATTCGTGCATAGTGTCCGGGTCGTCAAACAAGAGCGCGAATCATAGCAGCCCGCCGTCTCGGCCCGGCTGTACGCGCCAAGCCGGAACCCGTCATGGACAACGCCCAAACACAGCAAGCCCGCCTCGCCGTCCTGATCGACGCGGACAACGCCCAGCCTTCGTTGATCGAACGCCTGCTGGCCGAAATCGCCAAATATGGACTGGCCAGCGTCAAGCGCATCTACGGCGACTGGACGCTGCCGAACCTGCGTGGATGGAAGGACGGGCTCGCGGTGCATGCGATCCAGCCGATCCAGCAGTTCCGCTATACCGTCGGCAAGAACGCCACGGACAGCGCGATGATCATCGACGCCATGGACCTGCTCTACACCGATCGCTTCGACGGCTTCTGCCTGATCTCCAGCGACAGCGACTTCACGCGCCTGGCGTCGCGGATTCGCGAAGCGGGGCTCACCGTCTACGGCTTCGGCGAGCGCAAGACGCCCACGGCCTTCGTCTCGGCCTGCGACAAGTTCATCTATGTGGATGTGCTGTCCGCACCGGAACTGGACGATGATGAGGACGCACCGCCCAAGCGCAAGGACAGCGCCTCGCTCAAGCGCGACGCGCGCCTGGTACGCCTGTTCCGCGACGCGCTGGACGCCAACGGCGACGACGAAGGCTGGGCCTCGCTGGGCGCCGTCGGCAGCCATATCGCCAACCAGGCACCGGACTTCGACCCCCGCAACTACGGCTACAAGAAGCTCGGCGAACTCGCCAAGGCGCTGGGGGTGCTGGAAGTGGACGTGCAGACGGTGGGCGCCACCGGGCAGAAGGCCATCCGCATTCGGACCAAGCGGCGCAAGAGTCGGTAGCCAAACAACTTATGGGCTCGCGCAAAGACGCGAAGGCGCAAAGATAAAAGCTTGAAACCCAACAAGCTTTTGATGTTCTTTGCGCCTTCGCGTCTCTGCGCGAGTCATGCTTCTTCCGAAAGGCGTCCGACCAATCTCAGCCGCGACGCTCCACCAGCATCTTCTTGGTTTCCGCGATCGCCCGCGCCGGGTTCAGGCCCTTGGGACAGGTCTTGGCGCAGTTCATGATCGTGTGGCAGCGATACAGCTTGAACGGATCCTCGAGCTGGTCGAGGCGTTCGCCGGTGGCCTCGTCACGCGAGTCCACCAGCCAGCGGTAGGCCTGCAGCAGAATCGCCGGGCCGAGATAACGGTCGCCGTTCCACCAGTAGCTCGGGCAGCTGGTCGAGCAACAGGCACAGAGAATGCACTCGTAGAGACCGTCCAGCAGCTCGCGATCTTCCTTGGTCTGCAGGCGCTCGCGCGTCGGTGCCGGCGTATCGGTCTTGAGCCAGGGCTCGATCGATTCGTACTGCGCGTAGAAGTGCGTCATGTCCGGCACCAGGTCCTTGATCACCGGCATGTGCGGCAGCGGATAGATCGCAATCTCGCCCTTGACCTCGTCGCAGCCCTTCAGACAGGCCAGCGTGTTGGTCCCGTCGATGTTCATCGCACAGGAGCCGCAGATGCCTTCGCGGCAGGAGCGGCGGAAGGTCAGCGTGGCGTCGATTTCGTTCTTGATCTTGATCAGGGCATCGAGAACCATCGGGCCGCAGGCATCCATGTCGATATCGTAGACATCGACCGTCGGGTTGCTGCCGCTGTCCGGGTCATAGCGATAGATCTTGAAGCTACGCACATTCTTGGCGCCCTCGGGAGCCGGGAAATGCTTGCCCTTCTGAACCTTGGAATTTTTCGGCAGGGAAAACTGAGCCATGACCACTCCTAGCTGTATCGGCCCGCCGCGCCACGCCACATCGCGTGCTCGTCGGCATCGGCCATCGATTCTATGTCCACCAGCGACCAGTGCAGGCCCTGGCGTCGCATTACCAAGCGGTACGGCTTGCCACTGGCGGGCAAGACACGTGCCGAAAACTCTGAATCTGACTCGAAACTGGCCCCCAGAAACTTGCCATCCAACTGGCAGCCCTGCGCCGCATCACCGGACACCTTGTCGCGACAGGCCATCTCGATCATGCCCTCGGGCGTGCTCGCCTGTTCCAGCTTGTACTCGGCGATCCGGCCCGCGACGGCGGAGCGCAGGGCGCCAAGGGGCTTGTCCTCGCTGCGCTCGTCGATCCTGCGCCGGGCCTGAGTCAGCAGGTTCTGGCGCAGTGCTTCAAAGTCCACCACCGCGTCCAGCTTGGCGGTGTCACCGGACTCGATCGCCGCACTGAGCCTGGACAGACTCAGAAACGGCAGCGCGACGAAACCGCCGACCAGCACGGCGGCGAGCACGACCAGCAGCAGCAGGATTCGCCCCATCGCGCGCGGTCCCTTCGATCAGTAGACGCGGGCCTTGGGCGGTACCACTTCGGTTTCATCGTCCAGCGTGTACATGTGCACCGGGCGGAAATCGATCTTCACGTCCGTGGCACTGGTACGCCAGGCCAGCGAATGCTTCATCCACGATTCGTCGTTGCGGTCCGGATAGTCTTCGCGCGCGTGCGCACCGCGCGATTCCAGCCGGTTGCCCGCCGAGGTGATCGTGACCAGGGCCTGGCCGAGCAGGTTGTCCAGCTCCAGCGTCTCGACGAGGTCCGAGTTCCAGACCATCGAGGAATCGGCCACCTTCACGTCCGAGAACGAGCCGATCACGCCCTTGAGCTTCTCGATGCCTTCGGACAGCGACTCACCGGTCCGGAACACGGCCGCATGATTCTGCATGGTGCGCTGCATGTTGCCGCGGATCGTCGAGGTGGATGTGGAACCCTTGGAGTGACGCAGCGCGTCGAACCGGGCCAGCGCCCGCTCCTCGGATTCCTTGGAGATGTTCTTGTGTGCACCGCCCGGCTTGACGATCTTGGCGGCGTGCAAGGCCGCGGCGCGACCGAACACCACCAAATCCAGCAGCGAGTTCGAGCCCAGTCGATTGGCGCCGTGCACTGAAACGCAGGCCGCTTCGCCGACCGCCATCAGGCCCGGAATCACGGTGTCGTTCTGACCGTCCGTGCAGGTCACCACTTCACCGTTGAAGTTGGCCGGGACGCCGCCCATGTTGTAGTGCACCGTCGGCAACACCGGGATCGGCTCCTTGGTCACATCGACGCCGGCAAACACGCGGGCGGTCTCGGAGATGCCGGGCAGGCGCTCGTGCAGCACTTCGGGGCCGAGGTGTTCGAGGTGCAGATGGATGTGGTCCTTGTCCGGGCCGACGCCGCGTCCTTCGCTGATCTCGATGGTCATGGCGCGCGACACCACATCGCGCGAGGCCAGATCCTTGCGGTTCGGGGCGTAGCGCTCCATGAAACGCTCACCCTCGGAATTGGTGAGATAGCCGCCCTCGCCTCGCGCGCCTTCGGTGATCAGACAGCCGGAGCCGTAGATGCCGGTCGGGTGGAACTGCACGAATTCCATGTCCTGCAGCGGAATGCCGGCGCGCAGCGCCATGCCGCCACCGTCGCCGGTGCAGGTATGCGCCGAGGTCGCCGAGAAGAAGGCGCGGCCATAGCCGCCTGTGGCCAGAATCACGGTCTGCGCACGGAAACGGTGCAGCTGGCCGGTCGACAGATCCCAGGCGAGCACGCCATGCACGCTGCCGTCGGTGTCGGTCAGCAGGTCGATCGCGAAGTATTCGACGAAGAACTCGGCACGCGCCTTCAGCGACTGCTGGTACATCGCGTGCAGCATGGCGTGACCGGTACGGTCGGCCGCGGCGCAGGTGCGCTGCGCGGTGCCTTCACCGTAGTGCGTGGTCATGCCGCCGAACGGACGCTGGTAGACCTTGCCCTCTTCGGTGCGTGAGAACGGCACGCCCCAGTGTTCCAGTTCGATGATCGCCGGAATCGCCTCACGACACATGTACTGGATCGCGTCCTGATCGCCGAGCCAGTCGGAACCCTTGACGGTGTCGTACATGTGCCAGCGCCAGTCGTCCTCGCCCATGTTGGCGAGCGCGGCGGAAATGCCGCCCTGCGCCGCCACGGTGTGGCTGCGTGTCGGGAACACCTTGGTGATATTGGCGGTTTTCAGACCGGCCTGTGACAGGCCGACGGTGGCGCGAAGCCCGGCGCCGCCGGCGCCGACAACGATGACATCGTATTTGTGATCAACGATCTCGTAAGCGGACATCAAATGCTCCCGAACGCAATTTTCAGAACGGCGAAGATGCCGGCGACGGCAAGCACCGCGCAGGCCAGCTTGACGGCGATGATGCTGGCGATTTTCTTGAATTCGCCGGACACGTAGTCCTCAAGCACCACCTGCAGCCCCAGGGCGGAGTGATACAGCGTCGTGCCGATGAACAGCACCAGCAGCACCGTGACCCAGGGTTGACGCACCCAGGACACGAACTCCAGATAGGGCGCATCGGACATGCCGGCCACGCTGTACATGAACCAGACCACCAGCGGCACCAGGGCCACGGCGGAGACGCGCTGCACCCACCAGTGCTGCACACCATCCTTGGCGCTGCCGAGGCCGCGCGCACGCGAAAGCGGAGAACGAATGCTCATGGACGGCCCCTCAGAGACAACAGGCGACGAGCCAGACGCTGGCTGTCAGCACGATGGAGACGATGACGACGGCATAGCCGGTCGCGTAGACGGTCTTGAGATCGAAACCGCGGCCGAGATCCCACCACAGGTGACGCAGACCGTTGCACAGATGGAAGCTCAGCGCCCAGGTGAAACCGATCAGAATGATCTGTCCGTACCAGGCGGATGCGCATTCGCTGAATGCGGCATAGCTTTGTTCGCCGCCGGCGGCGGCCATCAGCCAGGCCACCAGAAAGACCGTACCGACCGACAGGGCAACGCCGGTCAGGCGATGCGTGATCGACAGCATGGACGTCAATTGGGGCTTGTAATAAGGCCCGAGCATGAACGGCGACAGCGGCCGGCTCGTCTGTGCAGACTTCGCGCTCATTCCGACTCCCAGAAGTGAGGGACGTGAATCGTCAGGTTTTTGGATTCGGTTCGCATGCCCCGCGAACCGCTGAACAGTATCGATCAGAAATCGATACAGCGGCCTTTTTTCTCCCAATCACCGAACCGTGTTGGTTCGGTCCCGTCCTTGCGTCCGCCGATTTCACGGGGACGTGACGGCTTCTCGATCCCAGCTTCTGGTCCCTGGACAGGCGTCTGCACGGCGATCGAGGGCTTGCGGCTCTCGTCCCCTGCATCCTTTTTGCTTTCGGAATTCATCGATACGATCTGGAGAAGGCGCGGTAGTTTGACAAATTCCGTCACCACACCGCAACGAAGATCGTGTTCGAACCCTGTCTTTGGATGTCCTGGAGGCGTTAAAATTTGAACGGCATGCTCGACTATATCCGTGTTCACTGCCGTCCCCTGCACGATCTCGGACTGATTCGTGTGGCGGGAGATGATGCTGTCTCCTTCCTGCAGGGCCAACTCAGCAACGATGTCCGACGCCTCAGCGAGACCCGGGGCCAGATCACCAGCCTCAACAGTCCCAAGGGCCGCATGCTCGCGGTGATTCACGCGTTCGTTCGTCCTCATGGCATCTATCTTGAAATGCCGAGATCGCTGGTGACGCCGACGCTCACCCGTCTCAAGATGTTCGTGCTGCGCTCCAAGGTGACGCTGGAAGATGTATCGGAACGCTTCACGATCTACGCCATGGGCGGCGCCGATCAGAAGCGCCTGCCGCGCATCGCCCGCGAGCTTCATCTGCCGCGCGAAGCCTTCGGTACGCTGACCTTCGAGAACGTGAGTTTCATGCGGCGCTGGGACGATCTGCCGCGTTTTTCCGTCTACCGCCTGCGCAAGCCCAACGAGGACGCCGGTGGCGAAGCGCCCGTTCCCGGCGGCGATACCGAATGGCGCACCTCGGATATCTTTTCCGGCACACCGGTGGTCTATCCGGAGACCCAGGACCATTTCGTGCCGCAGATGGCCAACCTCGACCAGATCGGTGGCATCGACTACAACAAGGGCTGCTACACCGGCCAGGAAGTGGTGGCACGCGTGCACTATCTCGGCGCGGTAAAACGCCGGATGTACCTGATCCGGGCAGAACAATTGCTGGCGCCCGGCACCAGCATCCACGACGGCGGACCGGACGGGCCGGCCGTCGGCGAGGTGGTCGACTCGGTGGTATTGCCCGATGGCGAAGTCTGCGCCTCCGCCGTGCTGCAGATCTCGCACGCGGAATCCGCACAGCTATGCACCGCGCAGGGGCCGCTACGCCATGCGCTTGCCTATGAATACGCGCCGCGCAATATCACCGAGGGCAATGGCTGATTGGCGGCGCAAAAGGCTGGCCGGCGTTGGGGTACCGCCAAGCCGTTTCTTCACCGCTTTCAGCTTTCAGGACGCATCTGCGGGAACAGCAGCACGTCGCGGATCGAGGGGCTGTCGGTGAGGAACATCACCAACCGGTCGATGCCCAGGCCCGCGCCGGCAGTCGGCGCCATGCCGTATTCCAGGGCGCGCACGTAGTCGGCGTCGTAGAACATCGCTTCATCGTCGCCGGCATCCTTGGCATCGACCTGCTCGCGGAATCGTGCGGCCTGATCGTCGGGGTCGTTCAGCTCGGAAAATCCATTGGCCAATTCCCGTCCACCGATGAAGAATTCGAATCGGTCGGTGATCGAGGGCTGCTCGTCATTGCGGCGTGCCAGCGGTGACACCTCGGCCGGATATTCGGTGATGAAAGTCGGGTCCATGAGCTTGGACTCGACGGTCTTTTCGAAGATTTCCGTCAGCAGCTTGCCGAAGCCATAGCCGGCTTTGACCTCAAGGCCAAGGCGCTGCGCCACATCGGCGAGATAGTCGCGGTCCTCAAGCCGATCCGCGTCCAGATCCGGGTTGAAGCGCATCACCGCGTCCTTCATCGATAAACGCAGAAACGGCGTCGCCAGATCGTACTCGCGCCCCTGGCAGCTCAGCTTGGCACTGCCGCAGACGCTCAGCGCCACGTCTCGCACCATGTTTTCGATCAGGTCCATCAACTCGCGAAAGTCCGCATAGGCCTGGTAGAACTCGAGCATCGTGAACTCGGGGTTGTGCCGGATCGACATGCCCTCGTTACGGAAATTGCGATTGATTTCGTAGACCCGTTCCAGACCGCCCACGACCAGCCGCTTGAGATAGAGCTCCGGCGCGATGCGCAGGTACAGGTCGCGATCGAGCGCGTTGTGATGTGTCATGAACGGACGTGCCGTGGCGCCACCGGGAATCGGTTGCAACATCGGCGTTTCCACTTCGAGGAAACCAAGCGCGTCCATGAACTGGCGGATGAAGCGCACGATCTGGCTACGTTTGACGAAAGTCTCGCGGACCTCCGGATTGATGATCAGGTCGACGTAACGCTGCCGGTAACGGGTTTCGGTATCGGTCAGGCCGGCCCATTTCTCGGGCAGCGGGCGCAGGTTCTTGCTCAGCAGTTCGATCGACTCGGCACGCACCGACAGCTCGCCGGTCTTGGTTTTCATCAGGCTGCCGCGCACGCCGATGATGTCGCCGATGTCCCAGGTCTTGAAGTCCGCGTAGATCTCCTGGCCCAGCAGGTCGCGCTGCAGGAAGGCCTGTATGCGGCCCGATCCGTCCTGAACGGAGGCGAAACTGGCCTTACCCATGATGCGCTTGGCCATCAGGCGGCCGGCGATCGCGAAGCTGTACGCACCCGCCTCCAGGGCCTCGGCGGAGCACGCGCCGTAGGCGCCATGCAGGTAGTCCGCCGTGGCGTCGCGGCGATAGCCGTTCGGATAGGCCCGCCCTTCTGCGCGCAGCTTGTCCAGCTTCTCGCGGCGCTGGGCGATCAGAAAGTTTTCGTCTTGCGGCTTGGTGTCGTCGGTCATGTCTGCGTCGTTTTGCGGAAGTTTTCCACGAGCCTTACAGGCCCTGCTTGAGGCTTTCCTCAATGAAGCGGTCGAGGTCGCCGTCGAGCACGCGCTGCGTATCGGAAATTTCCAGTCCGGTTCGCAGATCCTTGATGCGCGACTGGTCGAGCACGTAGGAACGGATCTGATAACCCCACTCGATGTCGGTCTTGGCGTCTTCGATGCGCTGCTTTTCGGCGTTGCGCTTCTGCATTTCCTGCTCGAACATTTTCGCCTTCAGCATCTTCATCGCGCGGTCCCGGTTCTGGTGCTGGGAGCGTTCGGTCTGACAGGCCACGACGATACCGGTAGGGCCGTGGGTGATGCGGATCGCCGATTCGGTCTTGTTGACATGCTGGCCGCCAGCGCCGGATGAACGATAGGTATCGACTCGAAGATCGGCCGGGTTGATTTCGATATCGATGCTGTCGTCGACTTCCGGAGACACGTAGACCCCGGCAAACGAGGTGTGCCGGCGTGCTCCCGAATCGAACGGCGACTTGCGGACCAGACGATGCACGCCGGATTCGGTGCGCAACCAGCCGTAGGCATACGGCCCCTCGATAAACAGCGCCGCGCTCTTGAGCCCGGCGACTTCACCGTCCGAGCGTTCCAGCACTTCGACCTTGAATTCATGATCGTCGGCCCAGCGCAGATACATGCGCAGCAGCATGTCAGCCCAGTCCTGCGCCTCGGTGCCGCCGGAACCGGACTGGATGTCGACATACGCATTGGCCTCGTCCATCTCGCCGGAAAACATGCGCCGGAATTCGAGTTCGTCGGCCTGCTTGCGATAGTGGGCGACATCTCGCGCCACCTCCTCGACGGTCGCCTCGTCGTTTTCCGCCGCGGCCATCGCCAACAGCTCGGCCGCATCGCTCAGGCCGCCGGCGGCCTGGTTGATCGGCTCGACGATGCCCACCAGGCGTGCGCGTTCCTTGCCGAGCGCCTGCGCGCGTTCGGGGTCGCTCCACACATCGGGCTGCTCAAGTTCCGCATCGACTTCGGCGAGCCGGTCACGCTTCAGGTCGTACTCAAAGATAGCCCCGCAGTTGCGCAAAGCGCTCCTGCAGGGCCGTGATCTCACTCTTGATCGGGTTGATTTCCATGGAACGCTCGTAGTGTCACGACGGACCCAGTCCGACGGTCTAGGATTTACGGGGCGCGCAGTGTAATGCAAGCCGGCGGCGCTGCTATAGTTCCGGCTGGCAAACGCCAGGCGCAAACGCTCACGGGAGAGACTATGAAAAAAGGACAAATGCAGTCCTGGACAGGTTCATACAAAAAATTCGTTCTGGCCGCGGGCGCGCTCGCGGCCCTGGTCACCTCGCCGGCACAGGCTGATCGCGACCAGCGCGCCTACGTGGCGCCGATGTTCTCGTACTCGGTCGCCGACGGTGATCGTCTCACCGAAGATGGACTCGGCGCACAGCTCAGCTTCGGCATACCGCTGACCTACGGTCTCAACGTCGAACTCACCGGCTTCTTCAATTCCTTCGAGTCGGACTACGACGTGTCCGGCAATACCGACAAGGCCGACTTCAAGGGCATCGGCCTCGGCGCCATGGTGTTCCCGCTGCGGAGCCTGCCTGGGCTGTACGGCATCATCGCCGCCTACTACGGCCAGACCGACGACGCCCCTTGTGAAATTCAGACCGGCCTGGCCAGCTGCAACCACAACTACGACAGCACCGTGGGCGATGCCGGCCTCGGCTATCTGTTCTCGCTGGGGGACGACCTCAATGGCGCGTCTTTGCGCGTCGAGGCGCGCTACCGCATGGATTCCCACGAAAACGAGTTTGCCGGCCGTGGCGGTGACAACGCGTTCTATGACGGCGTCTTCAATATCGGCCTGCAGTTTCCGCTTGGCCACTATCCGGATGTGGAGGAGCCCGCACCCGAACCGGTTCAGGTGGTCGACGTCGACAGCGATGGCGACGGCGTTCCCAATGACACCGACGAATGCCCGAACACACCGAGTGGCGCCATCGTCGATGACTACGGTTGCGAGGTCGACTCGGACGGCGATGGCGTGGTCGACCGCATCGACCAGTGTCCGGACACCCCGCCGGGCACCGTCGTCAATGAGACCGGCTGCGCCCTGAGCAGCTGCCGCGCACCGTTCCCCGGCGAATCGGTGGACGAAAGCGGCTGTGCCAGCGGCGATGTCGTGGTGCTGCGCGGTGTCACCTTCGAATTCGACGAAGCGCGTCTCACTGCCAATGCCAAGGTAATTCTCGACGGCGTGGCCGACACCCTGCTGTCGCAGTCGGACATGGAGGTCGAGATCGGCGGACACACCGACAGCCGTGGCAGCGACAGCTACAACCAGAAGCTCTCCGAACAGCGGGCGATCGCCGTCAAGGAGTACCTGACCGGACGCGGTGTCGACGACGCCCGCATGAGCACGGCGGGTTATGGCGAGTCGTCACCGATTGCGGACAATGACAGCGACGAAGGGCGCGAGCTCAATCGGCGCGTCGAGCTGAAAATTCTCGGCGAGTAGTTTGTCCTGATGATGTGAGAAGCCCCGTCGCGACGGGGCTTCTTTTTGGTTCTTGGCCAGCTCGGTTGCGGTGCGCTCCATTGCTGTCATTCCGGACAGGCCGTAGGCCTGATCCGGAATCCATGCGGCGGCCCGAGACCTCGCGTGGATTCCGGGTTCCCGCGAGGCGGGCCCCGGAATGACGGGTGATCACACGATACGAGCGGGCCGATTCGGCCTTCATTCCGCACTGCCGTGTGCCCTTACGCCCCGTCATTCCGGACAGGCCGCAGGCCTGATCCCGAATCCATGCAGCAGCCCGAGACCTCGCGTGGATTCGGGGTTTCCGCGAGGTGGGCCCCGGAATGACGGGCGCCTACCGGGCAGCAGCGCGCGCCGGTTATGGTGGAACGTTTGCGCCTATCGCAGAGCCGATACCATCACCCGCGCCATCACAATGCTCAAGCCTCAGCCGCACTGTGATCGCGGCCCAGATACATGTACATCGTCGGCACCACGTACAGCGTGAACAGGGTGCCGATGGTCATGCCACTGGCGATCGTCAGCCCCATCGCGAAGCGCGACACGCCTCCGGCACCGCTGGCGATCAGCAGCGGCACCATCGCGATCACCAGCGCGGCCGTGGTCATCAGAATCGGTCGCAGGCGAATCGAGGCGGCTTCCTCGATCGCCTTGCGCTTGTCGTAGCCTTGCACCTGAAGCTGGTTGGCGAACTCCACGATCAGGATGCCATGCTTGGCGATCACGCCGATCAGCGTCACCAGGCCCACCTGCGTGTAGATATTGATCGACGCGCCCGGCACCCAGAAAAGGCCCAACAAATTGATGAAGATCAGCGCGCCGCAAATCGACATCGGCACCGTCACCAACATGATGACTGGATCGAGGAATGATTCGAACTGCGCCGCGAGCACCAGATAGATGATGATGATCGCGAAGGCGAAGGTCAGCAGCAAGGCCGAACCCTCGTTCTTGAACTGACGCGACTGACCAGCATAGTCGATCGAAAAGCCGGACGGGATCGTCTCGCGCGCGATCTGCTCCAGCGTCGCAATCGCATCACCGATCGCGATGCCGGGACGCTGCATGCCGGACACCGTTGCCGCGTTGAGCTGTTGGAACCGGTTCAGCACCTGCGGCTGTACGGAATGGCTCAAGGTGGCGAAGGTGGATAGCGGCACCAGGGAGCCGTCACGCGCCCGCGTGTAGTAGTCCTCGAGCTGATCGGAATTCAGGCGCTCGCTGCGCTCGACCTGCGGAATCACCTTGTAGCTGCGATTCTCCATCGAAAAGCGATTGACGTAACCGCCGGACAGCAGGCTCGCCAGATCGCCACCGATCTGTGTCATGTCCAGACCCAGGGCCGCCGCCTTGTCGCGGTCGATTTCCACGCGTGTCTGTGGACGGTCGTACTTGAGGTTCGAATCGATGAATATGAACTTGCGACTCTCGCGCGCCTTGCTCAATACATCCTGTACCACATCGTAGAGAACCCGCTGCGACTGCGTGGTGCCGATCACGAACTCGATCGGAATGCCCTGCCCTGCGGTCGGCAGCGACGGCGGCTGAAAGGTCTGCACCTGCATGCCGGGCACTTGGCTGCCCGCCGCCTGCAGCGCGTTGTTGACCAGGTCGGTCGTCGACACATCACGCTGCTCGTACGACTTGAGCATGATGCCGGCAAAGCCCGAGTTGTTGTTCATCCCCCCGAAGCCGGTGACCATGAAGAAGCGGTCAATCGCCGGTTGCTGCTTCAGCCGCTCGCTCCAGTCCTGCGCGTACTTTCCGAAGTAGTCGATCGTGGCAAACGGGTCTGTTTCCATCACCGACACCGCGAACCCGCTGTCCTCGGCCGGTGCCAACTCCGATGGCGCCGACACGAACAGGAAGTAGCAAGACACCAAGACGACGGCGCCGAATATCGCGACGACGATCTTGGTATCGAGCATGCTCGACACGGAACTGCGATAGCGCAGCCGCAGGCGCTCGAAATTGCGGTCGAGGAAGGCGGCAAAGCCCTTTTGCTCCTCTTCCGGCCGCCGCGCCTTAAGCAGCTTGGCGCACATCATCGGTGACAAGGTCAGCGCCACCACGCCGGACAGCAACACGCTGCCGGCGAGCGTGAACGCGAATTCGGTGAACAGCTTGCCGGTGAGCCCTCCCAGAAAGCCGATCGGCAGGTACACCGCAACCAGGGTGATCGTCATTGCCACGATCGGCCCCACCAATTCGCGCGCGCCCTTGATCGCCGCATCGAACGGCTTCATGCCGTCTTCGACATGCCGATACACGTTCTCCAGAACGATGATCGCGTCATCCACCACCATGCCGATCGCCAGGACCATCGCCAGCAAGGTCAACAAATTGATGGAGAAGCCGAACAGCAACATCACGAACAGAGTCCCGACCAGCGACAGCGGCACCGTTACGGCCGGGATCAGGACGCTACGAATCGAGCCCAGGAAAAGGTAGATCACGATCACGACGATCAGCACCGCTTCGATCAGTGTGCTGATCACCTCGTCAATCGCGTCCTCGATGTACTCGGTTGCGTCGTAGGCGATCGTGCCGCTCATCCCTTCGGGAAGCTGATCGACGATGCTTGGCCACACATCGCGTACGCGCTTCATCACATCGAGCACGTTGGCGTCGGGCGCGACCTCAATACCGATGAAGGTGGCGCGATCGCCGTTCCAGAACGAGAGCGTGTTGTAGTCCTCGGCGCCGAGTTCGACGCGTGCGACATCGCCCAGTCGCACGATGGAACTGCCGTCCGAGCGAATCGCGAGCTGGCGGAATTCCTCCGCAGTGCGCAGATCGGTATTGGCCGTCAGGTTGACCTGGACGTAGCTGCCCTTGGTCTGGCCAACAGCCGCCAGAAAGTTGTTGGCCTGCAGCGCCTGGCGCACATCACCCGCCGTCAGGTTGAAGGCGGCAAGACGTTGCGGCTGCAGCCAGATTCGCATCGCGAACTGGCGGGAACTGAGCACATTGGCGCGTTGAATCCCTTCCAGGGTGGTCAACTGCGGTTCGACCACACGCAACACGTAGTCGGTCACCTCGTTTTCGGCCAGCACGTCGCTGTAGAACGACAGGTACATGGACGCCGTGTCACCGCTTTCCGCCAACTGCACGACCGGGTCTTCCGAGCCTTCAGGCAGTTCGTTGCGCAGCTTGTTGACCTTGGTGGAAATCTGCGTCAAGGCTTCGCCTGGATCGGTGTCCAGACGCAGGTAGGCGTTGATCGTGCTGACGCTCTGACGACTCGAAGACACCAGATAGTCGATGCCTTCCGCCGAGGCGATTTCACGTTCCAGCGGTGTCGTGATGAAGCCTTCGACCAGATCGGCGTCGGCGCCGACATAGGTCGTGGTGATCGAAATCTGCGCGTTCTGGATTTCCGGAAACTGCCGCACGCTCAGATCGGTTGCCGAGCGCAGGCCCAGCAGCAGAATCACCAGACTGACGACTGTCGCCAGGACCGGCCGCTTGATGAAGGTATCGGTAAAGGCCATGACGGATGCGGCCTCAGGAATCTGCGGGATCGGGCGTGAGCGTGGGCTCCGGCTTGTCGCTGTTGTCGATCCTGACCGCAGAGCCACTGTGCAGGCGGAACAGCCCGGTGGCGGCCACCTCCTCCCCGCCCTCAAGTCCGTCCGTCACGGCGATGAAGTCGCCGCGTGCCTCACCGGTCTTGACGAAACGTTCGCGCACCGTGAAAACGTCTTCGGGCACGGGTTCATCGCCCTCTCCGGCTGCCTGGCGCGACTTCGCCTGCACGATGTAAACCGTGTTTCCGTAGGGGCTGTAGGCGATCGCGTTCTTGGGCAGCTCGATCACCTGATTCTGCCCCGGCAATGTGACCGCGACATCGGCGAAGGCGCCGGGACGCAGCCGGCCGTCCGGATTCGGCAGCCGTGCGCGCAGCTTGAAATTGCGCGTCGACACGTCCACCTGCGGCTCGATGGCGACGACCTTGCCGGTGAAGCTCATGTCTTCGAAGGCGTCGATGCGGACGGTCACCTCGTATCCGGCCTGAAGCTGGGACAGGTAACGCTCCGGCATCGTGAAGTCCACATAGACCGGGTCCAGCGACTGCAGCGGCACGATCGCCGTGCCTGGATCGAGATACTCACCGAGATTGATGCGGCGGATGCCGAGTTCGCCGTCGAACGGCGCCCGGATGGTCTTCTTGTCGATCATCGCCTGCTGGGCACGCACCTGGGCCTGCGCCGAGTCATGCGTCGCCTGAGCCTGCTCCAGATCGGATTTGGAGAGCGTATCCAGTTTGTAGAGCCGCTCTATGCGCTTGAGGCTGGCTTCGCTGAGTTTGGACTGCGCGCGCAGGTTTTCCAGCGACGCGGACTCTGAACTGACGTCGAGCTGCACCAGCACCTGCCCGGCCTTGACCTGCGCGCCGGACTCGAACGCGATCGACTTGACCTGGCCTGCGACCTCGGTGGTCACGTTGATGCCATTGACCGCCACGATCGTTCCCACCGCGGTCAGCTCGTTGGGCCAGGTTGCTCTCTCAGCACGCGCCGTGGTGATCGTCACCGGCGGCTGCTGCATGTTGTCGAAGAATTCCTGCATCCCCTTGCCAATCACGAACTTCAATGCGAACAACCCGCCGAACAGCACGACGACGATCGTCAGCATGATGATCATCCGCTTGGTCATGTCTGATACACCTTTCGATTCATGTTCTGCCGCGATGCCTTACGGCGATGGCGTGTTGTTGACCAGCAGACGGTCGACCTCGACGAAATCCTGGCGCCTGAGTACACCGACGACCTGCTTGAGTTGCAGTATGTTCAGCAGCAGCTGATAGCGCGTCTGGTTGAGGTTGCGCTGAGCCTCGACCACGGAGGATCGCGCTTCCAGCACGTCGGTGATCGTACGGGTGCCGGCATCGTAGCCGTTCTGAGTGGCGGTCTCCGCCACCCGCGCCGAATCCAGCGCACGGGCATAGGCCTTCGCTTCCACGTAACCGGTTTCGACATCGCCGAACAGGCGGCGTACTGCCTGCCGGATGCTCAACTCCAAGCGTCGCAATTCTGCCTGCGCGGCGCGATAACGCGCGTCCGCCTGCCGGATCTGGCTGGCGTTGACGCCGCCCGCATAGATCGGAACATTGAGTTCGACACCGATTCGCGCATCGTCCTGGGTCTGGCCGAAGTCGTATTCACTGCTGTCGTCGCGGCCCGCCGAAGCGACCATATCCACCGTCGGGGCACGGGCGGACTTCGAGGATTTAAGGTTGGTCCGTGCGATCGTGACCGATTCGCGCTGACTGCGCAGCGCCGGGCTCGTCGCCAGGGCGCGTTCCCTCCAGGGCTCCAGCTCCATCGGCTGCAAGGCCGGAAATTCGGTCTCGGCCGACAGCCGGGGCAAGGCTTCGACGCGCTCACCGGTCAACGTTTCGAGCGCATCACGCGCCGTCTCCAGCGCGCGCTTCGCCGTGATCAAACGCGCCTGCGCCAAATCATCGCGAGCCTGGGCCTCGCGCAGATCGGTTCCGGGCACGAGTTCCACGTCATAGCGCTTTTGCGTGTCTTCGAAGGCCTCACGAATCGCCGCAGCTTCACTTTGCGCCAGATTCAGTCCGTCTTCCGACAGCAGAACATCGAAATAGGCCGTCGCCACCTCGGACATGATCGCCAGCGTGCGCTCGTCGTAGCTGGCCTGCGCCTGGGCCTCGTAGGCCGTGGCCCGGTCGCCCTGAGCCGACCAGTCCAGACGAAACAATGGTTGACGCAACTGCAGGCTCGCCGACCAACTTGGATAGTCATCTTCGGAGCCGCCGAACACGCCATCCGATTCGGTGTGTGCGTAGGCCGCACCGCCGATCGCCGAAACGCTGGGCCGCCGGTTGGAACGCTCCTGCTCGGCCAGCTCGCGGTCGGCCAGAAACTGCGCCTCGGATGAAACGACCGCCGGCGCGTACTGCAAGGCCTGGTCCAGCGCCTCGCTCAAACTGGTGGCCGCCCACGCAGAGCCGGACAACGCGATGGAGGCGATCCCCAGCAGCGCTTGCCTCATCGATTTTGTCCCCCTAGGAAATCTTGGCATTGGTCATTTTTATAGAAGCCTGACGCCCGAACATGTCAGCAGGACGCCTGCTTTGCCGCCGTGGACCCAATATTCGCCCCTACACCGAATAGTCCAAAACCACCAAGCCGCTGCGGCCAATCCGTTTGTTGACGGGTGCCACCAGCTCCGATGCGGATGGGCGCCGACGATCTTGATGCCGGCGAATTATGAATGCCGTTCTGCACCGCAACAAGCGCGGGGCCATCGCGATGAGCGGATCGTCAATTCCTTGGCAAGTGTCCGCTTGCCTTCCTCAAACTGACGGGCTGCGATTTCAAGAAAACGTCCCCGCCTGCAAATTCCACCAAGGGACGATAGTAATTTAAATACTAATGTTCAAGCGACAATGCCTGATCTAGGCCCGACGCCGTTCTGCGGCGACCAGCGTGTTCTGCATCAGCATCGCCACCGTCATCGGCCCCACCCCGCCGGGCACGGGCGTAATGAAGGCGGCGCGTTGGCGTGCCGCCTCGAATTCGCAATCCCCGACCAGACTGCCGTCCTCCAAACGGTTCATGCCCACATCGATCACGGTCGCGCCTTCGCGTATCCATTCCCCGCGAACCAGCCCTGGCTTGCCGACCGCGACCACCACGATGTCGGCGTCGCGTACGAAATGCTCGAGATCGTGCGTGAATCGGTGTGCCACAGTCACCGTCACGCCGGCCAACAGCAGCTCCAACGCCATCGGCCGTCCGACGATGTTCGAGGCACCGACGACCACAGCGCGGCGGCCATAGAAGGTCTCTCCGACCGATTTGAGCAATTCGATGATGCCCAAAGGGGTGCACGGCCGCAGCGCAGGATTGCGCTGCACGAGGCGACCGATGTTGTACGGGTGGAATCCGTCCACATCCTTGTCCGGACGGATGCGCTCGATCAACTCGTTGGCATCAAGGTGCTTCGGCAACGGCAGCTGTACCAGAATGCCGTCGATCGAATCGTCCGCATTGAGCCGGTCGAGTTCGGCCAGCAGCTCGACCTGGGACACGCTGACCGGCAGTTCGCAGGGCACCGAGCGAATGCCGAGCTTCGCGCAGGTCTGGCGCTTGTTGCGCACGTACACCTGGGATGCCGGATCCGCACCGACCAGCACCGTGGCCAGCGCCGGTGCTCGCAAACCGGATTCGACACGAGCGGCGATGGCAAGCCGAACGCGTTCATGGATAGTGGCGGCGACGGCGCGACCGTCGATAAGCTGGGCTGGCACGGGTTCGAAAACGATTCGTCGGAAGACAGAAGTTGGGCGGCGGTCCACCCGGTCGGGCGCCGGCGGGCGCGTGATTATAGGCACAGCGCGCTGCTTCCAGAACCGGACCCGGCCAAGAACCACTCCGGACCGCGCAGCTGATGGCCCCATCGCGACTGATTCGGGAGACGTTCGCCACCGAGACATATCACCCGGCCTCAGGCCTGCCTCGAGATCCCGCGGTCGCCGCTCCCATACCGATGGACACCAATACATCGGGGCCCGAAACTGCGGGATGTCGATACCGCGAACGTGGCCGCGACTCGCACCAAGGTGCAAGTCACTCAAATAGTGGTCGGGGCGACAGGATTCGAACCTGCGACCCTCTGCTCCCAAAGCAGATGCGCTACCAGGCTGCGCCACACCCCGACGAAGTGCGGGCGGATTATCCGGGCGCGGGTATGCGCGGGTCAATCAAAAGCCGCGGTGATCAAGACCTCATTATCAAGCTTGGGCTCATTGAGCCGCTGGTAACATTGACGGAATCGCCCATCCCGGTCGTAGTCCGGACCCGTTTCGCACCGACTCCAACAGGCCTGAGCATGACCTCCACTGCGATAACCGAGACCTACCCGCGCCTGATCGGAGACATCGGTGGCACCAATGCACGCTTCGCGCTGATTCTGGCGCCCGGCGAAAGCTTCGGCACGCCACAAGTGCTGCCCACCGCCAACTTCGAGACGCTGGAAGCCGCGATCCTTCATTTTCTGGACGGCGTGGGTGGCGTGCGGCCGCGCTGGGGGGCATTCGGTATCGCCAACCCGGTGACGGGCGACCGCGTGAAGATGACCAACCACCACTGGGCCTTTTCCATCGAAGCCCTGCGCAAGGCGGTCGGTCTGGACCGTCTGTGGCTGCACAACGATTTCACGGCGCTGGCCTTGTCGCTGCCAGTGCTTCCACGCGAGGAACTGCGACAACTGGGCGGTGACAAGCCGGCGCAAGGCGCCCCACTTGCGCTGCTCGGCGCCGGCACCGGGCTGGGCGTCTCCGGCCTGTTCATGGTCGACGGCAAACCGGTTCCGATCAACGGCGAAGGGGGTCATGTCACGCTGCCCGCGTTCGACGAACGCGAAGCCACACTGCTGGGCATGATGAGAGACGGCGGAACCCATATCTCGGCAGAACGGGTTCTGTCCGGCCCGGGCATGCAGGCGCTCTACCAAACCATTTGCGCGCTCAACGGGCAGGAACCCGAACCGCTGTCCGCGGCCGATATCAGTCGCCGCGGTCTCGCGGACGACTGTCCGATGTGCGCCTCAAGCTTGCGCACCTTCTGCGAAATGTTGGGCACGGTCGCATCCGATCTGGCGCTGACGCTGGGCGCCCGCGGCGGCGTTTACGTGGGCGGTGGCATCGTCCCGAAACTGGGCGAGTACTTCGCGCAATCGGGCTTTCGCAACCGCTTCGAGAACAAAGGGCGGTTCCGCGAATACCTGGCGCCGATCCCGGTCTACGTGATTCATTCCCGGTATCCGGGGCTGATCGGCGTCGCGCACCAGCTCGAATTGGATGCCGCGCGCGAAACCTGAGCGCGCCGCGCGCGCTCAGCCGCTCAGCTTCTTCGCAAAGCCTGCGTTTCCACCGCCAGACGCGTGATCGCCGGCCAGTCGTGAGCCTGCACGGCCGCCTTCGGCGCCAACCAGGAGCCGCCCACACAGGCCACGTTCGGCAGGGCCAGGAACTGCGGCGCGGTGGACACGTCGATTCCGCCGGTCGGGCAAAACAGCAGATCCGGGAATGGGCCGTGAAAGGCCTTGAGCATGGCCATGCCGCCCGCCTGCTGGGCTGGGAAGAATTTGAAGGTGTCGTAACCTTCAGCCAGTCCGCTGAGGATGTCCGAAGGCGTCATCACGCCCGGCAGCAAGGGCAATCCAGCGTCGCGCGCCGCCGCCAGCAAGGCTGGGGTCGCGCCCGGGCTGACGCCGAAACTGGCCCCGGCTTCGATCGCCAGGGCAATGTCGGCGATCGTCGTCAGGGTTCCGACGCCGACAATCGCGTCCGGCACCTCGTCGACGATGCGTCGCGTCGCCTCGAGCGCGATCGAGGTCCGCATCGTGATCTCGAGCAGGCGCACCCCGCCGTCGACCAGCGCGCGCGCCAGGGGCACGGCCGTGTCCAGATCGTCAATCACGATCACCGGGATCACCGGCTGAACCGCAACGAGTTCTCGGGCATTCATTTCGACGTTCTCCGGTCGTGAATCAGGACGTGACGGTGGACTGGACGCCGACCGGCGCCTCGGCCGGCTCGGTCGGTTCGGGCGCGGGGCCGAAACTGACCGCACCCTGCTCCGCCCCGGTGGCCACGGCCCGGAAACTGGCAAACAGCTCGCGCCCCATGCCCCAGGCGTTGTGTGTCAGTTCGGGAATGGCGACCTCGCGCTGCAAAAAATCGCTGGCTGCCACGTCGACATCGAGCCGGCCGCGCTCCGCATCCAGGTGGATCATGTCGCCATTGCGGACACGCGCCAAGGGGCCGCCGCCCAGACATTCCGGCGTGAGGTGAATCGCCGCCGGCACCTTGCCGGAGGCACCGGACATGCGGCCATCCGTGACCAGCGCCACATGATGGCCCTGGTCCTGCAGCACGCCCAATGCCGGCGTCAGCTTGTGCAGTTCCGGCATGCCGTTGGCACGCGGCCCCTGAAAGCGCACCACCGCCACGAAGTCCCGATTCAGCTCGCCATTCTTGAACGCCGTGAGCAAATCGTTCTGATCGTCGAACACCACCGCCGGCGCCGACACCTTGCGATGCTCCGGCTTGACCGCGGAAACCTTGATCACGCCACGTCCGAGGTTGCCGCTGAGCAGACGCAGGCCACCGTCCCTAGAAAACGGTTCAGCCGTACCGCGCAGCACTTCGGCATCGCGACTGAGATCCGGCGCCGCCCGCCAGATCAGCTCGCCGTCCTTGAGGAACGGCTCGCGCGTGTAGTGCTCCAGCCCTGGTCCCATCACCGTGTTCACGTCCGGGTGCACGAGTCCGGCCTGCAACAATTCGCGAACCAGAAAGCCCATGCCACCGGCCGCGTGAAAATGATTCACGTCAGCGCTGCCGTTCGGATAAACCCGCGCCAGCAGCGGCACCACCGCCGACAGCTCGTCGAAGTCGCTCCAGTCGATGACGATGCCGGCGGCACCGGCCACCGCCACCAGATGGATCGTGTGATTGGTGGAGCCGCCCGTCGCCAGCAGACCGACGATGCCGTTGACGATCGCCCGCTCGTCAATCACTTCGTGCATTGGAATGTACTGATCGCCCAATGCGGTAATCGCAGCGCAGCGCTGCGCAGCGGCGGCGGTCAGCGCATCCCGCAGCGGCGTATTCGGATTGACGAACGCCGCGCCCGGCAGATGCAGCCCCATCATCTCCATCAGCATCTGATTGCTGTTGGCCGTGCCGTAGAACGTGCAGGTGCCCGGACCGTGATAGGACTTCATCTCCGCGTCCAGCAACTCACCCCGGCTCACCTTGCCTTCGGTATAGAGCTGGCGGATACGCGATTTCTCGGGATTGGACAGCCCCGACGTCATCGGCCCGCCTGGTACGAAAATCGTCGGCAGATGCCCAAACTGCAAGGCGCCGATCAGCAGACCCGGCACGATCTTGTCGCAGACGCCCAGGCACAGCACGCCATCGAACACGTTGTGCGACAAGGAAACCGCCGTGGCCATCGCAATCACGTCGCGCGAGAACAGCGACAGTTCCATGCCGGTCTGCCCCTGAGTCACGCCATCGCACATCGCCGGCACGCCACCGGCAAACTGCGCCACCGCCCCGGCCTTGCGGGCAGCCTGCTTGATCAGCTCCGGGAACCGCTCCAGCGGCTGATGGGCGGACAGCATGTCGTTGTACGCCGAAACGATCGCCAGATTCGGCCACTGCGCACCGCGCAGCGAATCCTTGTCATCCGGCTCCGAGGCCGCGAATGCATGCGCCAGATTGGTACAGGAAATCTGATGCCGGGTGGCGCCCGCCTCGGCCGCCGCACGCCGATGGCGCAGGTAATCGGCCCGACTCGTGGCGCTACGTTCCCGGATGCGCTCGGTGACACGGATCAAGGCAGCATGCGTGGCCATATCGAATCTCTCCTGTTCACGGACCCAGGCTCGCCGGAGCCTCGGCGTTCGGGAATACCGGGATGGGCCGCACGCGGTCCGCGCCCGTCCGGTATGTGATGCAATTCGGCAGCCATGTTAACGCGCCGCCCAGTCCCGGCGGCTTGCTGCCATGGCGATATCGTCCGCTCAGGGGCTCTGAAACGAGGCGAAGCTCAGCGACGGATCAACTTGAATGTCTCGTCGACGAATGTCCAGCCTGGGCGAGTCCGTCGAACGGCTCAAATCAGCCGGAGCGGACGCTTTCGGCGAAAGGAAGCTTGCCGTTACACAACGGCGCTGAATGACGCGTTGCCGATCTGGTGAACCCTGGGCACGGCGGGATATACTTCCGGCATATCACATGGAGACTCGCATGGAAACCACCGTGTTCAAGAACAATCGAAGCCAGGCTGTTCGCCTGCCGAAGGCGATCGCACTGCCTGAGAGCGTCAAGCGCGTCGATGTGGTTGCCGTGGGGAACACACGCATCATCACGCCGCTTGGACAGTCATGGGACAGCTGGTTTGACGGCCCATCCGTGACGGACGATTTCATGTCCGAACGCGAACAGCCCGCCGAGCAGGAGCGCGAAGCGTTCTGATGCTCAAGTTCATGCTGGACTCCAACACCTGCATCTTCACCATCAAGAACAAGCCGGATCAGGTCCGACAGGCATTCGGCAGGCATCAGGGGCGGAACGTGTCAACCTGTTTTGGACACTCACTGAGGAATTAACTCACTTTTGAGCTTGACGGCGGTGAGGGTCGGGAAATTGACCTGCGAGCAGACGCCGGCATCGAGTTG
>Ga0209404_10000029_pt1 | contig 148080 bp, 124 predicted proteins | sample TroAtlMetagenome_2_FD_187447 | JGI IMG/M metagenome (GOLD analysis project Ga0209404, IMG submission 187447) | Marine eukaryotic phytoplankton communities from Atlantic Ocean - Tropical Atlantic ANT8 Metagenome (SPAdes) (version 2) | ecosystem: Environmental > Aquatic > Marine > Oceanic...
CGCTCAAAACACCGTATCGATTGACCCATCGTGACCGCTCAGAGTACAAAACCCGTTCCAGCGTGAAGGCCGTGTGCAAATCGGTCACGATCCCCGGAATGACCGGTCACGTTCACCGGAATACGCAATAGCTGACTGATGAGGGCGTACTTCAGCCGCACTCCTTGGCAAAGTACGCCGCGGCCTTTTTTAGGATGTCTCGCTCTTCGGTCACGCGCTTGAGTTCGGCACGCAGACGACGCAGCTCAGCTTGCTGGTCGTCTTCTTGCGCGCGTTGCTTTTCGGGTTTGCTGTAGCGCTTAACCCAGGCATACAGGCTGTGGGTCGACATGCCCAAACGAGCAGCTACCTCAGCCACCGGCAGACCTCGTTCGGTCACCTGCCTGACTGCTTCGATTTTGAATTCTTCGGGATAACGCGGATTGCTCATGGCACCTCCTAGTGGGCCGTATTATGAGGCCAGTAGGTGTCTACGAAACTAGGGGCGATTCACGCTTTGAATAAAGGACATCCGCCATGAAGGCGGTTTTAGTAGTAAAAACGGAGATATAAGATGTTAAAAAACGTGTTTTTTTCAGCCACGCTGATCACCCTGGTTGCCGCTTCGGCTGTTGTTCAGGCTCAAGAGGCTAAGCCGTACCTTTTTGCCAGCGTTGGCCAATCTGACTCAGACGTGCCCAAGGGTGAGTTGGATGCTTTTTGGGGAGTAGGCCCGGGTATTAGCTCTTCGCTTGAGACTGAAGATACCTCCTGGAAGATTGGTGGCGGACTGAAACTCAACGAATACATTGCCTTCGAAGCCCAATACATTGATTTGGGGGAGGCCGATTACCGGGCTACCGATGGCGTTAATGTGGCCCGAAATACCTTTGCTACCGAAGGTTATGGTTTGAACACAGTGCTGACCTGGCCTCTGGACCGCTTCAACATGTTTGCCAAGGCGGGCTATCACCGGCTTGAAACTGAGGTCGGTGTCAGCTTCTCTGGGCTAGGTTCGGCTGATGATTCAGTCGAAGAGTGGGTTATGTCCTGGGGTTTGGGTGGCGGTTTCGCGCTGACCTCAAACTTTGAGGTCGTTGCTGAGTTTGAGCGTTATAACGACGTTGCAGACGCCTATGATGTGGATTTGTTGTCTGCTGGCGTACGTTACAACTTCTGATGACTGAAAAAAGGAGGCTTTGGCCTCCTTTTTTGTCGGCTCATTTTTTCGTCAGTAACTGATTAATCTCGCCAAGAATAAACCGTGTGTCTGCGGCGTTTCGCCCAGGTGCACCTGCGCAATGTCCCCATTCCGATCTGAGTACATTCAGCTGGGCATCCGGAATAAACCCAGCTTCGTAAGCCGCGTCTTCTTTTGTGAAGTACAGATCACTGCTGCCGGGCATGATCAGAGTGCGGGCTTGGATGGCGCCGAGTGCTGCCGTCATATCGCCATTGAATATGGGGTTCCGACTGATATCGGCTGTTTGCCAAGTATTCAGCATGCACAGCAGGTCATTTGCATCCTGCTGCAGATGATCGTCCTCCCAAAAGCGCAGCAAGTCTTCGATGGACTGGTGGCCGAGTTGACGATAGGTTTCGTTGCGATAGAACGCCTGGCTGTAGGCCCAGCCGGCGTAAACGCGAGCGAATGCCTTAAGCCCGGCGGCGGGGGGGGTCGTGTAGTCGCCGTTATCCCAGTTCGGATCGCAGGTCAGCGCGGCTTTGACGCCCTCGAGAAATACCTGGTTATGCGGCCAACAGCGGGCGGTGGCGCAGATGCTGGCAACGGCACGGACTTGCTCTGGATATAGGCATGCCCACTGCAAAGCCTGCATGCCGCCCATGGACCACCCTGCTACCAAGGCGATAGATGCATTGGCAAAGGTTTCCTGCACGAACTGATGCTGCAGTAAGACATTGTCATACAGACTGATGGTTGGAAAGCGAGCGTTTCGCTGCTCCGGGTGTGCGTTGCTTGGGGAGCTGGATTGGCCGTTGCCTATTAGGTTGGGTATGACGATGCAGTAACGCTCAGGGTCCAGGGCGCTGTTTGCACCAATCAGGGGCAAGTTGCCTTCATGTGTTCCACCATAGTACGTGGGCAGCACGACCAAGTTGTTCTTATAGGCGTTTAACTGGCCTACCTGTACGTAGCTTAACTGAGCGTCACGGAGTGTCTCGCCGCTCTGGAGACTGAAATTTCCGGCCCGGTAAGTTTTAACAACTGTCTGATTTAATTTCATAAATTGGTGTTCCACGTATCCGCTTGGTGTTTCTCGGCTGCGGTAAATAGGCGCTATTCATTCAACATACATGCATGCTGGCATGTATGTTGAATGAAAGATTCGTACCAGTTACCGCAGCGGGTGCGGTCAGAATCAACGGAGTATCAGCATGAGTGAGCACGCTACAACCGAGCAACTGAAACAGAACCTGCAGGATCAGGGCGTCAAGTATGCGCTCGGCGGTTATGTAGATTTGCATGGCGTCATCAAGGGCAAGTTTGTGCCGCTGGAGCACCTTGGCCGCATGATGAAGGGCTCGGAGTTGTATACGGGCGCTGCCCTGGACGGGGTGCCGCAGGATATCAGCGATAACGAAGTCGCCACCATGCCTGACGCCTCCACCGCCACGGTTTGCCCGTGGAATCCTGAACTGGCCTGGTTTGCCAGTGACCTTTATCTGGATGGTGCGCCCTTTGAGGCCTGCTCGCGCAATATTCTCAAGCGGCAGGTCAGCCTTGCAGCTGATCTCGGGCTGACTTTCAACCTGGGTATTGAAACCGAGTTCTTCCTGTTCAAGGACAGCGATGACGGCTCTTTTGAGCCCATCAGTGCCCGCGATACCCTGGCCAAACCCTGTTACGACCCCCGCGGATTAATGGACAACATGCCCATTATCGGCGAGCTGGTCGAGGCTATGAACGCGATGGGTTGGGATGTTTACTCCTTCGATCACGAGGATGCCAACGGCCAGTTTGAAACCGACTTCACCTATACCGACGCGCTGGGGATGGCCGACCGCTTGGTGTTCTTTCGCTTGATGGCCAACGAGATCGCGCGCAAGCACGGTGCTTTTGCCAGCTTCATGCCCAAACCCTCGGCCACCCGCACCGGCAGTGGTGCGCACTACAACATGTCGCTGGCGGACCGGGAAACCGGCAAGAACCTGTTCGACGTGGCCAATGGCAGTGACCCGCACGGCTGTGGTGTGACTGAAATGGCGTACCACTTCATTGCCGGGATTATGAAGCACGCCAAGGCAATCAGTGCGGTGATCGCGCCGACCGTCAACAGCTATAAACGGCTGGTTCGCAAGGGCAGCATGTCGGGCTCGACCTGGGCGCCGGTCTTCGTCTGCTACGGCAACAACAACCGCACCAACATGCTGCGGATCCCATCCCAGGGGGCGCGGGTCGAATGTCGGGCGGCGGATATCGCCTGTAATCCCTACATGGGCGCAGCGATGATGCTGGCTGCGGGACTTGAAGGCATTCGCGAGGGCATGGATCCGGGCGCACCGCACCGCGAGAACATGTACAACTACACCGACCAGCAGGTTCGCGAAATGGACATTGAAATGCTGCCGCAGAACCTGGGTGAGGCCATCGATGCGTTCGAGGCTGACCCTCTATCCAAAGCGGTGTTCGGTGATGCCATGTTCGCTAGCTTTGTTAACTACAAGCGCCAGGAGTGGACCGAGTACCACACCCACGTTTCCGACTGGGAGCTCAAGCGCTACCTCAAATTCTTCTGATCCGAGCGGGCCGCTGCCGGCGGCCCGGTTCTTGCTGTCTACCTGTATCAAGGGTGATAACTAAAAACCATCTGGAGTAGAGTCATGAAAAAGTCCGTACCTTTTGCACGACGTTTCAAGCAGGTTGTTTCCGGTGCACTCATTGCATTGGCTGCGAGCACGGTAATAGTGCCGGTCGCCTCGGCGGAAGAGAAAGACAGCTTCAAGCTGGCCTGGAGTATTTATGCTGGCTGGATTCCGTGGAAATACATCGGCGAGTCCGGGCTGATGAAAAAATGGGCCGATAAATACGGCATTGAAGTCGAGATCGTGCAGATCAATGACTACATCGAGTCCATCAACCAGTACAGCGCCGGCCAGTTTGACGGTGTGGTAGCAACCAGTATGGATGCCTTGTCGATTCCCGCTGCTGGTGGCGTGGATACCACCGCGCTGATTGTTGGCGACTACTCGAATGGTAACGACGGCATCGTGATGAAAGGCAGCAGTGACCTGAAAGACCTCAAGGGCGAGCAGGTCAATCTGGTCGAGCTGTCGGTTTCTCATTACCTGCTTGCTCGTGCGCTGGATTCTGTGGGTATGACCGAGAGCGACGTTACTGTAGTCAACACCAGCGATGCGGATATGGTTGCTGCCTTCAATACACCGGAAGTGAAAAACGTCGTCACCTGGAATCCGCTGCTGGATGAAGTTCTGACGATGCCGGGCGCCAATCGCGTGTTCGACTCCAGCCAGATCCCCGGCCACATCAAAGATCTGACCATCGTCAACACGCAAACCCTGAAGGATAATCCCGCGCTGGGCAAGGCTCTGGTAGGTGCCTGGTTTGAGCTCATGACCGAAATGGGCACCGACAGCGAAGCCGGACAGAAAGCCCGCGCCGCCCTGGGTGAAGCCTCGGGTACCGACCAAGCCGGTTATGAGGCTCAGTTGGCGGGCATGAAGATGTTCTGGCAGCCGGCTGATGCATTGACCTTCATCCGCAGCGCCGAAGCTGTCGAAGCGATGGATAGCGTGCGTCAGTTCTCGTTCGAGAAAGGGCTGCTGGGCGAAGGCGCGGATTCTGCCGATTTCGTCGGTATCAGTCTGCCCAACAACAAAACCCTGGGCGATACCGGTAATATCAAGCTGCGTTTTGATACCGAGTACATGCAGATGGCGGCCGATGGCGCTCTCTGATCACGCCTGACTGTTGCCGGCAGCCAGGTTGCCGGCAACATCTGTTGGAACACCCATGCGCAGAACCAAAGAAGACGCGGAAAGAACCCGCCTGAAAATCATTGAAGCCGCACTGACGCTGTTCAGTCGCAACGGCTATTCGAATACCACCTTGGCGATGATTGGCACTGAAGCCGGTTATAGCCGCGGCCCCATCTACTGGCACTTCAAGAACAAGGACGATCTTTTTCAGGCCGTGCTGGCCTACTCTCAGGAGCCGCTGGAACTGCTGGTAGCAGAGGCGCGTGGTACCGCCTTGCCGCCGCTGGCGACCATCGAGCGTTTTGTCGCGCGCTGGTTTGATTTGCTGGTGGAAGATGCCTGGTTTCGGCAGTCGTTCGAGATTCTGTTGAATAAAACCGAGCTGACCGACGCGGTTGCCGCGACGCTAAAGCGTGAGCGCAAGCTGACGCGCAGCATGATAGGTACCTTGCAAGAGTTGCTGGTTGCGGCACAGGCCAACGGCAGTGTGCCGCAGACGCAAGCGCCAGAGCAATTGGCACTGTTGGTCTATACCCAGTTGATGGGCGTGACCCAAAGCTGGCTGTTTGCGCCGCGCCTGTTCAATCTCGGCAAGCAGCGGGCCTTCTTTACCGGGCGGCTGATGACTTCTTTACAGCAACCCTGATGCAGAAAACCCGCCGAGTGGCGGGTTTTCTTGGTTGCTGGCGTCTTAGTCTTTTACTGGCTCAATGATCGGGAAGCTGCCGGAAGGTACTTCCAGCATCTGCAGCAGCCCGAAGAACGCTTGAGGTTCGCCCGATACCGTAATCTGGCCTGCTTTCACCGCTTCCGGAAAGGTGGTGCGCTTCAGCAGGATCTGATTCAGGGTTTCTCGCGTCATTACAACGGTCGCTTGTGCGTCGTCATCCTGAGCGTCGGCGCGATAGGTCAGGGTCGAGTGCTCCAGATTCAGTCGGTAGTTTTCCTTGGTATCGCTCAACTGCCAATTGATCACCAGATGCTTGCCGTTGGCCTTGGCCGCGTCCAGACGCACCGCCATGAGGTCGAAGAACATGCCGGTGTCCAACGCCTGCAGTACGTCGGGCGAGAGCGAGCCGTCCGTGGGTTTGGTCGAGCCGTCGCGCAGCTCCATGGCGCCGGTGAGATAGGCGCCGCGCCAAGTGCCGGCTTCGGCCTGATAACCGAGCTGTTCCAGCGCATCGGCTCCCAGCTCGCGTGCCGCCCGGTTGTCGGGTTCGGCGAAGACCACCTGGCTCATCACCGAGGCCACCCAGCGATATTCGCCGTTGGCGTAATCCTTGCGCGCCTGCTCAATCACCTTCTCCGCTCCGCCCATATACTCAACTGTCTTGGCCGCGTTTTGTGCTGGCGGCAACGGATTGAGGTTGGCCGGGTTGGCATCGTACCAGCCCATGTAGCGCTGATAAATGGCTTTGGCGTTATGGCTCAGCGTGCCGTAGTAGCCACGCGCATACCACTGTTGATCCAGGCTCTCCGGCAATTTGAGCTGCTCGGCGATGTCGCCCGGCAGATAGCCCTTATTGATCATGCGGACTGATTGGTCGTGCAGGTATTTGTACATGTCGCGCTGCACCGACAGAAACGTTTTGGTTTTGTCTTCACCCCAGACTGGCCAGTGGTGCTGGCCAATAAGTACATCTGTGTTGTCACCAAAGCGCTCGAGTGCCACATCAATGTAATGCGACCAGGCGCTGGCATCGCGCACCGCGGCGCCGCGGATGGTATACACGTTGTGCATGTGCTGGCTGGTGACTTCGCCGGTATCCAGTACCTTGAATTTGGGGAAGTACATCATCATTTCCGACTCGGCTTCGGTGCCGTGCGCCATCTGGAACTGCACTTCGATGCCATCGATGGTGAGCGTGGCGTTGTCCGGTACGGTATCGGTAGGCGCAATCAGGGTGCGATCTCCCTTGGACAGCGCTTTGCCCAGACCAGTATCGACATGCCCGCGCTCGCCTGGCGGCAGCGTCGCGCCAAACTGGTACGCCGCCCTGCGGCTCATTGCCGGGCCGGCGATCACGTTCTCGGACACCGCGTGCTCCATAAAACCAGCAGGTGCGTAGACGTGCGCCTTGCCGGCCTTGACGTCGGCTTCGTCCAGCACGCCTTTTACCCCACCCCAGTGGTCAACATGGTTGTGAGTGTAGAGCACCGCCACAACAGGCTTCTTTGGGCGGTTCTGGTAGTACAGCTCCAGACCAGCCTTGGCGGTGGACGGCGATAGCAGGGGATCAATGATGATCAGCCCGGTGTCGCCTTCGATGATAGTCATATTGGCCAGATCCATGCCGCGAATCTGATACACGCCATCGGTCACCTTGAACAAACCATGAATGGCATTCAGGCGCGCCTGCCGCCACAGGCTGGGGTTGACGGTGTCCGGCGCGTCTTCCTGGTTGAGGAAGCCATACTCGCTCATGTCCCAGGCCACGGAGCCGTTGTCGTTGGTGACCTTGCCATCCGGTAACTTGGCCACAAAGCCGCGCTCGGCATCGCTGAAGGCTTGCTTGTCGGCGAAGGGAAGCTGCTGCAGTACCGCCTTGTTGTGCGCGGTAGTGGTGTCGGTCGCCGCGTTGGGCGCAGCAAAGCTGCTCAGGCTGATACTCGCGGCCAGAGCGCTCAGGCAGTGGGCAAGGGTACGTGATCGCATCGGGTGTCTCCCAGAGTTGGCTGGCGTCACTGGATGACGCGCTATTGTTGTAAGCGAAAGAAATGGTGGCGCTATATCAACTATAGGTAGTGTCCTGGTTATATGGCTAATGCATTTTGACTGTTGATTTGATGCGTGTTGCGCATGGTTCTGGGCACTGAAGTGAAATTGAAGCATTGCCGGTGTACCCTTGGGGTTTTCGCGCGGCTGGCGGCGGGGAATTTTTTATCGAAGCAACGGCCTGGTTAAACTATAATCGCGCGCTTTCCAACGCCCGATCACTGTGGGCTTTTGACAGCTGGAGGTAATAACCGAATTGATCAAGACGCCGTACTATCTCATCGACAAGAGCAAGTTGAAGCAGAACATGGAGAGGATCGCCTACGTGCGCGAACACTCCGGAGCCAAGGCCCTGCTGGCCCTCAAGTGTTTCGCCACCTGGTCCGTGTTCGACTTCATGAGTGAGTACATGGATGGCACCACATCCTCGTCATTGAATGAGGTCAAGTTGGGGCGCCTCAAGTTTGGCGGTGAGACGCACGCTTACAGCGTGGCGTATGCCGACGACGAAATTGAGGAAGTGCTGAGCAATTCGGACAAGATCATCTTCAACTCCATCAGCCAGCTGCAGCGCTTTAGCGATGCGTCGGCCGATACAGTACGCGGCCTGCGGCTGAACCCCGGCGTCAGCAGTTCCGATTTTCTGATTGCTGATCCTTCGCGCCCCTTCAGCCGCCTTGGCGAGTGGGATGCGGCGAAGATCGAGGCCGTGCTGCCGCTGATTTCCGGTTTCATGATCCACAATAACTGTGAGAACGGCGACTTTGCCCTGTTCGATCAAATGCTCGGCCAGATTGAAGAGCGCTTTGGTCACCTGCTGCAGCAGGTAGAGTGGGTCAGTCTGGGCGGCGGCATTCATTTTACCGGCGACGATTACCCGGTAGATCTGTTCTGCGCGCGACTCAAGGCCTTCTCCGAAAAGTACGCTGTGCAGGTGTATCTGGAGCCGGGCGAAGCGGCGATCACGCTCAGCACCTCGCTGGAAGTGACCGTGCTCGACACCCTCTATAACGGCAAGCAGCTGGCGGTGGTCGACAGCTCGATCGAAGCGCACATGCTGGATCTGCTGATTTACCGCCAGGATGCCAAGATGGCACCCTGTGATGGCCCGCACCAGTACATGGTGTGCGGCAAATCCTGTCTCGCTGGCGATATCTTCGGCGAGTTCCAGTTTGATCGCGAGCTGAACGTTGGCGATCGTCTCTCCTTTATCGACGCGGCCGGTTACACCATGGTCAAGAAGAACTGGTTCAATGGCGTGAACATGCCCGCCATTGCGATCAAGCAACTTGATGGTGAAGTGCAACTGGTCCGTGAGTTCGGTTTCCAGGATTACCTAGAAAGCCTCTCCTGAGGCCACAACCCAGCCTTTATCCAAGGAGGCGTTGCGAGGAAGAGCAATGAAGAAAAACGTTCTGATTATTGGTGCCGGCGGTGTAGCCCAGGTGGTTGCACATAAGTGCGCGCAGCATAACGATGTGTTGGGCGACATTCATATCGCCTCACGGACTCTCGACAAGTGCCAGGCGCTGGTCGACAGCGTGCGTGAAAAGGGTAGTCTGAAAACCGCCGGTGAGCTGCAGGCTCACGCGCTGGATGCGCTGGATGTGGAAGCCACCAAGGCGCTGATCGCCAAGACCGAGTCGCAACTGGTCATCAATGTTGGATCCGCTTTTATCAATATGTCGGTACTGCAGGCGTGCATCGAAACCGGTGCCGCTTACCTGGATACCGCCATCCACGAAGACCCGGCCAAGATCTGCGAAACCCCGCCGTGGTACGCCAACTACGAGTGGAAGCGCCGCGAGCTCTGTGAGCAGAATGGCATTACTGCGATTTTGGGCGTCGGCTTTGATCCGGGCGTGGTCAACGCCTATGCCAGCGTCGCCTACAATGAATACTTCGACAGCGTCGACTCGATCGACATCATTGATATCAACGCCGGCAGCCACGGCAAGTACTTTGCGACCAACTTCGATCCGGAAATCAATTTCCGTGAGTTCACCGGTCAGGTCTGGTCCTGGCAGAACAGCCAGTGGACCAGCAACCAGATGTTCGAGGTCAAGCGTACCGATGATCTGCCGGTCGTTGGCTCGCAGACCAGCTACATGACCGGTCACGATGAAGTGCACTCGCTGTCGCAGAACCTGAAGGTGCCGAATGTACGCTTCTGGATGGGCTTCGGTGAGCACTACATCAATGTCTTCACCGTGCTGAAAAACCTCGGCCTGCTGTCCGAGCAGCCGGTTACCACCGCTGAAGGTCTGGAAGTGATTCCGCTCAAGGTGGTCAAGGCCGTGCTGCCTGATCCGTCTTCGCTGGCGCCGGACTACAGCGGCAAAACCTGCATCGGTGATGTGGTCAAGGGCAAGAAAGACGGCAAGGACAAGGAAGTGTTCATCTACAACGTGGCCGATCACGCTGAAGCCTATGCCGAAGTGGGCAGTCAGGGTATCTCCTACACCGCGGGCGTACCGCCAGTCGCGGCGGCCATTCTGATCGCCAATGGCGCCTGGGACGTGCAGAAGATGGTTAACGTGGAAGAGCTGGACGCCAAGCCGTTCATCAACCTGCTGAACGAAATGGGTTTGCCGACCCGCATCAAGGATGAGCAGGGCGACCGCGCGCTGAGCTTCTGACAGCGGATTCCAAGTGCGGTTTGCGGTAATAAAAAGGCCAGCTTCGCAGCTGGCCTTTTTAGTTTAGCGCTTCAGGGCGCGTCTGTTGGTTGCCCCCAGGGCGCCAGCAGTACTTCCAGCAGCGTACCGTCGGCGTCTTTGGCGAAGCCGACCAGCTCGCCTTCGCGGCCGGCATCCGCGGATACGTCGGGTTCTTGCAGCACGCGTTCGCCGGCCGTATCGATAGTCTCGATGAATGCCTCCGGTGACGCAGTCGCGATCTCCAGTTTGACCGGGTTGTCGGTGTAATTGCGCGGTGTGCCATTGGTCCAGTTCATCAATACCAGTGCCGAACCGCCGTAACCCTGCAGGATGTACTCGTTGTACTGGCCGGGAATGGGCAGAAACAGCGACACCTTGAAGCCCAGGGTATCGGCATAGAACGCCTTGGCGGCCGCGAGGTCACTGACGCCGATACCGAAGGCACCGAAGTAGGACTCGCTAGCGGCGCTATCGCCGACGATCTCGATCAGGTTGTTGTCCAGGTCGCGGCCAAAACCGACTATCGCATTACCCAGTGCAGGGCCCTGGTCTACAGGCTCGACCAGCACCACGCCGCCGGCATCACGAATGTCCTGGGCGAAAACGTTGGCGTCTTTGGCGTAAAACACCAGCTTGCCCGGATTCTGGCGATAGTTGCGGGTAACCTCGTCGGTAAAGCCCATGAGGATTACCTGTGAGCCACGGCCGTCGGCAGATTCCAGCACGACTTCTTCACGGTTGTCGCGGGCACGGCGCTCGATTTCCTGCATGCCCAGGCCGTCGGTATAAAAGGTGACAGCGGCGTCCAGGTCGGCCACGCCAATCGCGGCGCCGCTCAGGTAGGCACGGATCGATTGGCGAATTTCCAGCAGGGTGCCATCGGCATCCGAGGCGTAACCGACCAAGGCGTCGTTCAGGTCGGCATCGGCAGAAGGCGCGGGCTCCTGACTAACGTTCTCGCCAGCCTCGCTGATCGCATCGCTCAGTCGCTGCGGCTGCGCGGCTGCCAGCTCCAGCTTGACTGGGTTGTCGGTGTAGTTGCGCGGCGTGGCGCTGGTCCAGTGCATCAACACCAGCGCGGAGCTACCTGGCACCGGCGAGGTGAGGATGTACTCATCGTACTGGCCGGGAATCTGCAGGAACTGGTCTTCCTCGAAATCCAGGGTCTCGACGTAAAAGTCACGCGCCGACTCCAGATCAGATACGCCAATGCCGAAAGCACTGAAGTAGGAGTCGGTGGCGTCGTCGCTGCCGGTAATCTCGATCAGGTTGTTGTCCTGATCACGGCCAAAGCCAACCACAATGCCGCCGACACTGGCCTGGGGCGCGGGCGGTACGGTGATGCGCCCGCCGGCGAGGGCAAAGCGGGTGGCAAAGGCGGCCGGATCTTTCACGTAGAACACCAGCTTGCCCGGGTTCTGCTGGGTGTTGCGGCCCACGCCATCGGTAAAGCTCATCAGTACGACATTGGAACCGCGCTTGTCGGCGGACTGCAGCACCACTTCGATGCGGTCATCGCGGGTAACGCGCTTGATCTCGGTCATGCCGAGACCTTCTTTGTAGACCTTGAGGGCTGCGTCCAGGTCGGCAACACCGATAGCGGCGGCCTGCAGGTAGACGCTGTTTTCGCGGGTATCGGCGGCCGGAGGCGGCGGGTTGGTGGAATTATCCGAGTCACTGCCGCCACCGCTGCTTAAACAGCCGGACAACAGCAACACGAGCAGGCCAAGGCTGAGCCTTGAACCACGGCGAGCAACTGATTTCATCGGAGTACCTTTCTTGTCGTTATGGTCGCTGCGGTTGCAGCATATTGGCCGACCAATAATGAATGAATGTTCGTTCCATTTGCAAGTGTCCCTGTCGCTGACGTGATGGCTCGCTGGGACAGTGGCGTTCTCACCCGGTTGGTCTGCTTGCAAGCGGATGGGGTATCATCCGGCAACGCCATTTTCGGCAAACCGGCCAGCAAAGGTAGTCGCGCCATGACGTCCCCCCTGTCTGCAGTTCCCATGTCCGAGCGGTTGGCGGGTGTGGCTGATATTGAATGTGTAACCCCGGATCTGAACGGGGTGCCGCGTGGCAAGGTCATGACGGTGGAGGGCTTTCTCAGCGAGCGGCGCCTGCAGCTGGCGCGCGGCGTGCTGCTGCAGTGCATCATGGGCGGCTACCCTGAAGCTGAGTTTTACGGCCACGACGACGGGGATCTGGTGCTTTGCCCCGACGCTGACCAAACGCACGTGCTGCCCTGGCTGGATCAGACCCGCGCCCTGGCGATCTGCGAGGCCGTGGAGCTGGATGGGCAGCTCTCGGGCCTGTCGACCCGCGCACTGTTGCGCAAGGTGGTCAACCAGTACGCCGAGCGCGGCTGGCAGCCGGTAGTGGCGACCGAGCTGGAATTTTTCCTGTTTGAGCCCAACCGTGACGATACCCAGGCCTTCCAACCGCCGGTTGGGCTCGACGGCCGCCGTGAAGTGGGGGCTGGCGCGTTCAGTGTCAGCACCAGTAATGGCCTCAAGCCGTTCTTTGACGAAATCAGCGCGGGCATGGCGGCGCTGGGTATCCCGCGCGACACCTTCATGCACGAGATGGGCGTCAGTCAGTTCGAAATCAACTTTGTGCATGGCGATCCGGTACTGATTGCCGACCAGACCTTTCTGTTCAAGCACATGCTGCATGAGGTCGCGCTCAAACACGGGTTGATCGCCGTGTGCATGGCCAAGCCGCTGGCCCGCGTGCCGGGTTGCTCAATGCACATTCATCAGAGCATTGTCGATCAGGCTAGTGGGCAAAACATCTTTACCGAGGCGACCACCCAGCAGCCGACCGCTGCCTTTAACCACTTCATCGGCGGCTTGCAGCACTGCATGGCCGAGCTGACCTTGCTGATGGCGCCTTACGTGAACTCGTACCAACGCTTTTGCCATGCTTATGCCTCACCCAACAACCTCTGCTGGTCGCACGACAATCGCGCCGCCGGCTTGCGCATTCCCGCCAGCGAGCCAGTTGCGCGACGGGTTGAAAATCGCCTGCCCGGGGCTGATGCTAACCCCTATCTGGCGGTAGCCGCCTCACTGGCTGCCGGCCTTTATGGTATCGACCACGGCTGTGAACCGAGCGCGCCGGCGCAGGGCGAATTCACTGCTCCGGATGAGCTGGTTCTGCCTGGTACGCTGCATGAGGCGATCCATCGGCTGGACCGCAGCGAGATCGCGCGCGGGCTGTTTGGTGCCGAGTTCATCAACGGTTATCTGGCGACAAAACGCATGGAGCTGGAGAGTTTCATGGACGAGATAACCCCCTGGGAGCGACGCTTCCTGGGTAGCCAGGTCTAGGCGTCTAACTGCGACCGCGCCTGTCGCAGCGCGGTGATAGACTGGCCGCTGTTTCCAAAGCAGGAGCCCACATGCAGGACGCCAACAGCCTCGCCCCCGGTTTGATGATCATCCACGGCAACCGCCTGGAAACCCTGCGCGAGCTGGCGGTGGACTGGATGTGGGCGCACCCGCTGGCGCCGCTGGAAAATGAAGTCATCCTGGTGCAGAGCAACGGTATTGCCCAGTGGCTGCAGATGGCGCTGGCGGCAGACCCTGCTCAGGGCGGCTGCGGCATCGCGGCGGCGCTGGATGTGCAGCTGCCGGCGCGGTTTCTATGGGACAGCTACCGCGGCGTTTTGGGGCGCGACAGCGTGCCTGAACAATCCCCGCTGGATAAACTGCCGCTGACCTGGCGGCTGATGCGCTTGCTGCCCGCGCTGCAGGATCAGCCTGATTTTGCGCCGCTCAAACGCTTTCTCGCCGATGACCACGATTGCCGCAAGCGTTACCAACTTGCGGTGCGGCTGGCCGATCTGTTCGACCAGTATCAGGTCTATCGCGCCGATTGGCTGAACGACTGGGCCGCCGGGCGTGACCATATCGGCCTGGCGCGCACCGGCCCGCGACCGCTGGATGACGAGGAGCGCTGGCAGCCGGCGCTCTGGCGTGCGGTGTTGGCGGACGTGGGCGCCGAACGCCTGAGCGACAGCCGGGCCGGTATTCATCCGCGTTTTGTCCAGCACCTGCTCGACTGCGACAGTCGCCCGGCCAGCCTGCCGAGGCGGGTTATCGTCTTTGGTATCTCGTCGCTGCCAGCCCAGACGCTGGAAGCTTTGGCGGTGATCGGGCGCTTCTCGCAGGTGCTGCTCTGCGTGCTAAACCCCTGCGAGTACCACTGGGGCGATATCGTTGCCGATCAGGACCTGCTGCGCCACGAATATCGCCGTCAGCAACGGCGACCGGGCAGCCCGATTCAGTTGGACGAGAGCACCCTGCATCAGCACGCTCATCCGCTGCTGGCCGCCTGGGGCAAGCAGGGTCGTGACTACATCAATCTGCTCGATCAGCACGACGAACGCGCCAGTTACGAAGCGCGCTTCGCCGATATCGCCGGGGGCCGGGTTGACCTATTTGAAGCGCCTTCTGGCGATACGCTGCTGCAGCAACTGCAGCAGGACATTCTGCACCTGCGACCGCTGGCCGAGTCTCGAGCATTGTGGCCGGCAGTCGACCCGGTGCGTGATCAGTCCATCCGCTTTCATCTGGCGCACAGCCCGCAGCGCGAGGTGGAAGTGCTGCACGATCAGCTGCTCGCCGCCTTTGCTGCTGACCCGGACCTCAAGCCGCGCGACATCATCGTTATGGTGCCGGACGTCAATCTCTACGCGCCGCACATTCAGGCGGTGTTCGGTCAGCACAGCGGTGACGACCCGCGGGCGATCCCCTTTACCCTGGCCGATCAAGGCCAGCGCGGTCAGGAACCGCTGCTGATTGCACTGGAGCACCTTTTGCGCCTGCCTGACAGCCGTCTGCCGGTCAGCGAGGTGCTGGACCTGCTCGATGTGCCGGCCCTGCGCAGTCGCTTTGGACTCAGTGAGACCGACCTGCCAACCCTGCAGCGCTGGATCGAGGGCGCAGGCATTCGTTGGGGGCTGGATCAGCAGCGCCGTGCTGAGCTGGGCTTGCCTGCGGGCCTGGAAGCCAACAGCTGGCGCTTTGGCCTGCGCCGCATGCTGCTGGGTTATGCCAGCGGCGGCGCCGATGCCTGGCAGCAGATAGAACCCTATGACGAAATCGGCGGGCTGGATGCCGCGCTGATCGGTCCGCTCAGCGGCCTGCTCGATGCACTCGACCGCCACGAAACCCAACTGGCCGATGCGGCGCTGCCGGTGGTCTGGGGCGAACGCCTGCGTCAACTGTTGGATGACTTCTTTATCGCCGACAGCGACCGTGATCAGTTGCTGCTGGCACAGCTGCACGAAGGGCTGGCCAACTGGCTGGAGCTGTGTGACAGCGTCGCGCTGGATGTGGCGCTGCCGCTTAACGTGGTGGCCGAGGCCTGGCTCGACGGCGTTGGTCAGAGCCAGCTCAGCCAGCGTTTTCTCGCCGGTGCGGTCAACGTCTGCACCCTGATGCCGATGCGGGCCATTCCGTTCAAACGTATCTGCTTGTTGGGCATGAACGACGGCGACTACCCGCGCGCGCAACCACCGCTGGATTTCGACCTGATGGGTAAGGACTACCGCCCGGGCGACCGCTCGCGGCGCGAAGACGACCGTTATCTGCTGTTGGAAGCACTGCTCTCGGCCCGCGATGCGCTGCACATCAGTTGGGTGGGTCGCAGCATTCGCGATAACAGCGAACGGCCGCCGTCGGTACTGATCGGCCAACTGCGCGACCATTTGGCCGCCGGCTGGCACACCGCAGATGGTTCGGATCTGCTGCACGCGCTGACGGTCGAGCATCCGTTGCAGCCCTTCAGTCGCGCCTATTTCAGCGCCGACTCCGCGCTGTTCAGCTACGCGCGCGAGTGGCGGCAGTTGCACGATTTTCATGCCGGCGAGGACGCAGATCAGCCGCTGGCGCCGGTCACGCTGGAAGCCCCCATCGAGCTGCTGGCCCTGCAGCGCTTTTTGCGTAACCCGGTCGAGCACTTCTTTGCCGCCCGGCTGAAAGTCTGGCTGCAGGAACAGCAAAGCAACACCGAAGACGATGAGCCCTTTGCGCTCGATGGTCTGGAACGGCACCAGCTTAGCCAGTGGTTGCTGGAGCAGGTGCAGCAGGCCGACTTGCAGGATGACTGGCAGGCATTGTTGGTTGAACAGGCCAGCCGCCTGCAGCAGCGCGGCAGCCTGCCACTGGCCGGTTTTGGTGAGTTGACGCTGGCCCAGTTGGTCGAGCCCTTGGGTGGTCAGCTGGAGCGCTTCCGTGAGCAACTGCTGTTGTGGGATCAGCCGCTGGAGTATCCACTGCCGTTGCAGGCGTCGGCGCGTACTTCAGACGCGAACATTGAGGTGGTCAGCTGGCTTGCCGGTGTGCGTCGCTGCGCCCAGCTGGATGGGCTGATGCGGGTGCAGCTGGTGACCGGCAAACTGCTCGGTAAGAAAGACGTGCCGCGTTGGCGCAAGCTGCTGAGTGAGCTGTGCCAGCATGTATTGGCTGCGGCTTCGGGGCATCGACTCACCACCTGTCTGATCAGCGCCGACGCCAGTATTCAACTGCTGCCGCTGGAGCAGGAGCGTGCCGAGCGCATCGTGAATTACTGGTTGCTTGGCTACCTCCAAGGCCTGAAGCGACCGCTGCCGGTGGCAGTAGAAACCGCCTTTGCCTGGCTGACCGAGGGCAAGGAGGAGAAGCGCCTGGGTGCTGCCAAACTCTGTTTTGAGGGCAACGACTTCAGCCGCGGCGAGGTGGACGGCAGCCCGGCACTGCAGCGCAGCTTTCCCGACTTTGCCAGCCTGCAGGCGAGCGATGAATTTATCGGCTGGGCGCAGTCACTCTATCAACCGCTGGCGCAGGCAATTGAGGATGAATGGCTGATGATTACCGTGGCCGGGGAGGGCGAGGCATGAGTAACCAACGCCCTCTGGCCCTGCGCTGCCCGCTGCGCGGCAGCCGCCTGATTGAAGCCAGTGCCGGTACCGGCAAGACCTTCACTATCTCTGCGCTGTATCTGCGGCTGGTGCTGGGGCATGGCGAGGGCGACAGCGCCTTCAGCCGTGAACTGCTACCGCCGGATGCGCTAGTCGTAACCTTTACCGAAGCCGCGACCCAGGAACTGCGCGACCGCATCCGCGCTCGGCTGGTCGAGGGCGCGCAGGCGTTCCGTGGTGAGCTGAATGAGCCGGACCCGATTCTCGCCGGGCTGCTGGCCGATATCCCCGAAACCGAACACGCCAGCGCCGCGCGCAAGCTGGATATCGCCGCCCAGTGGATGGATCAGGCCGCGGTCTCGACCATTCACAGCTGGTGCCAGCGCATGCTGCGCGAGCACGCCTTCGACAGCGGCAGCCTGTTTACCCAGACGCTGGAAACCGATCAGCGTGACCTGCTGGCCGAGGTCGCGCGGGACTACTGGCGGTTGCATTGCTATCACCTGCAGGGTTCAGCGCTCAGCTGGGTGCAGCAGATTTGGCAGCAGCCGGAAGCGCTGCTCGGTAAGGCACGGTTGCTGTTCACCCCCGCTGCAGATGAGCCGACAACGGCACTGCAAACGCTGCTGGACGAAGCGCTGGCCCTGCGTGATGCTGAACTGGCTGCACTCAAGGTGCCCTGCGTGCAGTGGGCCGATGAGTTGGAAGCCTTGCTGGACCAAGCGGTCGAGCTGGGCGTGGTCGACAAGCGCAAGATTCAGAAGCGCTATTACGCGCCCTGGTTCCAAACCCTGCGGCAGTGGGCGCTGACGCCCGAGCAGGTCAAGCTGGAGTTGCCGCCGGCAGCCTGGGCGCGGCTCAGTGAAGACGGCCTCGGCGAGGCCTGGAAGAAGGGCTGTGCGCCCGATCACCCGGCGCTGCGCGGCTTGCCACAGTTGCGCGAGGCGCTGGCCGCGTTGCCCAACCCCGAGGGTGATGCACTGCGCCACGCGGCGGACTGGATGTCGGTACGCTTCGAGCAAGAAAAGCGCCGCCGCGCGCAGATGGGCTTCGACGATATGCTGACCCGGCTCGATGCCGCGCTGCAGGGCCCCAATGGTGACCGGCTGGCGGACGTCATCCGTCAGCAGTTTCCGGTCGCGCTGATCGACGAGTTTCAGGATACCGACCCGCTGCAGTACCGCATCTTCGACCGCATCTACCGAGTTGCCGAGAACGATCAGGACAGCGCGCTGCTGCTGATCGGCGACCCCAAGCAGGCGATCTACGCCTTCCGCGGCGCGGATATTCACACCTACCTGCGCGCTCGTGGCGACACCGCCGGGCGGCATGAGAATCTGGATACCAACTTCCGCTCCAGCCAGGCGATGGTCATGGCGGTAAACCGGGTATTCGAGCAGGCCGAGCAGCACTTTGCTGCTGGCGCCTTCCTGTTCCGCCAGGGCAGTGAGAACCCCATGCCGTTTCTGCCGGTGCAGGCGCGCGGGCGCAGCGAAGTGTGGAGCTACCAGGGTGAACGGGCGCCGGCGCTAACCGCCTGGCTGCTGGAGTCGGAAGAGCCGCTGACGGGGGACACCTATCGGCGGGAAATGGCCGAGCGCTGCGCCAGCGAAATGACCGCCCTGTTGCAGGCCGGGCAGCAAGGCAGCGCCGGTTTTGCCCGTAGCGACCAGCCGTTTGCGCCGGTACGCCCGGCCGATATGGCGGTGCTGGTGCGTACCGGCCGCGAGGCGCAGCTGATTCGTGATGCCTTGGCCGCGCGCGGTGTGCGCAGCGTGTATCTGTCCGACAAGGATTCGGTGCTGGCAACGCAGCAGGCGCAGGATGTGCTGCGCTGGTTGCGCGCCTGTGCCGAGCCGGGCAACGACCGTCTGCTGCGCGCGGCACTGGCCAGCCACAGTCTGCACCTCAACTGGCAGGCGCTGGATCAGCTGAACCAGGACGAGCGCCTGTGGGAGCAGCGAGTTGATCAGTTCCGCGATTACCGGCGTATCTGGCAGCGCCAGGGTGTGCTGCCGATGCTGCACCGCCTGCTGCACGACTTTGAACTGCCTGCCCGGCTGCAACAGCAGGACGATGGCGAGCGGGCGTTGACCAACCTGCTGCATCTGGCCGAGCTGCTGCAACGCGCCGCCCGTGAGCTGGATGGCGAGCAGGCGCTGATCCGCCATCTGGCCGAGCTGGTGCGTCGGGCCGACGAAGGTGCTGCCGAAGAGCAGGTGCTGCGGCTGGAAAGCGACGCCGAGCTGGTCAAGGTGGTGACCATCCACAAGTCCAAGGGCCTGGAGTATCCGCTGGTATTTCTGCCGTTTATCTGCCTGAGTCGCCCGGTGCGGGCGGACCAGCCGCTGCGCCTGAGTGACGGCTGGGTATTGAAGCCGGATGCCGATCAGGTGGCCGAGGCCGACCGCGAGCGACTGGGTGAGGATCTGCGGTTGCTTTATGTGGCGCTGACCCGCGCCCGCCACGCCTGCTGGTTGGGCATGGCCGACCTCAAGAGCGGTAACAACAAGCAGTCGGTACTGCATCACAGCGCGATCGCCTGGCTGCTCGGTGGTGGCGCGGCACTTGAGTCGTCTACTCAACTGAAAGACTGGCTGACCCGCTGGAAGCCGGACGGCGAGGTGGTCGCGCTGCAGGCCGCGCCAGAGACGCGTGACGAGCGGCTGGCGCAACTGAATGACGGCCCGGCGCTGGTCGATGCCCGTAGCCCGTCCCATGGGCGTTTCGATTCCTGGTGGATCGGCTCCTACAGTGCGCTGGCGCTCAGCGGCGAGAGTACCGACAGCGCACTGGCCGAGTGGATTGCCGACGACGAGCGCCAGAGTCGCTTTGTGCCGCTGCGCCGTGGCGAGCAAGCGACCATTCACCGCTTCCCGCGTGGCCCGCAGCCCGGCACCTTTTTGCACGGGCTGCTGGAGCTGTCGGCGCAGGAGGGCTTTGCGGCGCTGCAGGATGCCGAGCGTTGCCGCCGCTGGTTGGCGCCGCGTTGCCAGCGTAGAGGCTGGGGTGAGTGGAGTGAGTGTCTGAGCGACTGGTTGGGGCAGCTGCTGCAGCGCCCGGGGCTGGTACCGGGTACCGAGCTGGCGCTGGGGGAGTTGCCGCCGTCGCGTTACCAGAGCGAAATGGCCTTTATGTTTGCCGCCAGCAAGGTCGACGTGCAGCAGATCGATCGGTTGGTCACGGCGATGACGCTGGATGGCCTGCCGCGCCCGGCGCTGCAGCGTGACCGCCTGAACGGTCTGTTCAAGGGCTATATCGACCTGGTCCTGGAGCATGAAGGGCGCTATTACGTGCTCGACTACAAATCCAACTGGCTGGGCGCGACCCCGGCCGACTACAGCGAGGCAGCCATGAGCCGCGCGCTGCTGGAACACCGCTACGACCTGCAATACGTGTTCTATCTGCTGGCGCTGCACCGCCAGTTGCAGGCGCGCTTGCCCGATTACGATTACGACCGCCACATTGGTGGTGCGCTCTACTGGTTTGTCCGTGGCGTCGACGCAGAGAACGGCGGCATCTGCCATCAGCGCCCGCCGCGCGAACTGATTGAAACACTGGACCGCCTGTTTGCCGGTCAGCCGGTTGAGGAGATTGACCATGCAGGGTGATCAACTGGATCTGCTCGGCACGCTCGACCGTTCTGCAGAGCAGCTCGATAGCGCAGCCGCGCTGCTGCAACTGCTGGACGACTGGCAGGCCAACGGCTGGCTGCGCGCGCTGGACCGCGCCTTCGCTGGCTTTTTGCTGGAGCAGGCACCGGACACCGGCCCGGCAGTGCTGCTGGCGGCGGCGCTGGTCAGCCATCAATTGGGCCATGGGCATGTTTGCCTGGATCTGGCCGCGACGCTGGCCGAACCGGACTTTGCCTTGTCGCTGCCACCGGAGGGCGAAAGTCTGCTTGATACGCCGCTGCCTTCGGCGGTGCTGGCGGGCGTCACGCTGGAGCGATGGTGCGAGGCGCTGCGGGCCAGCCGGGTAGTTGATAGTCAGCAGCCGGAGCAGGGCAGCTGCCCGCTGGTGCTGGTCGGCCAACGCCTGTATCTGCGCCGTTACTGGCAGCACGAGCGGCAGGTTGTATCGACTCTGCACCAGCGCCTGCAGCAACCGCTGGCCGTGGCCGAGGACCTGCCCGCGCGGCTCGATGCCCTGTTTACCGGCAGTCAGCAGAACCCGGACTGGCAGCGCATTGCCTGCGCGCTGGCGGCGCGCGGGCGCTTCAGCATCATCACCGGCGGCCCCGGCACCGGTAAAACCACCACGGTGGTGCGCCTGCTGGCGCTGCTGCAGACGCCGGCGGTGCAAGCGGATAAGCCGCTGCGTATTCGCCTGGCCGCACCGACCGGCAAGGCCGCTGCGCGGCTGACCGAGTCGATCGGGCGGCAGGTTGGCGCGCTGCCGGTTGATGACGCGGTGCGCGATGCTATCCCGACCGAAGTCAGCACGCTGCATCGTCTGCTCGGCAGCCTGCCGGAGAGTCGCCACTTCCGCCATCACGCGGGCAACCCGCTGGCACTGGATGTGCTGGTGGTAGACGAAGCCTCGATGATCGACCTGGAAATGATGGCCAACTTGCTGGCCGCTCTGCCGCCGCAGGCGCGCCTGGTGTTGCTGGGTGACAAGGATCAGCTCGCCTCGGTGGAAGCGGGCGCGGTGCTGGGCGATCTGTGTCGCCGCGCCGAAGCCGGCTGCTACTCACCGGCCACGGTCGATTGGCTGCAGCAGGTGAGTGGGCAGTCGCTGGCAGGCAGCGGCCTGCAGCCCGGCGACGAGTCGACCCATCTGCTCGAGCAGCAAACCGCCATGCTGCGTCACTCCCACCGCTTTGGCGCCGCCAGCGGCATCGGTGAGCTGGCCCGCGCGGTCAATCGCTGTGACGCCACCGCCGCGCGCGATCTGCTGCAACGCGGCAAATTCGATGACATTCAGAGTCGGCGGCTGAGTGGCAGCAACGATCCGGCGTTCAGCGCATTGGTGCTGGGTGGTGACGGGGCGCTGCCGGGCTATGGTGCCTATCTGAATACACTCAATACGCAGCGCCCGGGAGCAGATGTACCTGCTGATGACCCGCGCTGGGTAGCCTGGGCTGCTGCCGTGCTGAATGCCTTTGATCGCTTTCAGCTGCTCTGTGCGGTACGCCGGGGCGAATGGGGCGTCGAAGGTATCAACCAGCGGGTCGCCGATCTGCTGACCCGCCGCGGCCTGCTGCGTGCCGACAAGCTCTGGTATGAAGGGCGCCCGGTGCTGGTGACCCGCAACGATTACAGTCTGGGCTTGATGAATGGCGACATCGGCATCGCCCTGCGCATCCGCGAACCAGCTTTGCACGCCGGTCAGGCAGAAACCGAAGCGCTGCGCGTCGCCTTCCCGCGCAACGACGGCAAGGGCGGCATTCGATTTGTCTTGCCCAGCCGTTTGCCGGAGGTGGAAACCGTGTTTGCCATGACGGTGCACAAGTCCCAGGGCTCGGAGTTCGAGCACGCCGTGCTGGTACTGCCGGAGGCGCGCAACCCGGTGCTGACCAAGGAGCTGGTCTACACCGCCATTACGCGCGCCAGTCAATACTTCAGCCTGCTGGAAAGCCGCCCCGGTGTACTGGAGGCGGCGGTGCAAACGCCGGTGCGGCGCATCAGCGGGCTGGACCTGAGTCCGGGCGCCAGCTGATGCCGTTCGTTACATACCGTTCATGAAGTCCGGCGGTGGGCTGCGGTGCTTCTCGTGCAGCTCGCGCATGGCGCCGGCGTAATCCAGCAACAATTGCAGTGACCAGTCAGCGCGGGCGCGTATGCGTCGATCATCCTCGCCGCCATCCTGTTCACCCATCACCGACTCCACATGGCGAATGATCAGGTGCTCCGGCAGGTAGCACAGCCGGCAGTTTTTGTAGCTGGAGCTACGCATCTCGGCAATCGGATAGGCGCCGCCCTGTCCCGCAGAGACGCTCACCAGCAGCCCTGGCTTGTGTGCCAGCTCGCGGCGCCCAGCGTAGAGGAACAGGTTCTTCACCGCCGGGCAGGCCATGCCGTGCCACTCGGGGGTAATGACGACTACCGCCTGCGCCGCGCGCAACTTCTCGGCCATGCCGGGCCAGGGGTTGTTGTCAGTTTCTGCTGGCCACAGCGGCAAGGGTTCGGCGGCCAGGTCGATGATGTCGCTCTCGGCGCCCAATTGCTGCAAGCGCGCAGCCAGGTAGCGGGCTACCCGGCTGCTCTGGGCGTCCGGGCGGTTGGAGCCGGCGATCAGGGTAATGCGTAAACTCATGAAGAAGCCTCTGTGGTGGGCGCGGCGGGTTTTTTACGGCGCGCTGGCTTGCGCACCAGTGGCCAGAACAGTTCCTGCTGCCAGCTCGCCGGGCGAATATTCTCGATGCCGTACTCGGTCGGGCGCCGACGGGTAATCTTGGCGGTGCCAAAGAGCACGTCCCAGAAGAATAACAGGTTACCGAAGTTGCCCTTGTAGTTGGTCACGCCGTCATCGGCATTCAGGCCATGGTGCGCCGAATGCGTGGCCGGGGTGGAAATGGTGCGCTCAACCACCCACATCAAGGGCTGCAGCGCCTTGATCTTGTACAGTTTTGCATCCCAGGGCACGCTGCTGTGGGCGCCGAAAATCACGCTCAGCTTGATAATCAGGTACACGAAATACACATGCGCCAAGCCCATGTAGATCAGCATGCCGGAGAGCCAGATGCCGGGCATCAGCAAGTAATAAAAGCTGTTGTTGCGATAGACGATACGGATGCTCATGTACTTGGCCGAGTGGTGTGCACGGTGCAGGTCGTACAGCCAAGGCACGCGGTGTGCCAGGCGGTGCCACCAGTACTGGGTCATGTCATCGAGCAGCAGAAACAAGGCGAAGCCGGCAATCCACGGGATGCCCGCCAGACTGTCTTTCCACTGGGGCAGGAAGTGGCCGAGCAGGGCGGCAGACGCAAAGGTGATGGCGGGTACGGTCACCCCCAGCAGCAGGGTGGAGCCGATGGTTTCGAGCAGCGCGTCACGGCGCTCGCCCTTGGGTTGGAAAAAGCGCCCGAGCACCATTTCCAAAATGATGAAACCGAAGAAGATCGCGGCGACAACTACGGTAGGGTTCAGATTTGTTATTGTTGTTTCCATGCTAACCTCGTTGAGCATTGGCTATGAGTCAGGACATAACAATGAAAAGCCAAATCGGATTTCCTCAACATGCGCACTGAGGACAAAAACCTAGTCGAAGCGGCCAAAATCCCCGCGCAGCGATATCACCACGGCCCGCTTGGCCAAGTGCTGCAACGCTTTCTTGATCAGCAGGGCGCGGCGCAGGATGACTTCAGCCTGATCGAATTGGAGCAGCTTTGGCAGCGCGCGGCGCAGCATGACCCGGCCATCGGCCTGCATCTGTTTTCACTGTTCACCCGGCAGGACTGGCACGTGTTGGCCTACATGGGCTTTTTTGCCGCGAACGTGCGGCAATCGCTGGACAGTTGGGTGCGTTATGCCAGCCTCGCCTCGGCGATGGATTCGGTCAGTTACGTCGAGGAGGGCGAGCACCTCGTGGTCCGGATCAGTGTGGAGGTGCCACCGGCGCTGGAGCGTTATCTGGTCGAGCACTACATGAGTATGGCCATGACGCAATTGCGCGCGGCTTCCGGTCAGCATTGGCTGCCCGAGCGCGCGAGTTTCCGCCATGTACGCCCTGACTACGCCGAGGAGTATGTCGCGTTTTTTGGCGAGCACCTGCGGTTCTCTGCTGAAGCCAACCAGTTGTGGTTTGCCAAAAACACGCTGGCGTTGCCCATGCCCGGTCGCAACCAGGCGCTGTTTGAAACCGTCTGTGCCGAGCTGGACCGCCGTTTGGCGCAGCAGCAACGCTTTGGTGGGGTGACCGGCAAGGTGGCGGAGCTGGCGCGCCAGCAACTGCTGCAGGGCGACACCCCCACGCTGGAGCAGCTTGCCGGCAGCTTGCACCAAACTCCGCGCACCCTGCGTCGTCGTCTGCAGGAACAGGGCCTGACCTTCCGCCAGTTGCTGGATACCGTGCGCGCAGAGCTGGATGACTATCTGCAGATGCAGGGTTTGACCCGTGCACAGATTGCCGAGCAGCTGGGCTACAGCGACACCGCGGCTTACCTGCACGCGCGCAAGCGCTGGCTGTAGAGTTGTAGAGATATAGCGGCTCAATTCAGCCGAAATAGTCCTGCATCCAATCAAACAGCGTGGCGCTGCTCATCTCTGCCAGCGGCAGCTGCTTGAATTCACCGCCAACTTCTTCTTCCCGCGTCACGAACTGGTAGAGCACCATGCCCGGTTGCTGGTCGTGCAGAATGAGAGTGATACGGCGCTGGGTACGCAGGCAGTCGAGGGTGACTACATCTGCGGGGATGCCCGCATCACGCATGCTCTGGCGCACTTCTACCACCGGATTGATGTGTTGATGCGTGGCCTGAATCTGCGCATGGGCAGCACTGACCAGGTCGGAAAGGGTTTTCAGTGGATCATTGAGCATCGGCTGCTCCGGCTTGAATGGATTGGATAGGCCCCAGAGACGCGACCGCTTTGTGCGGGCGAGGTCATGGCGGCGCTTGGCGGGTAATCACGCTGTGCCGCCGAGGCTGCCAGCGACTCCGGAGTAAGGCAAGTCCGCCAGACTTCTCCAGGTTTGCCGCGGGTCACGAATAGGTTTTTTACCACTGCGCTAGCCCACTTCCCGCGCGGCCGTTACCAGCGCCTTGAACAGCCGGCGCTGACGGTGCATGAACAGTAGAAACTCCGGGTGCCACTGCACGCCCATTACAAAGCGCCGCCCGGGTGCTTCGATGGCCTGGGTGATGTTGTCCAGATCGCGCGCGCTGATCACCAGCCCTTCACCCACCTGATCAATCGCCTGATTGTGTAGGCTGTTGATCTTGCCGCGCTCTACCCCGAGCAGCCGCGCCAGGTGGCTGTCGGGCTCCAGGCACAGAGTTTTCAATGGCAGCAGGGTGCGGCGGTTGGAGGTCAGTTTGCGGCGTGACTTCAAATCCTGAAACAGGTTGCCGCCGCAGCGGACGTTGAGCAGTTGCGCGCCACGGCAAATCCCCAGCAGGGGTAGTTCGCGGGCAAGGGCATCGTCGATGATCGCGGTTTCGAGGGTGTCGCGGGCGGCGTCATATTTGGGTTTGACTTCCGGTTCGGCGGCATACAGCACCGGGTCGATATCGTGCCCGCCGGTGACTACTACTCCTTGGTAGCCATGGTGTTTTGTTTCGTCGCCGGGCTTGAGTTGCAGCGGTTCACCGCCGTAGTAACGCACCGCCTGGGCGACCAGAAAGCGCGGCCCAACGGCCCCCTTGGTCGGGCCGGTAATGGCTATGACAGGTTTACTCATGGGATGTCGGGCAACCAGTCACGGGTCAGGCGCTCTGGCCAGTTATCCAGCAAGCGGCCGAGGCCCTGCCCCAGGTGAGCCTGATAGGCGCTGCAGCAACCCTGCAGGCGATCCTGGTCGTTGGCGAGCTTTTCCACTTCCAGCCAGTCGTTCCAGGCCGGCGTCAGGTCCCAGCCAGGTTGGTCGATCAGGCAGTCGGGTAGCCGATAGTGAAAGGTCGGGCGCGCCTTGATCAGCTCGTCCTGGGTGTGGGCCAGCACCCGGTCCTCGTCCAGATGGCGGAACAGCGGCAGCATGTCGAGCGCGCGGTTGCGTGTCGGGTTGTGCTGCAGGTAGTCGTCGATCAGCGTAGGCAGGTCAGGCCAGTAATCGGGCGCGGTAACCTTGCGCACATAAGCGCTGGGAAAGGGGTCCACATAGGTGGTCAGACGCCGCGCAAAGTTGATGCGCGCGCGTTCATGGATCCAGTCGTACAGGCAAAGAAAGGCTTTCAGGTAGGCGGCCAGCGTGCGTGCGTCGGTGGCCGGTACTTCCGGGTTGAACTGCATGCCAAAGGCGTTGGTCAGACGATCGGCAGTACCCTTGGCGCCGGCATCGCGCAGCAAGGCGATCAGCTCGTTGATCACGCCAAGACGGTCCAGCGGCAACGGTGGGCTGACCAGTTCGTAGGGCACCAGCGATTCGGCTACCCACATGATGGCGTCTTCGGCGGAGCTGACCAGTTCTGCCGAGGTCGGGTCCTGGGGCCGCTCGGTGCGGCCCATCTTTTTCAGCAGGCTGGAATCGAGCTCGACTATCCAGTCGCCGGCGGCGTCACCCTTGAGTGTGCGCTCGTAACGGCTGGTGTGCTCTACACTGCAGCCGCAATGCTCGGCGACAAGACGGGTCAGCTGGTCGAGCTCGATGCCGTTCATTTCCAGCTCGACCCCCACACGCCGCTGCGCGCCGTCGCGGGTTTGGGTCAGCGGGGGCAGGGTGAGCGCATTGGGCTCCGGCTGCATGGTGGTGTCTCCGCTTCGATGGATGATGAACGCAGCCTAACATGCAGCTGTGCGGCGTGCGCAGTTACGGCGGCTGCATGTGCGCGTACTTGGTGTAGAATCCAGAAACAATCTTTTTCTACCTTTTTCTCCTTACTCTTTATTGACAGGTAACCATGAGCAAATTATCCGAGTTTCGCGCGGCCGAGCGCCTGCTCGCCGAACAGTTGGCACAGTTGGAGAGCATGAAGCAGGATGTCGGCTTAAAGGAGGAGCTGGCCTTCAATGATGAGTTGAAGGCCTTGATGAAAGAGTACGGTTATAGCGCCCGCGAGGTGCTGCAGATTCTCGACGTCGGCTCGCGTTGATCCGGTTATGCGCCCATCCGAGCGGCAGGTGAAGCATGGCTGAAGCCCGCAAGACGGGAACTCGCCCGGCAGAGGCGCCTGGTAAGCGCGCCCTGATGGATGCTGCGGTGCGTCTTGCCGCCAGCAGTCGCTGCATAACCAGTTTGGGCCTGCGAGAACTGGCGCGTGAGGCTGGCCTTAACCCGAATACCTTCTACCGCCACTTCCGCGACATGGACGACCTGGGGTTGCAACTGCTGCGCGAAAGCAACCAGACGCTGCGCGCGCCCTTGCGCCAGTTGCGCCGCAAGGCAGCGCGACAAAGTATCGCCGATGGCAGTATCGACCCGCTTCAGGAAGAGGCGCTGCGCGGCCGCCGGGTCGCGCAGCAGACGGTCAAACTCTACTTTGAGTACGTGCTAAAACACCGTGACCGCGTGGTGATCGCCGTGCGCGAGTTGCACGGCCCCTCCGAGCTGCTGCGCGCCGAGCTGCGCAAGCAGATGGACGGCTTTGCCGAAGACATGGCTGCCGATGTGCAGGCACTGGGGCTGGCGCCCAAGGGCATCAGCCCGGCCCAGATCAAGCTGATTGCTACCCTGTTGAGCCGCAACCTGCTCTACCTTTCGCTCGACTATATCGGCGAGCCCGAGCGCCGGGAGGCCATTCTGGAACTGGCTCATGAGCAGATCAACATGCTGTTTGCCGGCGCCTACCTGTTACAGGAAATGGCAAAAAACGACAGCCCATAATCGGTCAACGTCGGCCAACCTGCGACACCCGCGCGGCCCTGCGATTTCCATAATGGCGCTCTAATGGCTATCATGTAGCGCAGCAACACTTGGATACAAGCTGAACAGTGTCTTGAACCGCTTGGCGGTAAACGCTGCTATGTCGATACCTGCTGTACACATCATTGGCCCTCTGAGGGCTGTCAATTCCTGCAGTTGTTTCGCTATCGCGGAACGACCTGCACCCTCTTCGTGGTTGTTTTTGACCGCGTCACTTTGCACATCGGAGCACTTCAAATGGCAACAGAACCATTGAATGATCACGACCCCCTAAAGGAGCTTGCCGAGCATGAAGGCATCCCGGCTCCTACCGGCGATGCCAACCTGATCGACACGGATTACGTCATCGGGCAGGACAATATTTCCGGCAATTTTTTGTTCAACGTGGATATCCACGGCAAAGTCTTCACCATTTCTTCTCTTGCTGTAGTGCTGTTTGTGGTGCTCACCTTGGCACTGCAAAGCGAAGTGGCGCCGCTGTTCACCGAGCTGCGCAACTGGCTGACGGGCAGTCTGGACTGGTTCTTCCTGGGGGCGGCGAATATTTTTGTGTTGCTGTGCTTGTTCCTGATCGTCTCGCCGCTGGGCAAGGTGCGCCTGGGTGGGATGGATGCCAAGCCGGACTACAACTATCTGGGCTGGTTCTCGATGCTGTTTGCCGCCGGTATGGGCATCGGCTTGATGTTCTACGGCGTCTCCGAGCCGATGTCACACTTCGCGTCATCGCTGGGCGGCGTGACTGTCGGCGAAGACGGCTTGCGCACCGACTGGGCGCCGCTGGGCGGTGCAGCTGGCGATGCTGAGGCTGCGGCGCGGTTGGGCATGGCCGCGACCATCTTCCACTGGGGTCTGCATCCTTGGGCGATCTACGCCGTAGTGGCGCTGGCGCTGGCGCTGTTCTCCTTCAACAAGGGGCTGCCGCTGACCATTCGCTCGATCTTCTATCCGATTCTGGGTGAGCGGGTCTGGGGCTGGCCTGGCCACATCATCGACATTCTGGCGGTATTTGCCACGCTCTTTGGTCTGGCTACCTCGCTGGGTTTTGGTGCGGAGCAGGCCACGGCCGGCTTGCACTACCTGTTCGATTTCGGCACCGGCAATGTCACCAAGGTACTGCTGATCACCGGCATCACCGGGCTGGCGCTGCTGTCCGTGGTGGCGGGGCTCGACAAGGGCGTCAAGCGCCTGTCCGAGCTCAACATGGTACTGGCCATCGTGTTGCTGGGTTTCATCATCATCGTTGGGCCAACGCTGGCGATCGCTACCGGCTTCTTCGATAACCTGATGGCGTATGCCGCCAACCTGCCGGCGCTGTCCAACCCGATTGGTCGTGAAGACGCCAACTTTACCCAGGGCTGGACTGCTTTCTATTGGGCCTGGTGGATCAGCTGGTCGCCCTTTGTCGGCATGTTTATCGCCCGCGTGAGCCGTGGTCGTACGGTACGTGAGTTTCTGATTGCCGTGCTATTGGTGCCCTCGCTGGTGTCGGTGCTGTGGATGACCGCTTTCGGCGGTACCGCAATCGGCCAGTTCGTTACCGACGGCTTTACCGGCGTGCAGGAAGCCGCGCTGGAGCTCAAGCTGTTCGTCATGCTGGGTGAGCTGCCGCTGACCGCGATTACCTCCTTTGTCGGCATTGTGCTTGTGATCGTGTTCTTCGTTACCTCCTCTGACTCCGGGTCCCTGGTGATCGACACCATCACCGCCGGCGGCAAGGTCAATGCACCGGTGCCGCAGCGTGTATTCTGGGTTATCAGTGAGGGTGTGGTAGCCATCGCATTGCTGCTTGGCGGTGGCCTGGCGGCGCTACAGGCGATGTCGGTGTCTACCGGCCTGCCGTTCACCATAGTGCTGTTGGTGGGGTGTATTTCCATCATCAAGGGCTTGATGAGCGAACCGCGCAAGTAAGGTTGGTGCGCTGCAAAAAAGCCGGGCCCTTGTGGCCCGGCTTTTTTGTATCAACTCCACAGCGAACTGACCCTGACCTTAGGGTCGTAGTGCGTCAGCGCCTGGGCCTGCAGCAGTTCGGCAGTAGCAATAGCGTCGGTCAGCGCGTGGTGCGCCTGGTAGTGGGGCAGGTGATAGCGTTGGCGGCTGTCGTCCAAGCGGATCGATTGGCTGCGCTTGCCGAGAAACCGCTGAAACCAGTTGGGTTCGCCGCTGCCACGGTGCAGGCGGGCTTCCAGCGCCATAGTGTCGATCACCGGGAACTGCAGGCCCTCGCCCAGATGCCGGCGACAGACCTGATCAAGAAAGCCGCGCTCGATGGCCTGGTAATGCACCACTACCACTTTTCCGGCCATGGCCTGCAACAGGTTTTCGATGATGCTGGCGATCCGCGGTGCTTCCTGAATGTCGGAGTGGGTGATGCGGTGAAAGGTGATGGATTCTTCGCTCAGCTCACTGCTGGGTTTGACCACCTGATACTGCGCCTGTCGACACTGGATACGGCGCAGGTTGAAGGGCACCAGGCCGAGGCTGACGATGGCGTCACGCTGCGGGTTCAGGCCGGTAGTTTCGATATCCAAGGCGAGCAGCGGCGCCGCATCAAGTGGACAGTCTACTGCCGGGCAGCCAGCCGCATAGAAAGCTTTCAGCGCGGGGTGCTGCGCTTGTTCAGTCAGTCTGGCGAATTGTCGCTGCCAGTCTGGTGGAGCGCTGGCTTGTTGCGGCGCGCCTGGCGTGAAACGAATCATAGTGGCCGCGTGACCGGCAGGTGAGGGTAGCGAAAACGCAGGAATTTCTGCGCGTTGCTGAGCACCTGAAAGGCATCCTTGAGAGCCTGGCGCTCGGCGGCCGAGATGTTCTCCGGCTCCACGTCGTTGTCGGGCTCGTCGGCCTCTTCGATGGCTAGTGCCTGATGACGGATCCGCACCAGCGACAGAAACTCCAGCGCATAGCGCAGCCGCTCCAGGGCCTCGGGGGGCATCAACTTGGTCGCGGCGATGGCGTCGAGCCGCTCGAAGGAGTTCTGCGCGCGCGAGCCGCAGGCCAGCGCATGCACGCGGATCAGGTCGGTCAGCGGCGCCGTGCCGCGGCGCTTCAAGTTGATCACGTTCTTGTGCTCGCCGTCCTTCTCCATCACAAAGGTGCGGAAAAAGCCCAGCGGCGGCGTGCGATTCAGGGCGTTGCGTGCCAGGGCGCCGAGGAAGGCTTCGCTGCGGCTGGCCTGCTCGGCCAATAGCTCCTGCAGCTCTTCGACCAGTGCCGACTCGCCGTACACGCTGTCCAGATCGAAGAAGATGCAGCTGTTGAGCAGCGCCTCCGGTTTGGGGTTGGCGATCCAGTCACTGAAGTACTTGCGCCACACCTTGAGCGGCTGGCGCCACTTGGGGTTGGTGGCCATGATGCCGCCCTTGCAGTAGGTGTAACCGCAGGCGGCCAGCCCATCGCTGACGAAGGTGGCCAGCTTGAGGAAATACGCATCGTGCTGTTTGGGATCAAAGCTGTCATCCAGCACCAGGGCATTGTCCTGATCGGTGACCACCAACTGCTCATCGCGTGCCATGGAACCCAGCGCCATGAAGGAGTAGGGCACCGGCGCCGGCCCCAGCTGATCCTCGGCCAGCTCGATCAGGCGCTGGGTAAAGCTGCGTCCGATACCCGACATGGCGCTGCCGATCATGTGGGCACTGGCCTCATCGCGTGCCATGCGCACGAAGGTGGCGCGCACATCGGGCAACAGGCTCTGCAGCTCAGCGACCGATTGCCGGTTGTAAATGCTGCTGACCAGATACAGGCTGCTCTGCGACTCGTACTTGATGATGTCGCTAAGGTTGATCAGCCCGATTGGCCGGCGCCGCTGGACCACCGGGAGGTGGTGAATGTTGTTGCGCAGCATGCTGAGCATGGCCTCGAACACGGTATCGTCACCCTGCACTGTGATCGGGTTGGGCGACATGATCTCGGCCACCGGGGTTTCCAGTGGCAGCCCTTCGGCGAGCACGCGGGTGCGGAAGTCGCGGTCGGTCATGATCCCCACCATCACGGCGTGGTGCGGTTCGGCAACCGGAACGCGCTCCGGGTTCGGCCAACTGATCTGGGGGTCGACCACCACCAGCGAGGACACGCCCTGCTCGGTCATGACCCGCGCGGCCTGCTGCACGCTGGTGTTCAGACTGACGGTGACCGGCAGGCGGGAGATCAGTTTGCGTACCTTGATCTTCATCAGCTCGCTGGCGCGGCCGTTGTCGACGGCGGCCTTGAGGCGTGACTGGCCCTCGGCTTCGACAAAATCGGCAAAGGTCTCGTACTGCTCACAGAGCTGATCAAAGAGTACGCCGGGGATGTAATACAGCAGGGTGTCTTCGATCGCGCGCGCCGGAAAGCGCACGCGGTTGTGGCGCAGCAGGCCGAAGTGGCCAAAGATGCCGCCCTCGGTCAGGCGGTTATAGAGGTCACCGTTGCGCCGGAATATCTCCACTGCGCCGCTGCGTACGTAGTGCAGCTCGTGGATTTCCTGGTTGAACGCCAGGATGTCGGTGCCGGCCTTGAAGTAGGCAATCTCCACCTGGCGGGCGATATCGTTGAGTACCTCTTCGGGCAATTCATCGAAGGGCGGGAAGCGGCTCAGGTGGTCGCGAATCTCGATCAGCTCAATCTGCATGCGAAGTCCAGCCTTGGGTGTATGGGCAGAGTGTAATGGCTATCGGCGCTGCGGTCAGGTCTGGGCTGGGGTTTGTGCCTGTAACAGTGCCAGCTCGGTGCGCAAAAACTCGCGAAACACGCGCACCCGCGCGGGCGCTTCGGCGCCGCCAAGGCTGATGGCGTAGAGGCTGCCACGGCTGACGTGCCAGTCGGGCAGCACCGGCAGCAGAGCGCCACTGGCCAGACTGCGCGCGGCGACCAGGTCAGGCAGCGGCCCTATGCCGGCGCCCGCCAGTAGCAGGCGTTGCGCGCTGGCGTAATCGCTGGTACGGATGCTGGGTTGCAGCAGCACCTCGCTGGATTTACCCCGGTTGTCGGTCAGGCTCAGGCTGGTGGTACCGACCAGTTCGCGGCAGGTCACCAGCGGATGCACCGCCAGCTCGGTTGGATGTTGCGGCGCAGTGCCTTGGCGCAGGTAGGCGTTGCTCGCATAGAGGCCAAGGGTAAAGCCGCAGAGGATGGAGGCGCGGTAGTTCATGCTGGGCAGGTTACCGGGGGTCGCACGCAGCGCGAGGTCAATGCGGTTGGCGGCCAGGTCGAGCGGGCTGTCGGTCAGCAGCAACTCGACGCTGATCTGCGGATGTAATGCACGAAATTGCACCAGCATAGGGGGTAGCACATCGATGCCCAGATCCATGGGCGCGGTGATGCGCAGGTGACCGTGGGGTACCGAGCCGGATTGCCGAGCATCGTTGGTGGCTTCTGCCAACAGCGACAGGGCATCGCGGGCCTTCAGGTAAAACGCGGTGCCTTCTTCGGTGGCGCTGACCGCGCGCGAGGTGCGGGCCAGCAGCGCAGCGCCCAAGCGGGCCTCAAGGCGAGACAACCGGCGGCTGACACTACCCTTGGTTTCCTGCAGCTGGCGGGCGGCGGCGGAGATGCTGCCGAACTCCATCACCGCGCAAAAGGCCTGCAGGTCATCCAGTGAGCCGCCCAGGGTTTCCGTTTTATCAACCATGAGTTCCAATCCTGCTGTCTTATGCGTATTCGGAAACGATTATAGGATGTCTTCCAAGCACGGGGTAACCCGTATCCATCATCCGTTTCACAGGAGCAACACCATGAGCAGCACTATCGACAGCAGCACCGCGACACCCGGCCCCGCGTTCATTGCCCGACTGGCACCGCTGGGTTACCCACTGATCCGCATTACGGCCGGCCTGATGCTGATGCCGCACGGCGCGCAGAAGCTGTTTGGCTGGTTTGGCGGCTACGGCCTGCAGGGTACCGGCCAGTTCTTTGGTGAGACGCTGGGTATGCAACCGGGTGTGCTGTTCGCCCTGTTGGCGGGCTTGGTGGAGTTCTTTGGTGGTCTGGCGCTGGTGCTGGGTTTGCTGACGCGTCCGGCGGCGCTGGCGGTAACTTTCATGCTCGGCGTCGCGCTCACGGTGCACGTTGCCAACGGCTTCTTCTGGACCAGCGGCGGGGTGGAGTATCCCTTGTTCTGGGCGCTGACGGCCTTCGGGATCTTCCTGCGCGGCGGTGATCGCTTCTCGCTGGATGCCCGTCTGCGTCTGCCCATCTAAGCCCGGTCTCATGCCGCCGGCTTTACCCTCAAGTAGCGCGGTAGTAACGCCGCGCTCGGTTTTCTCGTCAAGGAGTCGAGTATGACCAACGACCTGATGCCCACAGTCTTTCTCCCCCACGGCGCTGGGCCCTGTTTCTTCATGCAGTGGCAACCGGCCGATACCTGGGATACCACGGCGCACTGGTTGCGCGAACTCTTGCCCACGCTGGGTATACGGCCAAGGGCGCTGCTGGTGATTTCCGCCCACTGGGAAGAACCGGTATTCACCCTCAACACCCAGGCCGCGCCCGGCCTGCTGTACGACTATTACGGCTTTCCGCCGCATACCTACGAGCTGCAGTGGCCGGCACCGGGCGCGCCGGACCTGGCCGGGCCAGTGGCGCAGCTGATCGAGCAGGCCGGTTTCGCAACCGCTATCGAGCAGCAGCGCGGCTTCGATCACGGGGTGTTCATTCCGTTGAAACTGGTACGCCCGCAGGCCGATATTCCGGTCCTGCAGCTGTCGCTGCGGGCCGATATGGATGCTGCTGCTCACTTGGCGTTGGGGCAGGCGCTGGCACCGCTGCGGGAGCAGGGGGTATTGATCATTGGCAGCGGCATGAGCTTCCACAACATTCCGTTGATGCGCGCCAATCTCGCGCTGCCGACACCCGTCGTCACGGCGTTCGATCAGTGGCTGACCGAGACGGTTGGTTTGCCGCCGAGTGAGCGCAATCAGGCTTTGCAAGACTGGACAGAGGCCCCTGGTGCGCGTTTGGCTCATCCAGATGCCGAGCACCTGCTGCCGCTGCATGTGGTGGCGGGCGCTGCAGGCAGTGACCGAGGTGCTACTGCCTTCCACACGGTAGCCATGGGCGTTCCGTTGGCGGGGTATGTGTTTGGTGGGGGGCAGTGAACGGCGGCCCTCCCGGCTTCACATCCGCGGTAGCTTGAGCAAAGCAGCCAACTCCCAGCCGCAACTGCTGGGTGGGCGTCGTGAGTGGGCGCTGGCGGGGACGGCGGCAGAGGTAATGCCAGCGCTGGTGGCGCAGCTCAAGGCGCCGGAGTGAACAACGCAATCATCGGCAGCCGCGTGCTGCGGCCGCCGATCACAGAGTCAGACGTAGGCTTGCTGACCAAACCCGCGGGGTAGGCGTTGTGGCCCGCTGAGGGCGGCCAGACGCTGGCTCCAGGCGGTGCGCCAGGCACTGGCGTCTTGGGCAGCATCGGTTTTGCGAGCGGCGCGGCGCGCGGCGTTGCGCTGATCTTTGCGGGCCTGCTTGTACACCTCGGTATTACGGCAGTTGCGGCATTTGACCTTGTTCAGCAGGGTGCTGCTGGTCAGGTCGCCTTCGCGGCCACAGGCAAGCTGACCGTCGTGCATGAAATGCGTCACCATGGGTGTTTCTCCTTGTTATTGACAGCGAAGCCGGCAGTACCCGTCGGTTTACAGCGAGGGTTTTTTCTGCGGCGCTATTATTTCAGACCTGCTCATGCCGGTAAGGTTCTGAATCGCGTGAAGGGTGGCTTGCGCGCAATAAAAAGCCGACCTGAAAAGGTCGGCTTGTTTGCCAAGGTTCGGCGGCGTGCCGTCGCTAGGGCGCTGTGCTCTTACTCGGCCGCTGGCTCGAGTTCCTGATAGTAACCCACGGCAACCAGGTAATTGCCAACCTTGCGTATCAGGGTTTCCTTTTCTTCCAGGTGACCGGTAACGGGGTTTGGCCATTCATAGGTGACAGAGCTGTCGCCAGCATTGGTGGCATCGATCAGCTTTTGCCCAACCTGAATACCGGCGGGGTTTTTCATGTCGGGGAAGTGGATGCCGATCAGGCGACGGTTGTAACCATGGGCCACCATGGTCTGGCTGGTCAGGTCGCCAACAAACACATAGAGGTCGTCGCGGTTGAATTCGGGATCAAGCTGGTTGATGCGTTCTATGGCCTGCTGCGGGTTCGCCGCTACCGCGGCGGCGGCATCATCCAGCAGCTTTTCGGCAGCCTGCGGGCTGGAGCGCTGTACGAAGTAGCCAACGGCAAAGGACTTGTCATCATAGAGTTGGTAGTAGACGCGCTTGGGCTCCACCTTGCCGTCGCGCCAGTTCATCCAGCGGTATTCATCGCTGTGAATCTCGTCGGAGTCGGGTTGTTTCAGGGCCGCGGCCAGGTGCTCTTTCAGCTCATCGTCCAGCAACGGAGAAACGTCACGTCCTATGAGTGCGGCCGAGGGGCCGCCGGCAGCCAGCATGCGGCCATCGCGATCCAGCACGTAGACGTAGAGATCCCCGTCGGTGAACTCACCCTGACGGCTGAACTTGGCGAACGCGGTTTCGCCTTCTTCCTTGTACATGTCCACCGCCTTGTTCAGCAATGCGGTGGCGCGGGCAGCTTCATCTTCGTAGCCGGGGGCTGTCGGGGAATCTGCCATGCTGGCAGTGGACAACAGCGACAGCAAGGCTGTCGCGGCGAGCAGGATCGGGGTGAACAATTTCATGTGCATTCCTCTGCGGGATTTGTAACGTCTGGACGGGTGCCGCGTGCGGCACCCCTTTTCCAGCTTAGGAGTATACCCAGTCCTGTCTAGACCTGCGCTGCTCCGCGCGCATTGGTCGCGGGGCTCAGTGGCAGATACGCGGCATCACGGCTTCATGCTTGCGCGGCAGGTGGTTGCTTGAGTGGCGCAGCAATGGGCTTCATCACCAATGCAGGGGCAACGCGCTGCACCAGCTGGGTCAGGTTTCCTCGAGGGGCGGTTTACAGGCACGGCCAAGGTGATGGTCTTGCTTGCCGGGGCGCCTCCGTAGGTCAGCTGAACTGGCAGGGTATGGGAATGATGTCAGCGCGGATCGGTATGAGAGTTAACCGTGGAAGAAGTGAATGGTGCGAAAGTCGCTTCTCGCCTGGGGTAGAGCGCATGCCAAAGAGAGGGCGAGCTCTGGGGCTTGAATCGGCCACGTCGATCCGGAACGAATCTTGCTTAAATTGCTAGCAATAAATCAATGGTTAGCTAGAAGAGAGAGGTCTGGATGCTGACGCAATCTCACGCAGGGGTGATCTGCACCCCGCACCCCGAAGCCACGGCGGCGGGTATGCGTATGCTGGACGCAGGCGGAACGGCGATCGACGCCATGCTGGCAGCCAGCGCCGTATTGGCGGCGGTCTATCCGCACATGACCGGATTGGGTGGTGATGCCCTGTGGATGATCCATGATCGCCGCGTGCGCACCATTGTGGGGATCGGGCAGGCCGGCCAGCGGCTGCCGGACGGCGGCGGCATCGGTCTGCGCGGACCGAGTGCGGTGGCGACTACCGCCGGCGCGCTGGCCAGCTGGCAGGTGGCGCAGGATATCAGCCGTCGTGAATGGGGCTCACGGATGGGCTGGCAGGATGTGCTTGACGAGGCCGCGCAGCTGGCACGCGAGGGCGTGGTGGTGTCGGAGTCGCAGCTATTCTGGCAGGCGCAGCGCGGGGCAATGATTGAAACCCTGCCCGACCTCAAGGCGCTTTGCCAGGTCGATGGCCGCTGGCTGCAGGCGGGCGACCGTTTGCGCCAGTCACGGTTGGCGACCACGCTGGAACACCTGGCGCGCCATGGCGTACAGGACTTTTATCAGGGCGAACTAGCCACTGCCTTCGCCGAGGCCTTTGCACGCCTGGGTTGTGGCTTGCAGCGGCAAGACCTGGCGGCTACCCGCGCCGAGGAACAGGCGCCACTGTCGATCCGCTACCGCCAGGGCACGCTCTACAACGTGGCGCCGCCCTGTCAGGGCCTGTATACCCTGCAGGCGATGGCGGCCTTGCAACACAAGGCGGTGGCAGCCGCAGGCAATGGCAGCGCGCGCTATTACCACTTTCTGGTTGAGGCGATCAAACAGGCGCTGCTGCGGCGCAACGGCGAGCTTTGTGATCCCGTTGGCGCCGGCTGGGATTATGCCGCCAGCCTGTCGGAGGGCTGTGCTCGAGACTACGCCGCCTTGATTGACGACCAGCAGGCCGCGCCCTGGAGTGAACCCGGCCGGCCCGCGGATACCATCTGGATGGCCGCAACCGATGCTGAGGGGCGCAGCGCCTGTCTGATTCAGAGCCTGTTCCATGACTTCGGCTCAGGCTGCGTACTGAGTGACACAGGCGTGCTCTGGCAGAACCGCGCGGCGGGTTTCAATCCAGATCCTGATCACCCCAACGCCTGGGCGCCGGGCAAGCGACCAGCGCACACGCTTAATCCGTCGGCGTATCTGGCGGATAACGGGCGGCGGCTGTTCTTTGGTACTCAGGGGGGCGATGGTCAGCCGCAGACGCAGATGGTGTTGGCCACCCAGCTGGTGGACTTTGCGCAGCCCATCGACAAGGCGCTGCGCACGCCGCGCTTTCTCTTGGGGCGCAGCTTCTTTGACAGCACCGACAACCTTAAATTGGAGGCCGATATCGACCCGGCGGTGAGTGCTCGGCTGGCCGCGATGGGGCATGAGGTCGAGACGATTCCGGTACTCAGCCCCTACACCGGGCAGGCGGGCGCCATTGCCATTGAAACCGACGGCCGGCGTTTTGCCATGCACGACCCACGCGGACAAGGGAATGCGCTGGGCCAGAGTGGCCGCAGCGGCGGTTGAACCGCCGCTGGCGCGGGGTGATAATGCGCCACTGCTAGCCATCGTCCCTGAGTGTCGCCGGGGGCGTGATCAACGAGAGAGTCATGGTCGCCAAACCGCAAACCGCTAAACAGGCTGAAGTGCAGCGCATTTTCGATGCGCTATCCAAGGCCATTGCCCAGCATCGCCTGCGGCCTGGCACCCGCCTGGTCGAGGCGCAGATCGTCGAGGCGCTCAAGGCCAATCGCAATCACGTACAGACGGCGTTGCAGCGGCTTGCGCTGCAACGCATTGTCACCATCGAGCCGAATCGGGGTGCCCTGGTATCGCAACCCAGTGCGAGCGAAGCGCGGGATGTGTTTGTTGCTCGGCGCGCCATTGAGCGGGCGATTGTGGAAAGCATCAGCCCTGAGGTCATGCGCAAGCATCAGCGCCGGGTCCGCGATCACGTTTGCAACGAGCGCAAGGCCACCGGATCGGACGATCGGCGCGACATCGTGCGCGAGTTGAGCGAGTTTCACCTGATGTTGGGCGAGCTGAGCGGCAATCAAGTGCTGAGTGAAATCCTCGCCAACCTGATGGTACGCAGCTCGCTGATTGTCGCGCTGTATCAGCGCAACGATGTGCCCTCCTGCGCCTCAGACGAGCATGAAGAGATTCTCACCGCGCTGGAGCAGGGTGATCGCGGGCGTGCAGTGCAGGTGATGATCGAACACCTCGATGAGCTGGAGAGGCAGCTGGATCTCGACGAGGTGTCCGAGCCGGAAGTCGACCTACGCCAGGCGTTGGCCGACCTTTGATAATGGCTTCAGCAGCTGCGGTTGCTCGCGTTCGAAAGTCTGGCGCCCGGCCTTGAATCCCATCAGCGGCGCCTTGATCTGCGCCACTACGGCCGCGGCCGAGGGTGCATCAAAGACCACAAAATCCGCCCTGCAACCTGGCGCCAGACCGTAGTCCCTCAGCCGTAGCAGGCGCGCCGATTCCGTCGACACCCAGGCCAGACAACGCAGCAACTCGGCCTCGGTGCCCAACTGACTGACATTGGCAAACAGGTTGGCCTGGCGTACCAGCGAGGCGTCGCCGTAGGGCGTGAAGGGATTGTCGATATTGTTGGTCGAGAGTGAGCAGGTCACCCCGCACTGATCCAGTTGCGCCAGCGGCGCCAGACCGCGTGGCTTGTTGTGAAACTGCTCGCGCCCAGTCAGAAACAGGTCGGTACTCGGCAGGCAGGTGACGTTTACTCCGGCCTGTGCCAGCTGGGCTGCCTTGGCCAGTAATGCGTCGCGCGGCAAGGCGGACAACTTGGTGACGTGGCCCACGGTGACCCGGCCCTGCCAGCCGCACTCTTTGGTGCAGCTGATCACCTTGTCGATGCTCATGTGCTGTGGATTCAGGTCAAAATCCAGATGAAAATCCAGATCGCAATTGTGCTCCTGCGCGAGGGCGAACAGCCGTTCTATCTGCCCGTCGGGGTCGCTGTCGGTATAGGGGCAGCCGCCCAGCAGATCGGCGCCCTGTTGCAATGCGCTGACCAGCAGCATCTCGGTGCCGGGGTTGTTGAGCATGCCCTCCTGCGGGAACACGCAAATCTGCAGGCTGATGGCCCAGGCGTAGTCCTGGCGCAACCGTAGAATGGCGTGCAGACCGGTGAGGCCAATCTGCGGGTCGATTTCCACATGGGTGCGCATGTGTGTGGTGCCTTGCAGGATGGCCTGCTCCAGCACTTGCGCGCCGCGCTGGTAGACATCATCTTCGCTAAAGGCCGCCTTGGCCTGCCGGGTCTGCTCAACCGCTTCGGCGAGGGTGCCGTGCTGCAGCTGGCAGCGGCTCATGATGCAGGCCTTGTCCAGGTGGATATGGGTTTCCAGCAGGCCGGGTAGCACCAGTTGGCTCTGCAGGTCGAGGCTGGCTGGTGTTTGTCCGGTACTGAAATCGCTGACGAAGTAGCCATTTTCAATGCGCAGCTCGCACAGCTCGGCCTGTTCCGGCAGGCGGGCGTTGATCAGGCGTAAGGCGCTCATGCCACTGCTCCTGCGCCTTGCCCTGTGCCCTGACCTTGGCCCAGGTAGGCTGCCTCTAGCTCGCGGTCGCCGCGTAATGCCTCGGCACTGCCGGATTTGACGATGCGACCGGTTTCCAGCACATAGGCGCGGTCGGCAACCTGCAATGCCAGATTGGCCATCTGATCGACCAGCAGCAGGGTCACGCCTTCATCGCGCAGTGCGGCCAGGGCGTCGTACAGCTCGCCGATCATCGCCGGGGACAGTCCCAGTGAGGGCTCATCCAGCAGCAGGATTTTCGGTTTGGCCATCAGCCCGCGGCCGACTGCGACCATTTGTTGCTCGCCGCCGGACAGCAGTCCGGCAGGGCTGTCGATGCGGTCACGCAAGCGCGGGAAGCGGCGCAGAATGGCGTCGATTTCCGCCGCCTCATCGACCTTGTCGGTACGCGAAAACGCGCCGAGCAGCAGGTTGTCGCGTACCGTCAGCTGCGGGAACATCTGCCGGCCCTCGGGCACCAGTGCCAAACCGCGCTTGGCGATCTGGCTGGCGTCCAGATGCTGAATGCTCTCGTTATCGAGCAGGATCGAGCCGGAGGTCGCCGGGTGCAGGCCGGCCAGGCTCTGCAGGATGCTCGACTTGCCCGCACCGTTGGCCCCCAGAATGGCGATAAGCTCGCCAGGGTTGACCACCAGATTGACCTTGTCGACCACTGGCGCGGCGCCGTAATCGAGCACCAGATCCTTGATGTACAGGCGTGCATCGCGCGAGCCGCGCCAGGCTTGCTCGCGCGGAGTGGCCTGATAGCTGGTGCCGCCCAGATAGGCCGCCACCACGCGCGGGTTCTGGCGCACCTCTGCGGCCGAGCCCCAGGCGATCGGGCGGCCGGCATCGAGGACCAGAATGCGCTCGGAAACCGCCATCACCAGCGTCATGTCGTGCTCCACCAGAATCACCGCGATGCCGTAGCCGGCGAGCGTGCGAAAGAGCGCGGCGAGCTGTTGGGTGTCCTGTTGGCTGAGGCCGGCGGCGGGTTCGTCGAGCAGCAGCACCCGTGGTTTCGAGGCCAGCGCGCGGGCGATCTCGACCAGGCGGCGATCCACGTGGGGCAGTTCGTCCGCCAGGGTGTTGATAGAGCCGCGGTAGCCAACCAGTGCCAGCAGTTGCAGCGCCAGCTCGCGTTGCTGGCTGCTGGCGCCTTTGATGATGTTACCCAGCTGGCCTTGCTGCATGCCGGCCAACAGGTTGTCGAGCACACTGAGTTCACCGAACAGCTGAGTGGTCTGGTAGGTGCGGGCAATACCGGCGCGCGCCAGTTTCCAAGCTGGCAGACCGGCGACTTCCTGGTCCAGCTGGATGCTGCCGCTGTTAGGCGCGTAGAAGCCGCTGATCATGTTCAACACCGTGGTCTTGCCCGCCCCGTTGGGGCCGATGATGCTGGTGATGCTGCCGGGCGGTGCGCTGAAGCTCACATCCTTGGCCGCCTGCACGCCGCCAAAACGAATGCTGATGTCGCTCACCTCAAGCCCATTGCCGGCTTGTCCTCCGGCAAAGAAAGCGTTCAATACGGGCAGGTCAGCCTGAGCAGGTGCGGGCTGTTTAACCGGCTTCAGCCACAGCCGCGCCGCGCTACCCAGCAGGCCGCGCGGGGCGACCCAGAGTACACCCAGCAGCAGGCCGGAGAAAATCAGCAGGCGGTACTCGGCCGCGCCGGACAGCGCCTCCGGCAAGAGCACAATCAGCAGTGCGCCCAGCACTGGCCCCAGCACGGTACCGGCACCGCCGACGATCACCGCCAGCACAAAGAGAATCGATTGGGTAAAGGGGAAGGACGCCGGGTTGATGAACATCATCAGCGGCGAGACCACCGCGCCGGCCACGCCGGTCAGCAGAGCCGATAACGCAAAAGCCAGGGTCTTGGTCTGCACCGGGTTGAAGCCCAGCGAGCGCGCGGCGATTTCCGAGGCCTTGACCGCGCGCATGGCGCGGCCCCAGCCACTGTTGCGCAGCAACTGGAAGAACAGCAGCGCGCCGAGCATCAGCGCGCTGGAAATCAATGCCAGCAGTATTGCCGGGTCGGTATCACCCAGGCTCGGCATGGGAATGCCCATCAGCCCATTGGCGCCGCCGGTCAGGCTGCGCCATTCCACCAGACCGTGATGCACTACCAGTGCGAAGGCAATGGTGATCATCGCCAGATAGGGCCCGTTGACCCGCAGTGCCGGAATCGCCAGCAGGCCGCCGGCAATCGCGCACACCAGCCCAGCAGCGGGCAGCGCCAGCCACAGCGAAAAGCCCTGCATGGTCAGCAGTGCCGAAACGTAGGCGCCGATCGCGTAGAAGGCGATGTGGCCGAAGGAAATCTGCCCGCTCAGACCGATCAGAATGTTCAGCCCCACGCCGACCACCACGGCCAGTGCGAAGAAACTGAAAACCAGCAACGAGTAGCTATCCAGCGTGAAGGCCATGCTCACGCTGGCGATGGCCAGCGCGATCAGGCAGACGGTCAGCAGGGCCTTGGCTTGCTTGTTCATACCTTCACCAGTGTCTTGCTGCCGAACAGGCCGTTGGGGCGCAACGCGAGCGCCAGAATGACCAGTCCGAACGTGAATATTTGGGTAAATGCCGAGCCGAAGTAGATGGTCACCAGCGCTTCTACCAGACCAAACAGCAGCCCGGCGAGAAACACCCCGCTGGCGCTGGAGATACCGCCCAGAATCGCTACGGCAAAGGCCTTGAGGCCAAACAGCGTGCCCATTTCGGCACTGACGTTGAACAGCGGCGCGATCAACATGCCGGCAATCGCGGCGAACACCGCCGAAACGGCGAAGGCAATGGCCACCACGCGGTTGACGCGGATGCCCATCAGCATGGCGGCTTGCGGGTTCTGCACGCAGGCTTCCAGTACCTTGCCAAGCCGCGTGTAACGGCGCACTAGCAAGAGTGCGAGGGCGATGGCAGCGCCGATCACCGGAATCAGCATCTGCAATACGGAAATATTGGCGCCCAACAGGGTGACGCCAGTGTTGGCCAGTTCGGAGGTGAACTGGCGAGGTTCCTTGCCGAAGGTAAACATGGCCAGGTTGTCGACCAGAATACCGGCGGCCACGGTCGCCATCAGCCAGGCTTCAGAGCCACGCGAGCTGAACGGGCGCACCAGAAAGCGTTCGACCGCCAGCCCGTAAACGGCGCAGAGGGTCAGGGTCATGGGTACCGCCAGCCAGATCGGCCAGCCCCAGGTGATATGAAAGCTGTAACCCAGCACAGCGCCAACCATCATGGCGCTGCCCTGGGCAAAGTTCACCGTGCGCGAGACCACGTAGGTAATGTGAAAGCCCAGCGCCAGCAGGGCATACATACTGCCCAGTCCGAGACCGCTGATAAGGGCGGCGGTAATCATGTTGATGCTCCTTCAAGGCGGCGACGGGTTACGCCGCCGCGGTATAGCCAGGTAATGCGAGTTTGCTCAGGGCTTGACCGGCACGATGCTGCCGTCAACAAAGTGGGTAAAGATGTAGTCCTTTGGCCCCAGGGCGTCGTGCTGCTCGGGGGTGAAGGCAGGTTTGTAGTCCTTGATCAGGCCCTTGTACTCGTCAATGGCATAAAACCCATCGCGTACCGCGGTGCCGTCGGTCGATCCGGCCTTTTCAATCGCCAGGGCAGCCAGGTGCATGCCGTCATAGGCGTTGGCGATGCCGACTGCCGGGGTGATGTCGGCCAGGGTTTTGATCTCGGGGTACTTGGCTTTCAACGCGGCCAGTACCTGATCGCCCTTGGCGCTGTTGTTGTCGGTAAATACGTAGGTCTGGATGAAGTGCACGCGGCTGGCGTTGGGGCCGGCCAGTTCACTGAAACGGCCACCGGCCGGACCCCAGTGGGAAACCACCGGCACGTCCCACTCCATGCGGTCCAGCGACTTGACCACCTGCGCCGAGGGGCCAACGTTGCCCACCATCAGCAGGGTGTCAGCGCCGGCGTTTTTCAGGCGGGTGAGCTGCGGGATCACGTCCAGATCGCTGCTTTCAATACGCTCGATGCCGGCCCACTGCATATCGCGCGACTCCAGCGCATGGCGGAAACCTTTCTCGTTGGACTCACCCCAGGGGTTGTTGATCAGCAGCATGCCCGGCTTGCTCATGCCGTACTCATCGATGCCGTATTGCACCAGGGCTTCATCGACGATCTCGTCCATGGCCGACACGCGGAACACGTAGTTGTCCTTGGCACCGTTCTGAGTAATGGAGGTGCCGGCGGCCCACGGGCCCATGAAAGGCACTTTCATCTGATTGACCAGCGGCACTATGGCCAGCGACACCGGGGTGTCCAGGCCGCCAAACAGCACCGCGACCTTCTCGCGCTGCACCAGCTCGCGGGCTGCCAGCATGCCCTTGGCCGGGTTGCTTTCATCGTCGCGGCGGATCAGCTCGACCGGCTGGCCAAGAATGCCGCCGGCGGCGTTGATCTCATCGATGGCGATGGTCAGACCACGGGTCAGCGCTTCACCAGATTTCGCCGATTGGCCCGACAGCGCCGCAACCAGACCGATCTTGATGGTGTCGGCGGCCTGCACCGGGCTCAGCACCATGAAGCTCAACGCGGTGACCACAGCGGCCTGTGGCCAGAGTCGGCGCAACGGGGTAAGTACCTTTTTCATGTTGTTTCTCCTTGATGGCTAGCATTTGTACGATATTTGCTAGCAAAATGGAGGCCATGCTTTAAAACCGGAATTCAACCGCGTTTTAGCCGGTTTTTTGCCATTTTTGCGCACCCTGGTGGTGCGCTGCGCACCGAATTCAGGCAGTGGCAGCGATGCCCTGCGTTCAGTAAACAGTGAGTAATCAAGAGACAGACAATGAGCATTGAAAATCAGGCGGTACAGATTGTTAGCGATTTTCTGGCGGCGTCCATGGCGCCAGACCCGGTCAAGGCCGCTACCTATATGAGCAGCGATGTACGCATCACCTTCACTGGTGGCCGCGTGATGCCCTCAGCGACCGAGATCACCGCGTTCAACGCCGCGCGCTACAACTGGGTAAAGAAAGAACTGGGCCAGTTCGACTGGACCGAGCACGCCGACCACACGGTGGTGTACTCCAACGGCACGCTGTACGGCGAATGGCCCGATGGCCGCAGCTTCAGCGGCAACCGTTATCTGGACCGCTTTGAAGTGCGCAACGGCAAGATCACTCGCATGGATGTGTGGAACGACAGCGCCGAGTGGATATTGGTCCCCGAGATCGCCAAACCCTGAGTTTCAGCGTCGCGCCAGCGGCGTGCGGAGGTTTGCGGGTTGCTCGCCGGGTTGTTCGCCAAAGGCGCTGGGGGTTAGCCCCATATGCCGGCGAAAGGCCGCGATGAAGGCCGAGGTCGAGTCGTAGCCGCAGGCCAGTGCCACATCGGTCACCCGCTCGCCTTGCTGCAGCAGGGGCAGGGCACTGAGCAGCCGCAGGCGCTGGCGCCAGGCCCGGAAGCTCAGCCCGGTGTGCTGCACAAACAGCCGGGTCAGGGTTTTCTCCGATAGCGCTAGTTGCTGCGCCCAGTCACTGAGGGTATCGGGCAGGTCGGGGCTGCGATATAGCGCTTCGCACAGCGGCTGCAGGCGCTGTTCGGCCGGCCAGGGAAGGAATAACCCGGTATCGGCAGCGGCTTGCAGTTGATCCAGCAGTACCGCCACCAGACGACCATCGGCGCTGTGCTCGTCATACTCGGCGGGCAGGCTGCCGAAGTGGTTGATCAGCTCGCGCGTCAGCGGATTGATCTCCAGCACCTTGCAGTGCTCTGCCACCCAGGGAATGGCGCTACGCTCGATATACAGGCTGCGCATCTCGGTGGCCGGTGAGCTGATCACGGCGTGCGGCAGATCCGGCGGCACCAGGATGGCCCGCTGCGGCGGCGCGAGAAAGCGGCCGCGCGCGGTGTGCACCGAGAGCACCCCGCGAATCGCGTACGACAACTGCGCCCAGGGGTGGCTGTGCCACTCGGTGGCGGCACTGCGCGGCAGCGACTCCACTCGCGCATAGAGCGGGCGGGGCAGGCCAGCCAGCTCGGGTACGCTGCGGTGAATGGGTGATTTGTGTCCGTTTTTCGACATTGTGTTGTCAGATCGCGTTAGTCGGTCGTGATGGCACACAGTAAACTGCGGCATTGCTGGTAACAAGCCAGTCGTTCGTAAGCCGCTGTGATAGGTAACTCCTGATAACACGCAGCACCGATAAAGAGAGCAGAGCATGGCTAGACCGCGTTTCCTTCCCGATAACATGACCCTTTGCCTGATCGCCGTGGTGATCGCTGCCAGCCTGTTCCCGGTCAGTGGCCAGGCGGCGGTGGCCTTCGATGGGTTGACCAACGCGGCCATAGCCCTGCTGTTTTTCATGCACGGCGCCAAGCTGTCCCGCGAGGCGATCATCTCCGGCATGACGCACTGGCGCCTGCACCTGCTGGTATTTGCCTGCACATTTATTCTTTTCCCGCTGTTGGGGCTGGCGCTGAAACCCGTGCTGGTGCCGCTGGTCGGAGATGAGCTCTATCTGGGCATCCTGTTTCTCTGTGCGTTGCCGGCCACAGTGCAGTCGGCGATTGCGTTCACCTCGCTGGCGCGGGGTAATGTGGCGGCTGCGGTGTGCAGTGCGGCGACGTCGAGCCTGCTGGGTATCTTTGTCACGCCGCTGCTGGTGCTGCTGATGATCGGCGCCCAGGCCGGTGAGTCCAACACGCTGGATGCCATCGGCAAGATCGTGGTGCAGCTGCTGCTGCCTTTTATCGCTGGTCAGATTGCCCGACGCTGGATTGGCGACTGGGTGACCCGCAACAAGGGCTGGCTCAAGTCGGTGGATCAGGGCTCGATTCTGCTGGTGGTGTTTGGTGCCTTCAGTCACGCGGTGGTAGAGGGTATCTGGCAGCAGGTGCCGCTGTTCCAATTGGCTGGTCTGGTGATCGCCTGCTGTCTGCTGCTGGCGCTGGTGCTGTTTATCGTCAGCTTTCTGGCCCGCCGCGCTGGCTTCAATACCGAAGATCGCATTACCATCCTGTTTGCCGGCTCGAAGAAGAGTCTGGCCACCGGGGTACCCATGGCGCAGGTATTGTTTGCCGGCGGCGCGATTGGTGCGCTGATTCTGCCGCTGATGCTGTTCCACCAGATTCAGTTGATGGTCTGTGCGGTACTGGCCGAGCGCTACGCGCGGCGGCCGGAAGAACACCCGCTGCAAGCTTCAAGCTAGAAGCTCACACCCCGCACCCACCCGAGTTGGTTGTGAATTCCCTCGAGCACTCGCTCGAGGGAATTACCGAAAGAAGCAGCAAAATTTGGACTAACTTCACTTGCTTCCAGCTTCCAGCTTCCAGCTCAAAACCAAACCCGAGCCCAGATCCAGATTTTTTGCTTGCCGCTTGCCGCTTAAAGCTGCTCCTCAGCTCACCACCCGATAACAAGGCACATAATCCGCGCCACCCGGCAGCTTCATCCGGTGCTGGCTTACAAAGGCCTGTAGCAGTCGGTCCAGTGGCTGCATGACCTCGGCGTCGCCGTGGATTTCGTAGGGGCCGAATTCTTCGATGCGGCGGATGCCCTTGTCCTTCACGTTGCCAGCGACGATGCCGGAGAAGGCGCGGCGCAGATTGGCGGCCAGTTCGTGCGGGGGCAGGTTGCGGCTTAGCTGCAGGCTGGCCATGTTCTCGTGGGTGGGGTCGAAAGGGCGCTGGAAGCCTTCTTCAATCCGCAGCAGCCAGTTGAAGTGGAAGGCATCGTTGCGTTGCCGGCGGAAACGCTCGACCTCACCCAGAGCACTGGTCATTTTCCGGGCCACTTCGGCGGGGTCGTCGATGATGATCTGGTAATGCTGCTGCGCCGCCTCGCCCAGGGTGGCGCCAACAAATTCATGCAGCTGCTGCAGATAGGCCTTGGCGCTGGCTGGTCCGGTGAGAATCACCGGGAAGGGCAGCTCGGCATTGCTTGGGTGCATCAGAATGCCCAGCAAATAGAGAAACTCCTCTGCCGTACCGGCACCGCCGGGGAAGATGATGATGCCGTGCCCCACGCGCACGAAGGCTTCCAGACGTTTTTCGATGTCCGGCAGTATCACCAGCTCGTTGACGATAGGGTTGGGCGCCTCGGCAGCGATGATGCCCGGTTCGGTCAGGCCCAGATAACGGCCACCGCGGTTGCGCTGCTTGGCGTGGGCAATGGTGGCGCCCTTCATCGGACCCTTCATCACACCTGGCCCGCAACCGGTGCAGATGTCGAGACTGCGCAGGCCCAGTTCGTGGCCTACCTTCTTGGTGTATTTGTACTCCTCGGTACTGATCGAGTGACCGCCCCAGCACACCACCATCTTTGGCTCCACCGCCGGGCGCAGGGTGCGCGCGTTACGCAGTAGGTGGAACACGTAATCGGTGATGCCTTCCGAGTTGCTCAGGTCGATGCGCTGACTTTCCAGCTCACTTTCGGTGTAGACGATATCGCGCAGCGCGCTGAACAGCATCTCGCGGGTACTGGCGATCATCTCGCCATCAACGAAGGCATCGGCCGGTGCGTTGACCAGCTCCAGGCGCACGCCGCGATCCTGTTGATGGATGTAGACGTCAAAATCGTGATAAGCCTCAAGAATGGTTTTGGCGTTATCGACGTGGGCACCGGTATTCAGAATGGCCAGAGCACATTGGCGGAACAGGCTGTAGGTACTGCCGGAGCCGGCGGCGCTGAGCTGTTGTACTTCACGTTGGGAAAGGGTTTCCAGGCTGCCCTTGGGGCTGACTGAGGCGTTGATGACCTTCTTTGCTGGCATGCGGTATTCCTGAGATGGCGATCGGCCGAAGGGTAAATTCCGTGTTGTCTACATTCTCCACGCGATGCGCTATCCAACGCAAACCCTGTGCAATCACAGTGGCGACGGCGAGAGGTGATGCAGCCGTTAAAAGGGCAGGAATAGAATCGTTCTCTTATCTCTAAAAAGAATATAAAAATAAAAAAACAGTATTTATTTGAATAAAAGTTTTCTGGCTATGATCTGCCGGTCGACACATGGTGTGTCGCGCCAACCACAGGAATCAGCCATGACCGCAACCAACAAACTTAACGCGGCGGTGGACGATCAGCAGGTTATTGCCGTGATTGCCGAGGCCTTGCGCAGCATTCAGTTCGGCGCGCTGGAAATAACCCTGCACAACGGTCAGGTGGTACAGATTGAGCGCAGGGAAAAGCTGCGTTTTCAACCGCCGGCCAGATCGTCCTGAGTTAACCCTGCGACGGGATCAACCAAGTTTTACAACAACGCATCACCACCGACTGGACCGCCAGAGGTAGCTGACCAATCTTTACCTCAGGAGCACCTTATGCACCAGTCCATCGCTTTGGTAACACCTCGTTTCTCTGCTCTGCATCAGCTCTGTCGAATGTGTCGCCCTGGCGCCTGAATTCGGCAGCACCCCTTACTGATTGCACTGTTGCATAGAGAGAGAAAGCACCATGAAAATTTCCTTGCGCCACACCCTGATCGGTGGCCTGGCTACGCTGTTTGCCGCCTCGGCGTCAGCCGCTCAGATTGAATTGTTGAACGTATCCTACGACCCGACCCGCGAGTTTTATCGCGAATACAACGCCGCCTTCAGCCAGCACTGGAATGCGCTGAACGGTGATGAGGTGAAAGTGCGCCAGTCCCACGGCGGTTCCGGCTCGCAGGCCCGCGCGGTGATCGATGGCCTGGATGCCGATGTGGTCACCCTGGCGTTGGCCTATGACGTGGATGCGCTGCGTCAGCAGGCGGAGCTGATCCCTGAAGACTGGCAAAGCCGGTTGCCGGACAACAGCGCGCCCTATACCTCGACCATTGTGTTGCTGGTGCGCAAGGGCAACCCGAAAAATATCCACGACTGGGACGATCTGGTGCGCGACGATGTGGCGGTGATCACCCCCAACCCCAAGACCTCCGGCGGCGCACGCTGGAATTACCTGGCTGCCTGGGGCTACGCGTTGCAAAAGTTTGCTGGCGATGAAGACAAGACCTACCAGTTCATCAGCAAGTTGTTCCAGAACGTGCCGGTGCTGGACTCCGGCGCGCGTGGCGCCACCAACACCTTTGTGCAACGCGGGCTGGGTGATGTGTTCATCGCCTGGGAAAACGAGGCCTTTCTGGCGGTAGAGCAGTTGGGCAAGGGCGAGTTCGAGATAGTGGTGCCTTCGGTGAGCATTCTGGCGGAGCCGCCGGTGACCCTGGTCGACAAGAACGTGGATCGCAAGGGCACCCGCGAGGTAGCCGAAGCTTACTTGCAATACCTCTACAGCGATGAGGCGCAGCGGCTGGCGGGCAAGCATTACTACCGCCCGTCCAACCCGGCCATCGGCAAGGAGTTTGCCGATAGTTTTCCGCAGGTTGAGCTGTTCAGGATCGACGAGGTATTCGGCGGCTGGCAACAGGCGCAGGAAATCCACTTCAACGATGGCGGCAAGTTCGACAGCATTCTGGAAGCCATCTCCCGGCGCTGAACACGAGCTTACCAACCAACCCGGGCGACCATCGCCCGGGACTTCGCTTGAGGTGATCTATGCCCCTGACGAGAAGGCGCCGCGTTATACCCGGCTTCGGGTTGACCATGGGCTTTACGCTGTTTTATTTGAGTTTCATCTTGCTGATTCCGGTCGGCGGCTTGCTGCTGTACACCTCGCTGATGAGTTGGGAGGACTTTTGGCAGGCGATCAGCCACCCGCAGGTGGTGGCCTCGTACAAATTGTCGTTCGGCGCATCGCTGATCGGCGCCTCTATCAACCTGGTGTTTGGTGCGCTGGTGGCCTGGGTGCTGGTGCGTTACCGCTTTCCGGGCAAAAAGCTGGTCGATGCCCTGGTTGATCTGCCCTTTGCGCTGCCAACGGCAGTCGCCGGTATCGCGCTGGTGACGCTGTATGCCAGCTCGGGTTGGGTTGGCCAGTATCTGCAGGTGGCCGGTATCAAGGTGGCTTACACCCAATTGGGTGTGGTGGTAGCGCTGACCTACATAGGCTTGCCCTTTGTCGTGCGCACGGTGCAGCCGGTGCTGGAAGATCTTGAGGCGGAGCGCGAGGAGGCCTCGGCCAGCCTGGGCGCGAGCCGCTTTACCACCATCAGACGGGTCATTTTGCCCTCGCTGCTGCCGGCCTTGATGACCGGTTACGCGCTGGCCTTCGCCCGCGCGGTGGGTGAGTACGGCTCGGTGGTTTTCATCTCCGGCAACATGCCCTATCGCACCGAAATCACCCCCTTGCTGATCGTCGCCAAGGCCGAGCAGTTCGACTATCACGGTGCTGCGGCGATCGGCACGGTCATGCTGCTGGCGGCGTTCGCGCTGTTGTTGCTGATTAACGGTCTGCAGTGGTGGACCGCAAGGCGTGGCGTATGAGGGGGAGAATCGTATGACAGCAAAAACCGCAACTGGCTACCTGGTGCGCCACGAGGCCAATCCGCAGCTCGCCGCGCGCTGGCGCCGGGCGACCGAAGAGCCAGCCTGGGTACGCTGGACGCTGATCAGCATAGCGCTGACCTTCCTCGGGCTGTTTCTGGTACTGCCGCTGCTGGTGGTGCTGTATGGCGCATTCGAGCAAGGCCTGAGCGTCTGGTTCGCGGCGATCAACGAGCCCGATGCCTTGGCAGCCATTCGCCTGTCTTTGCTGGTGGTGGTGATGGTAGTGCCGCTCAATGTGCTGTTCGGCGTTGCCGCAGCCTGGGCCATCGCCAAGCACGAGTTTCGCGGCAAGCCGATTCTGATCTCGCTGATCGACATGCCCTTTGCCATCTCACCGGTGGTGGTGGGGCTGATCTTCGTGATTCTGTTCGGCTCGCAAGGCTGGCTCGGGCCCTGGCTGGCGGCCCATGACATCCGCGTTATTTTTGCGGTGCCCGGCATCGTCATCGTGATTGCTTTCGGCACCATGCCCTTCATCGCCCGCGAGCTGATCCCCCTGATGCAGCAACAGGGTAAGGAAGAAGAAGAGGCCTCGCTGACGCTCGGCGCCAACGGCTGGAAGACCTTCTGGTACGTGACGCTACCCAACATCAAATGGGGGCTGATTTACGGGGTCATCCTGTGCAATGCCCGCGCGCTCGGCGAGTTTGGCGCTGTGGCGGTGGTCTCCGGGCGGATTCGCGGCGAGACCAACACTATGCCGCTGCACATTGAAGTGCTCTACAACGAATACCTGTTTACCGCCGCCTTTGCCGTGTCGTCGTTACTGACCGGGCTGGCGCTGGTGACCATCGCAATCAAGAGTGTTGTCGAATGGCTGGATGAACGCAGCCGCGAAGCTACCGCCATCAGCCATGAAGGGGCAGTGTCATGAGTATTGAAATTGATCAGGTGAACAAGCGTTTCGGCGATTTTGTGGCGGTGGATAACGTCAGCCTCAGCTTGAACGACGGCGAGCTGACCGCGCTGCTGGGGCCATCCGGTTCCGGCAAGACCACCTTGCTGCGGATCATCGCCGGGCTAGAGCAGCCGGACTCGGGCCGTATTCGCTTTCAGGGCCAGGACACCACCGATCTGCACGTCAGTGATCGCGGTGTGGGCTTCGTATTCCAGCACTACGCGCTGTTCAAGCACATGAGCGTGTATGAAAACGTCGCCTACGGCCTGACGGTCAAACCTCGCAGCCAGCGCCCAAGCAAGGCCGAGATCCGTAAGCGGGTGATGCACCTGCTGGAGATGGTGCAGCTGGACTGGACCGCAGACCGTCTACCCTCGCAGCTGTCCGGTGGTCAGCGTCAGCGCATCGCGCTGGCCCGCGCGCTGGCGGTCGAGCCGCAGGTGCTGCTGCTGGATGAGCCCTTTGGCGCGCTGGATGCCAAGGTGCGCGCCGAGCTGCGCAGCTGGCTGCGGCGGCTGCACGATGAGCTGCACGTCACCAGCGTGTTTGTCACCCACGATCAGGAGGAAGCGCTGGAAGTGGCAGACCGCGTGGTGGTGATGAACCACGGCGCAGTTGAACAGGATGGCCAGCCGGAAGCGGTCTACGACCACCCAGCCAACGCCTTTGTTTACGGCTTTCTGGGGCAGGTAAATCGCTTCAATGCGCAGGTGCAGGGTGGCGTTGCCCGCATTGGTCCGCTGCAGTTGCCGGCAGCGGAGTTTGCCGGTCAGGCAAACCGCCGGGCCACCGCCTATGTACGCCCCCACGATATAGACGTGTTGGCCACGGCGCAGCACGGCGCCCTGCCTGCGCAGATCGAGCAGGTGTTGATTGTGGGCCCGCATGCGCGGCTGGCGTTGCGCACCGCAGATGCCGAAGAGACAGTGAAAGTCGAGTTGTCGCGCGCCCGCTTTCGCGAACTGGGCCTGCAGCAGGGCGCAGATGCCTGGCTCAAGCCGCTGTACTCGCGGGTGTTCCTGAACGACGACCAACTGGCTGACGCACTGGACTAAAGGGCCTCGGCTCGGGCCGTTGCTTTTTATGTATTATGGTTGTAATTTAAAGGCGGTCTGTTGTTGCACCTGGGGCGCTAATTTGGATGCAAGCTGTCATCAGCCGAACATTCACCGCGCGCTGGCGCGCTTCATCTGCCTGTTACAGGAGTTGCTATGACCATTTCATCCGCCAAGCACAGCAAGACCGCCACTGGTGCCGCACTGGCCACCTTCGAGGCATCGGTAGAGCATCATTACGCCGATAACCGCGGCGTGCGCATTCACTACGCAGCCGCCGGCAGCGGGCCTTTGTTGGTGTTTTTACATGGCTTTCCGGATCACTGGCTCGGCTGGTGGCAGGTGTTGGACAGCCTGCGCGCGGACTACCGCGTGGTGGCGCTCGACATGCGCGGCTACAACCTGAGCGATCAACCGGCTGAGCCGCAGGCCTACGCCGTGAGCGAGTTGGTCAAGGATGTGCAGGCGGTGATCAACCACGAGGGTGCTGAAAAGGCGACCATCATTGGTCACGATTGGGGCGGCTTCGTCGCCTGGCACCTGGCCATGGACATGCCCGAGTTGGTTGAGCGCTTGGTGGTGCTCAACATGCCGCATCCCTGGGCCATCTCCCGCGAGCTGGCCAGCAACCCGGCGCAGCAAAAAGCCAGCGAATACGTGAAGCTGTTCAGCCACCCACAGGCGCATCTGCAGTTCCCGCGGGAGCGCCTCGCAGCCTGGGTGACGGATGCGTCTTTCAAGCTGCGACAGGAGCAGGCGATGGCCAACTCGTCGCTCAACGGCATGCTCAATTACTACCGCGTGAACTGGCCGACACCACCCTGCAGCCAGCACGCCGCACCGCCACCCAAGGTGCAGGCGCCCACCTTGCTGATGCACGGCCTGCAGGACCCCTACGCACTGCCCGCCGGGCTGAACGACGTGTGGCAATGGATCGACAACACGCTGGATATCTACACCCTGCCCAAGGCCGCGCACTTTATTCAGCATGAGCAAGCCCCGGAGGTCACGGCGCGTTTGCGGGCGTGGTTGGCCCAAGCGGGGTAGCTGTTTGCGCGAGGGCAAGGATTCCCCGGGCTGCGTCCTTTTACATTGCCGGCTTCACACGGCGCCGATAGACTCATTGCCCTTGCGCCGCGCATGGGCGCTGCCGCCCGTGCCCATTTCAATAGATGGAATTCATTGAATGAGTCACAGCATTACTCTTCCGCAACTCGAATCCTACCTCTGGGAAGCCGCCGACATTCTGCGCGGCAATATGGATGCCTCCGAGTACAAGGATTACATCTTCGGCATGATGTTTCTCAAGCGCCTGTCTGATGCTTTTGAGGAAGCCCGCGAGGTGGTGGTGCGTTATTACGTGGGCAAGGGCAAGTCTCGGCAGCAGGCCGAAGCGCTGGCCGATGACGAAGATGAATACGACAAGACCTTCTACATTCCGCCCCAGGCCCGCTGGGATGCGCTGAAAGACCTAAAGCACGATATCGGCGCCGAGCTGAACAAGGCCACCGAGGCCATCGAGGAATACAACACCGCGCTGGAAGGCGTGCTGGTGTCCATCGACTTCAACATCAAGAACAAGCTCAGCGACAAAAAGCTGCGCGACCTGCTCAGCCACTTCAGCAAGCACCGTCTGCGCAATCAGGACTTTGAGCGGCCCGACCTGCTCGGCACTGCATACGAATATCTGATCAAGATGTTTGCCGACAGCGCCGGCAAAAAGGGTGGCGAGTTTTATACCCCCTCGGAAGTGGTGCAGCTGCTGGTCTCCCTGCTTCAGCCCCACGCCGGCATGCGCATCTATGATCCGACCGCCGGCTCCGGCGGCATGCTGGTGCAAACCCGCAACTACCTGGCCACCCACGGCGAGAATGCAGCCAACCTGTCGCTCTACGGCCAGGAGATGAACCTCAACACCTGGGCCATCTGCAAGATGAACATGTTCCTGCATGGGGTCTACAGCGCCGACATCCGCAAGGGCGACACCCTGCGCGAGCCACAACACACCGAACACGGCGAGCTAATGACCTTTGACCGGGTGATTGCCAACCCGCCCTTCAGCCTGGCGAAATGGGGCAAGGACGAAGCCGACAACGACCCCTATGGCCGCTTCCCCTATGGCACCCCGCCCAAGGACGCCGGCGACCTGGCCTTTGTTCAGCACATGATCGCCAGCCTCAATGCCGACGGCATGATGGGTGTGGTTATGCCCCACGGTGTGCTGTTCCGCGGCGCCAGTGAAAAGGCCATCCGCCAGGGCATACTGCAGGATGACCTGCTGGAAGCCGTGATCGGCCTGCCGTCCGGCCTGTTCTACGGCACCGGCATCCCCGCCTGCCTGCTGATCATCAACAAGCGCAAGCCCGCCGAGCGCCGTGGCAAGGTGCTGTTTATCAACGGCGAGCTGGAATTTGAAGAAGGCAAAAACCAGAACAAACTGCGCCAGCAGGATATCGACAAGATCGTCCATACCTTCGAGACCTATGCCGAGCTCAAGCGCTACTCCAAGGTCGCCACGCTGGACGAGATTGCAGAGAACGACTTCAACCTCAACATCCGCCGCTACGCCGACACCAGCCCACCGCCGGAAATCTTCGACGTGCGCGCCATCCTCCACGGCGGCATCCCGGTGCGGGAAGTGGAGAGCGAGTATATCCGCGAAGAGATTCTGCAAGACTTTGACGTATCCAGGGTCTTTGTTCCTCGCGATTCCAGCGACAGCGGCGATCCAGCCGCGTTTGAGTATTACGACTTCAAGCCCGAGATCGACAGCAAGGCCGCCATCCGTGAGGCCGCCGGCGACGCTAATGCACAGGTCATCAACCAACTGGAACGCTGGTGGGATAAGTATCGGGTATCGCTCAGTGAGCTGGATGCCCAGGTGGCTGAAGCGGAAAGCGTAATGAAGGGATATCTGCAGGAGCTGGGGTATGAGTGATCAGACTCCTGATGGTTGGATCAAAGTTAAGTTCCAAGATGCTGCTAATTTGGTGAAGGGCCTAACTTACTCTACATCTGATTATTCGACCAAGGATCTTGGGTATCCATTTATTACCCTGAAATGTATCCAGAAGAACGGAGGGTTTTCGGAACGAGGCCTAAAGTATTATTCAGGGAAATATAAGGATAGTCAGACGGTGTCGCCTGGCGATGTGGTATTTGCAAACACAGATCTGACGCGTGACGGGGATGTGGTTGGGAGCCCACTTAAAGTTCCAAGAATATCCAGCGAAAGACCTTCGTTAATTTCAATGGATTTGTCGAAGGTAGTTGCAAAGGAAGGTTATAGCCCTGACTTTCTTTATCACTGGTTGCAGATGGCAGACGTGAAGCGGCAGATGATTAACTTGTCTGCTGGATCTACAGTTTTGCACCTTAATACGAATGATGTTCCCCATCTTCGTCTGTCTTCTCCCCCGCTCCCCGAACAACAAAAAATCGCAGCCATCCTGTCCTCCGTCGACGACGTGATCGAAAAAACACGTGCTCAGATCGACAAGCTGAAAGACTTGAAAACCGGCATGATGCAGGAGCTGCTGACCAAGGGAATTGGGCCGAACGGCGCTCCGCATACCGCGTTCAAGGATTCGCCGGTAGGGCGGATTCCGGAGGGATGGGATGTCCGGCCACTAGTTGAGTTTTCAAAACCTGAAAAGAACTCATTTGTTAATGGGCCTTTTGGAAGTGATTTGCTTTCTTCGGAGCTTACTAGCTCAGGAGTTCCTGTTATCTATGTGCGAGACTTGAAAGGTCATAAATACGAAAGAGTGTCCACCGTTTGCGTGACTGAGTTGAAGGCAGATTCATTGCCTGCGTGCTGGGTGGAAAAGAATGATGTGCTTGTAGCAAAAGTGGGAGACCCTCCTTGTGGGTCTGGAGTTTACGAGTTCGACAACAGAAGCATTGTGACGCAAGATGTTATCCGCATTCGACCTAATCACGACGTTGATCCTTACTATCTTTCCTATCTTTTGAACTCACCATTAGGCAGGAAGCAGATTGAAAAAATTGAAATCGCTGGCACTAGGATGAGAGTGTCACTTACGGATTTTAAAAAGCTGTTAATGCCGTATCCATCTTCTGATGAGCAGCGATATATAGGTCAGGCTCTAAGATCTGTGGATCTAAAAATTTGGGGTCTTGAAAGAAAAAAATCGGCCGTAACAGATTCAAAAAAAGCCCTAATGCAAGACCTCCTCACCGGTAAAGTCCGCGTAAAGGTGGATTAACTGCATGCCTTAATTAAACCAAAAGATCCGGCAACCATCGAATGCCTTGGGGCAAGTAAGGTAACTCGCCATTGCTGAAAGCCCTAGCGCGCTTGATCCACTTTGGCGAAAAGCCACAAGGCCAAACGGCTGTCCGGCCTTGAGCGTCACAGAGGTGCTCAGAAAGCCGGATGGCTGACAGCAGAATGCCGCCACCAGGAGAGCTGCGAAAGGTTTAAAAATGACAGGGAATACGGCGTTTTCTGCCGTAATGGCTTGATAAGTTAAACCAGTACGCTACGCTGGTTTAAAAATCCCTATGAATACGGCGCCTATCGCCGTAAAGTCTTAACCACTTAAACCGTTGCTCTCACTTATGGTGTATTCAGCCTGCTATGTCTGATGACTCCCGCCCTAAAACCGCCGCCGATGGCGCTGATACGCTGAGCACGTTGCTGCCGATGGGCATGGTGGCGAGTCGGGCGTGGTTGCTGGCGCACGGCCTGAGCAAGGACAGGCTGGATAACCACGTCAAAAGCGGTCGGCTCAGAAAGTTGGCCCGTGGCGTTTTTTGTCAGCAGCATGCGGCATTGAACTGGGAGAATGTGGTGGCGTCCTTCTCCATGTCGATGGATATCCCGGCCTATGCCGGGGGGTTGACTGCTCTGGAGGAATACGGCTACAGCCAGTACCTCACGCTGGGCGCCCAGCGGGTGATAGACGTATACAGCACCTTGCCAGAACCCAGCTGGCTGCAGGTGCTGGCCGGGCAAGTTGAGGGTGTGCGCTTTCGTTGGTACAAAACGCAGCGCCTCTGGCAGCCGGAGGCCGTTGAACAGCAAATCGGCGTGATCCATCGCCCCTGGAGCCCCAGCGCCAATGCACAGGTATTGGCGCGTGCCGAGACGGCCTATATCGAGCTGCTGCATGAGGTGCCGGAGCAGATCAGTTTTGAGCACGCCGATGAGATCATGCAAGGTTTGACCAGCCTGTCACCGCGCAAGGTAAGCCTGATGTTGGCGCATTGTAAGAGCATCAAGGCAAAGCGCCTGTTTTGCTGGTTTGCTGATCGGCACTCCCACAGCTGGTGGAAAACGCTGAACGACCAGGAGGTGGACTTGGGCAAGGGCAAGCGGGTGATCGAAAAGGGCGGGCGCCTGGATAAACGCTATTGGATAACGGTGCCGGCCAGCCTGTATCAAGACTATCCCGACGACCAAGCTTGATGGGCACTGTGCTGAATGGATAATACAGAGCGCTATCGCAAGCAGGTGCAGCTGCTGTTGCAGGTTTTGCCGCTGGTGGACAAAGAACGCTGCTTTGCCTTGAAAGGCGGCACGGCGATTAATTTGTTCGTTCGGGACTTTCCGCGGCTGTCTGTGGATATCGACCTGGTCTATCTGCCCATCGAAAGTCGAGATACGTCGCTGGAGAATATTCAGCGCGCCTTGGCTCGTATTGCCGAAGATATTGAGCGCCGTTTGCGCGGGGTAACCGTTACCCAAGCCTATGAAGCAAAACCGGATGCGTTGCGCCTGGTGGTGCAGCGCGGCACGGTGCGCATCAAGGTAGAGCTGTCTCCGGTGTTACGGGGCTCGGTGTATGAACCCAAGCGCAGAGCCGTCTCCGAACGGGTGGAAGACGAGTTCGGCTATGCCGAGATGCAGGTTGTCAGCCTGGCTGACCTGTATGCCGGCAAGATTTGCGCTGCCTTGGACAGGCAGCACCCTCGCGATTTGTATGACATCCACCTGCTATTGCAGAACGAAGGGCTGACCGAGGCAATACGCAAAGCGACCTTGGTGTACATCATCAGCCATCCTCGGCCGATAGCCGAGCTGCTAACCCCCCACCGCAAAGACATTAGCGACGTGTATCGTGGTGAATTTGCCGGCATGGCAAGCGATGATGTGCCGCAAGAGACACTGGAGGCGGCCAGAGAGCAGCTGATCCGCTTGCTCCATTGTTCTATCAGTGATGCTGAAAAGCAGTTTTTGTTGTCCTTTAAAAACAAAACGCCGGATTGGGCCTTATTGGGGCTAGATGGCATTGAGGCGCTGCCCGCGGTACGTTGGAAGATGAAAAATCTTGAGCAGATGCGCGCGCCAAGCCATCTGCAGGCGTATAAAAAGCTAGAGGACGTATTACACAGACTCGGTAGGGACGAGGAGTTGGAGTGACTCAGGACGAATACGACAAGGTTGAAAGCCCCGCTTTAGCTCAGCTGCAACAATTGGGCTGGTGCTATATGCCGGGAGCTGCGCTAGCCCCTGACGCGGCTGGTCAGGAGCGGACGTACTACCGCGATGTGGTGCTGGCCAAACAGCTGGAGGCGGCGCTGCGGCGCCTGAACCCGTGGATCAGCGACGAGAACCTTCGTAAGGTGCTACGCGGCTTTACTCACCCCAACTTTGCCGGGTTAGTTGAGTACAACAAGGCCATTTGGGAAATGCTCTGCGGCACCGGCGACCACGCCATTGCCGTGGAGCAGGATCTGGGCGCAGGCCGCAAGGGCCAGACCGTTACCGTGGTGGATTTTGATAACCCGGCCAATAACGACTTTCTCTGCACCAGCCAATTCAAGGTCGAAGGGCCTAACCAGACGATCATCCCGGATATTGTTTGCTTCGTGAACGGCCTGCCGCTGGCGGTGATCGAGTGCAAATCGCCCTATGCGGCCGATGCCATGGGGGAGGGCATCGCCCAGCTACGTCGTTACGCCAACCTGCGTCGCCCGGAAGACGACGAGGGCGCGCAGAAGCTGTTCTGGTATAACCAGTTGATGGTCGCCACCTGCCGGGATCAGGCGCAGGTTGGCACCATCAGCTCCATGGCCCAGCACTACGGCGACTGGAAAGACGCCTACCCCTATACCGATGCAGATATTCAGGCGCTGGCTCAGCCGGCAGCGACACAGGGCGTCACCGATATCCCTTCTGCGGCCTATCTGGTGGCTGCGCAGCAGGTGGCTGCGGGCAACGCCGCGAATACGAATGAAGTGACTGCCCAGCAGCGGCTGCTGATGGGCATGTTCAGCCGCGATACCTTCCTCGATCTGATCCGCAATTTCATTCTGTTCGAGCCGGTGGAAGGGCGCTTGATCAAAAAGGTCGCCCGCTATCAGCAGTACCGTGCGGTCAATAAGGTGATCGCGCGGCTGAAACACGGCAAGGATCGCAAGGAAAAGTCTGGCGTGGTGTGGCACACCCAGGGCTCGGGCAAGTCGCTGACCATGGTGATGCTGGCAGTGAAAATGCGCCGCGACCCACAGCTGCAAAAGTACAAGCTGGTGTTCGTCACCGACCGCACTCAGCTGGACAGCCAGCTCTCCGCCACCTTCCGCGACGCGCAGAACGAAACCATCCACAACGCCACCTCGGTCGCCAGGCTCAAGGAGCTGCTGACCCGCAATGCGTCCGACATTGTGACGGCCATGGTGCAGAAGTTTCAGGACGCCGCCGAGGCCGGCGACTTTGCCGACCTTAACCCCAGCGACAAGATCATCGTGCTGGCGGATGAAGCACACCGCACCCAGTTTGGCGGGCTGGCCGCGACCATCAACGCGGCGCTGCCCAACGCACCCAAAATCGGCTTTACCGGTACGCCGCTGCTGAAAAACCAGAAAATGGATCAGGCCTTTGGCGGCTATATCGACCAGTACAAGATCAACGAAGCGGTGGAAGACGGCGCCACGGTGCGCATCATCTACGAAGGCCGTCAGGTAAGAACCGAGGTGGCGGGAGAGTCGCTGGACGCGCTGTTCGACGAGTACTTCAAGGATTACAGCGACGACGAAAAGCGTGAGATCAAAAAGAAATACGGCGTAGAGCGCGCCGTGCGTGAAGCCCCGGCGCGGATTCGCTGGGTGTGTATCGACCTGCTCAAGCACTTCCGGGAAAAGATTCAGCCCGACGGCTTCAAGGCGATGATTGTGGTGGGCAGCCGCCACGCTGCCACGCTGTACAAGAAAGCCCTGGATGAGCTGGGCGCCCCGCCATCCGAGGTGATCATCAGCGGCAACCACAATGACCCGCTGTACATTGCCCAATACACCGACAAAACCCGGCACAAGCATGCCATTGATGCCTTCAAAAAGCCCCTGAGCGAAAACCCGCTGGCCTTCTTGATCGTGAAGGACATGCTGCTGACCGGCTTTGATGCGCCCATTGCCCAGGTGATGTACATCGACCGCAGCCTGAAGGATCACACCCTGATGCAGGCCATCGCCCGGGTGAACCGCGCCTACAAGGGTAAGGAGGCCGGTTTTGTGGTGGATTACTACGGGCTGTCGGATTACCTCACCGAGGCGCTGGAGCAGTTCAGCAGTGACGACGTAGAGGGTACCTACCATACCCTCAAAGATGAAATCCCGAAGCTGAAGGCTGCGCACACGCGGGTGGCCCAGCTATTTGCGGGAGTGCAAGGCAAGGACATTGATGCCTACGTGCTGGCGCTTAAGGGAGAAGACCTTCGCCAGCAGTTTGAGCTGGCTTTCAAACGCTTTGCCAAACAAATGGACGTGGTGTTGCCCGACCCGGCTGCCCGGCCGTTTATTGCCGACCTGAAGCTGTGGGGCAAGGTGCAGAACTCCGCCCGCACCCGTTACCGTGACCCGGGCCTGAATATCAATGACGCCGGAGAAAAGGTCAGGCAGCTGGTGAATGAGCACATCCTCAGCACCGGTGTTGATCCGAAGATTCCACCAGTGGATCTGATGGCGGCCAACTTTCGCGAATCGGTGCAGCAGATCAAGTCACCGGAATCCCGCGCCTCCGAGATCGAAAGCGCCATCAAGCACCACATCACCGTCAACCTGGAAGAAGACCCGGAATACTACAAATCACTCAGTCTGCGCCTGCGCGACATCATCGAGAAGACCAACGGCAAGTGGGATCAGCAACTGGAATTGCTGCTGGCCATGGTCAGTACCCTTGAGAGCGACCGTAAGCAGGCCGCCAAAGATCTGGGCCTCACCGAAACCGAGCTGGCGTTCTACAACATCCTGATGGCCGAGGTGATTCGCCTGAGTGGCGACGAGGTGGTGGACGAGGCCGTGCACGAGGAGATCAAGACGACCACTCGTGTGCTGGTCGAGATGTTCGACGAAGCCACCCAGATCGTTGATTTCTTCAAGAAGGATGAAGAGATCAAGCGCATGAAAAAGGCGATCAAGCGCGCCATTCTCGATTGCTCCTTCGCCGACCCGGCGCTGGTGAAGGTGGTGCAGGATCGCTTTATGGAATTGGCCAAGAGTAAGTTCGCCTGATGTCGGCCGCCCGGGAACCTGAATACCGCGATGGTCACGGCTTTATTGTCGAGGTCATCCGCACCCGCCGCCGCAAGTCAGCGGATATCCGCGTGGAAGAGGGCGCGGTGTCGGTGGTGGTTCCGCTCGACACGCCGGTAGAGAAAATCGACCAGTTGCTGGCCAGCAAGCGCAGCTGGGTCAGGGAAAAGATCGCCCTGCACCAGGAGGCAGTCCCGGTCAGGGCCAAGCGATACGTCTCTGGCGAAGCCTTCAGTTACCTGGGCCGCAACTACCGCCTGAAGGTGGAAACGGGCAATTTTGCGCCGGTGAAACTAACCAATGGTCGGCTGCTGGTCACGGTACCTGCTGGCGCGGAGCAGCCGCATATCGTGCGAAACGCGCTGGTGCGCTGGTACAAGCGGCAAGCCGAGCAGAAGCTGCAGGAAAAGGTGACGCGCTACGCACCGATGGTCGGCGCCCATCCCGCTGGCGTCAGTGTGCGCTCGTTCAAGTCCCGTTGGGGCAGCTGCACTGCCAGAGGCGCCGTTGAGTTCAATTGGCAGATCATGATGGCGCCGACGCGCATGGTCGATTACGTCGTCGTCCACGAGCTGTGCCACTTGATCCGCCACGACCATTCGCAGGCATTCTGGCGCGAGGTGGAGCGGGTGATGCCGGATTATCAGCAGTGCCGTGACTGGTTAAGGGCTAACGCCGCGAAGCTGGTGTTTGATGCGCCCTGAAGGTAAATAACGCGGTGCCAGCCTTAGGCTAACGCCCCTGCTGCTGGATCGCCCTGGTCGCCTACCTGCAAAAAAGCGATGCGTGCCTGATGTCGACACTTTTGCGACACTGGCATACGCCAGAAAGCAAAAAGCCCCGAAAATCTCAAGGATAATCAGGGCTTTAGGTTTTTCTAATTTGGTGGAGCCGGGGGGAGCTGGCCTTATAGGCGTTAAAAGGCTCTATTCCGGGGCTTTCAGCGATATTTTGCGTGAAATTTGGATTTGGTGTAACTCACAAAGTCTGCTCGAAATACTATGCGATATCGGCCTGATGTCAAGGGTGACTTGAAAAAGTTGTTTACCTGAATGATGGATAAGTTTAGAGCGAGTTCAGAGCCTGTTTATGAATTTGAACCCGTGCTTTTTTGAAGTCTATCCAGAGGGGAGGCGAAGAGATAGCGTAGTTTTGAAGCGTGGCGCAGCCCAGCAACACTTGCTGCCTTGCACCGCTCAAACAGCATTTTGATTTAATGCCTAAGTTGCCGAAGCCTGTAAGAAATCGATCTAGAGGTGCTTCTAGTTTTATTAAAAAAAGGGAGCGCACGCCTCGAGGCGATTACTCCCTAGGAGAAAGGGTTGTCAGTTCGAGATGAGAAAACAGGCTAATTGAGCTTCGCGTAAATTTTGGCGTGGGGGCCGTTCTGCTGAGCTTGCCATGCATCTGACGTATCGGAGAAAGAGAACTCCGAGTAGTCCACGGTGATGTTTTGCTCTTGAGAGATTTTCAGCAGTCGCTGCCAAATTTTCTGGCGGTCTGCAGGCGGCCTTTGTCCGGTGCCGATGCATGACAGAGTTTTGAATAACAGGTCAGCGATATCCAAATTGATCTGGCGGCCGGCACCCGTTCCTATCGTCATTATTCGTGCGCCCCAGCGACAGGCCTTTAATGCGTAAAGTAATGGCTGGCCACATACTAAATCCAACACTACATCGTAGCCTTCACCAGCCTCGCTCTTCAGGGCTTGTACATCGCTTTCATCGCCTTTAAGGCAGACGACGCTATCGGCAATTCCGCGCTCGGTGAGTCTTGCCAGGGCTTCGGCGCTGCGCCCGGCAGCAACCACTTTTCCTGCACCGAGGTAACGCGCAAGTTGCAGAGCTATCTGCCCCAGCGTTCCTGTCCCGCCAAGTATCAGAACGGTCTCACCCTGCTTGATGTTCGCTGCTTCGAGAGGAACGAGGGCGCCTGTGGCCGCTATGCCCATGGTGATAGCGGTACGGTCATCGATGTGGTCAGGTACCTCCCAAACTTCTTCTGCTGGAACCAGAGTTTTTTCCGCCCAAGCGCCAAAAGGTAATACCGACCGTTCACCAAAATAAACGCGCGTGCCTTCAGCATTACGGCCAACACCTTCGCCGCGAATGACGCAGGGGTACTCAACACCCAAGCGGTAAGCGCCAAGCACATCCCAGCCACCCAAGCCGGCGGTGTCTACACTGATAAGTACAGAACCTTCTTGTGGGGCAGGCTCTTTGAAGTCTTGAATGACGGGCAGTGCGCCGCGTTCATTAATAACAGCTGCTTTCATGATTGTGTTCCTTGGAGCGATAGCTTGGCTGTAACCGTAGGTCTAAAACACGCAGCAATAGCTTTTGTTTTTCAGGGTGTTTGTGTGTTCTGTGATGGGTTATCATTCTGAAATAAGATTTTCATTCTGTCAAAAGAATGATTGAGAGTCCCGTTATGCTCGTATTGAGCTAGAGGTGCCCCCCTTGCCTTTTTCATCCAATAACCAATCAGGTTTTCAAGCAGCCCACCCGCAGCTTCATTCGTACACCGAACTAGGTGGTCAAAAAGGGACTGCCTCGATTTTTTTACCTGAAGAGGTGCCTGTTGCTTTCGTCTATAACGGCATCAGTCAGGCTGTCATGATGGCAAGCCCTTTTGACCTTGAAGACTTGGCGATCGGCTATAGCATTGGCAGCGGCTTGATAAAGGATGCAGCTTGTATCTACGGCATAGAAGTTACCCAGGGCCTTGTTGGTATTCAGTTGCAGATAAGTGTGGGTCAGCGCGCTTTCACCAAGATCAAGCAGCTACGCAGGTCGCAGGCAGGGTCGACCGGCTGCGGCCTGTGTGGTGTAGAGTCACTTGCCAGCGCGCTACCGGACTTGCCGGTTCATCCCGCACGAGCGTTACCTCCAGCCCAACACCTGAGCAAGTTACGTTCTTGTCTGGCCAGCCACCAACTACTGGCCAAACAGACTGGTGCGTTGCACGCCGCGCTCTATGTGGATGAAAGGGGCGAGATCAAGCTATGTCGTGAGGACGTGGGGCGGCACAACGCCATGGACAAGTTGATTGGTGCGCTGCTAAACGATCAGCGCCTCCCAAGTAATGGTTTTGTGGTGGTCACCAGCCGCTGTAGCCTTGAGCTGATACAGAAAGCGGTGCGCGCAGGGTTTTCTACCCTTGCCACCTTGTCAGCTCCAACCGACATTAGTGTTTCCTGGGCTCGCTACTGCAATTTGAACCTTGTGCACATACCGCGTTCCAGCGCTCCCAGAGTCTATAGTCCGGAGCCAGTATGAGTACGCCAAAAGCCGGCAAGGAAAAATTTAAACGTTATACGGGGCCGGCGGCAGGTTGGGGTGCGTTGAGCAGCGTTACCAATGCATGGCTGGGCAGCAGCCAACCAATCAAGAATATTCGTGCGCTGTTGAAGACTAATCAGCACGGAGGTTTTGATTGTCCAGGGTGCGCCTGGGGAGAAGAGCCCGGCACGGGGCGCGTGAAGTTTTGTGAGAATGGCGCCAAGGCTGTGAACTGGGAGGCAACCTCCCGAAAAGTTGATGCTGATTTCTTTGCACGGCATAGTGTTGCGCAACTGCGCCGGCAAACGGATTACTGGTTAGAGTACCAAGGTCGGTTGACCGAGCCGATGCGCTATGACCGAGATAGCGATCATTACGTGCCTATTAGTTGGGACGATGCCTTTGCGCTTATTGGGCAGCATCTGAACGCCTTGGATTCACCAGGCGAGGCAGAGTTTTATACCTCTGGGCGGGCCAGTAATGAGGCGGCTTTCCTATATCAGTTATTCGTTCGCGTATTTGGTACCAACAACTTTCCTGACTGCTCCAACATGTGTCATGAGGCGAGTGGAGTTGCCTTGGGGGCGAGTCTTGGCACCGGCAAAGGCACGGTCACCTTTGCCGACTTTGAGCAAGCTGACGCAATTTTTGTGCTGGGCCAGAATCCGGGCACCAACCATCCAAGAATGCTAGAGCCCTTACGCGATGCAGTACGCCGCGGAGCACAGGTGGTTTGCTTCAATCCGCTGAAAGAGCGCGGGCTAGAACGCTTTCAGCATCCGCAAAGCATGGCGAGAATGCTGAGCAATAGCGCTGACGCGATGCACACCGCTTATTTTCGGCCTGCTCTGGGTGGCGATCTCGCGGTACTGCGCGGGATGGCCAAGTACATGCTGCAGTGGCAGCGTGAAGCTCAGCGGTATCGTCTGGAGGGTGTATTTGATGAGGCGTTCATACTTTCTCAGACCAGTGGCTTTCAGGATTATATCGCCGTGCTGGATACCACTGATTGGGCTGATGTAGTTGCTCAGTCCGGTCTCCGCCTAGACGAGATAGAGCAGGCGGCGCGGCTTTTTTGCGATGCCGGAAACACTATTTTCTGCTGGGCAATGGGGATAACCCAACACCATCACGGTGTAGCGACAATTCAGGAAATTGTGAACCTGCAGCTATTGCGAGGAAACATTGGCCGCGCTGGTTCCGGCGTGTGTCCGGTTCGGGGCCACAGTAACGTGCAAGGCGATAGAACAATGGGCATCGATGAGCGACCTAGCCCTGCGTTTCTGGATCGCTTGCAGGAATACTTTGGTTTCAGCCCTCCGCGCAAGCCAGGCCATAACACAGTAGAAGCAATCAAGGCATTGCTGGAGGGGAGGGCAAAAGTCTTCATCGGGTTGGGTGGGAATTTTGCCCAGGCAACACCGGACAGCAAGGTGACTCATGCCGCTTTGTCCCGCTGCGCGCTAAATGTGCAGATCAGTACCAAGCTCAACCGCAGCCATTTAATGGTGAGCAATGATGCGCTGATCTTGCCGTGCCTGGGCCGAACGGATATTGACCGTCAAGCCTCCGGCCACCAATGCGTTACCGTGGAAGACTCGTTCAGCATGGTGCATGCATCTTTCGGCCAGCTAGAGCCGCTCTCTGAGGAAATGAGGTCTGAGCCCTGGATTATTGCTGGAATGGCGAGAGCGACAGTAGGTGATCACATTGTTGATTGGCAAGCAATGCGGGACGACTATCGGACTATCCGTGCCGCGATTAGCGCCTGTGTTCCAGGCTTCGAGCATTTTGAGCAGCGACTGCAAAACCCGGGTGGGTTCCACCTTGCTAATACGGCGGCTACACGTTGTTGGCGCACGGATAGCGGTATGGCGAGGTTCATTGCCAGTGACTTGCCAGCAGATTTGCTACCGGAAGCGGTAAGGTCGTCCGGTGAGAAGCATGACCTGGTCCTGCAGAGCCTGCGCTCGCACGACCAATACAACACCACCATTTATGGGCTGGATGATCGCTACCGCGGCGTGACGGGACAGCGAGAGATTGTTTTCATCAACCAACACGACATCGATAGACTAGGTTTGATTGCTGGTGCCAAAGTCGACATGGTGTCGATCTGGAATGATGGCGTCGAAAGACGCGTGCGAGGTTTTCGAGTACTGCCCTACGATATTCCTCCAGGACAGGCAGCGGCCTACTACCCGGAAGTGAACCCCTTGGTGCCGTTGGATAGTTGCGGTGTTGGGAGCAGTACTCCGGTTTCGAAGTACATCCCCATCAGGGTGGAGCCGTCCCAAGGTGATGCTCCGCTGGCCTCCAGCGGAGCATTGCGCGACTTTTATCTAGTCGCGCTCTACGGCTAGTGCCACTCCCTGGCCACCACCTATGCACAAGGTGGCCAGTCCTTTCTTGGCATCCCTTAGCGCCATTTCATGCAGCAGTGTCACTAGCACTCGACAGCCCGATGCGCCGATCGGGTGCCCCAAGGCGATAGCGCCTCCGTTCACATTGACCTTGTCGATATCCCACTGCAGCTCCTTGCCTACCGAGAGGCACTGGGCGGCGAAAGCCTCGTTGGCTTCAATCAGGTCCAGTTGGTCAAGGGTCCAGCCGGCTTTCGCCAAACAACGTTTGCTGGCCGGTACCGGCCCAATGCCCATGATCGCCGGATCCACGCCGGCACTCGCATAGCCCTTGATTCGGGCCAGAACAGGCAGGCCCAATGCTTCTGCGCGCTTGGCCGACATCAGTAGCACAGCTGCCGCACCGTCATTGAGGGTCGAGGCATTGCCCGCCGTTACGCTGCCGTCTTTTTTGAAGGCAGGACGCAACCCGGCAAGGCTATCCGCGGTGGTTGCTGAGCGGGGCTGCTCATCGATTTCAAAGAGAACAGGGTCGCCTTTGCGTTGAGGGATTGGTACGGGGGCAATTTCACTCTTGAAGCGCCCCGCCTTGATAGCCGCAGCAGCGCGCTGCTGGGATATCAGTGCGTAGGCATCCTGGTCCGCGCGGCTCAGTTGGTACTGGTCAGCTAGATTTTCCGCAGTGATGCCCATGTGGTAGTCATTAAAGGCATCAATCAAACCGTCTTTGAGTAGGCTGTCTTGTAGTTCGGCATGGCCCATCCGCAAGCCGGTGCGGGCCTTGGGTAGCACATAGGGCGCCAGGCTCATGCTTTCCATGCCGCCTGCAATGACGGCTTCTGCATCGCCGCAGCGAATCGCTTGCACCGCCATATGCACCGCTTTCAAGCCGGAGCCGCATAGTTTATTCAGCGTCATTGCTGGCGTTGAAAACGGCAGCCCTGCGTTAATGGCCGACTGACGAGCGGGATTCTGTCCGCATCCGGCACTGAGCACTTGTCCCATGATGACCTCGTCAATATCGGCAGCATCAACGCCACTTGTGCTGAGCAAGGCGCGAATGACAGTGCTGCCCAGTTCCACTGCGGAGATATTCGCCAGTGATCCTTGAAAGCTGCCAATAGCGGTACGTTTGGCAGCAACGATTACAACCTCATGCATATTGATTCTCCAAAAAAAACGTGGCCTCCCGAAGGTTGAGCCACGTAAATGTTCCAACGGGCAGCATTTGCCTCGCAGCAAGGGGGCAGCAGCAAGGCAAATCCGGGTTACCTGTCAGTGCAGGTCAGTATTTGCTTTGGAAACGGTCTACCTGAAGAGCGCAGCCGGTAACGTTTTGTAGATGCTCTATTGATATATCCGGCGCAAGCTCTACAAGCTCCACTCCCGTCTCTGTGATGTCCAAGACAGCAAGGTCGGTAATAATCCGATTGACTACGCCTAACCCGGTAAGGGGAAGGTCACAGTTCTCGAGGATCTTAGGGCTCCCGTCTTTTGCGCAATGTTCCATGAGCACCACAACACGTTTGACGCCAGCGACCAGGTCCATGGCGCCGCCCATGCCCTTGACCATCTTGCCGGGAATCATCCAGTTGGCGAGATCGCCTTGCTGCGATACCTGCATCGCGCCAAGGATGGCTAGGTTGATGTGCCCGCCCCGAATCATTGCAAAGGATTCTGCGTTGTCGAAAAAGCTGCTGCCCGGCAAGCTGGTGACCGTTTGCTTGCCAGCGTTGATCAGGTCCGGATCTACCTCGTTTTCCAGAGGGAAGGGGCCAATGCCGAGTAGACCATTTTCACTTTGTAGCCAAACGTCCATACCTGTGGGAATGTAGTTGGCGACCAGCGTTGGCAAGCCAATACCCAGGTTGACATAGAAGCCATCTGACAGTTCTTGCGCAGCGCGCTGTGCCATTTGTTCACGTGTCCAAGCCATGATCAGGCGCTCCGTGTAGTGCGTTTTTCGATGCGTTTTTCGGGTGAGGTATTCAGTACCATGCGCTGGACATAGATACCTGGCAGGTGAATTTGGTCGGCGTCCAGTTCGCCAATTTCAACAATTTCTTCTACCTCAACGATGCACACTTTGCCGGCAGTCGCGGCAAGTGGGTTGAAATTGCGAGCGGTTTTTCTAAATACAAGGTTGCCCGACTTATCGGCTTTCCAGGCCTTGATCAGTGCAACGTCTGCGGTCAGTGAGGTCTCCATGACATACCACTCGCCGTTGAACTGACGAGTTTCCTTACCTTCAGCGATGAGCGTGCCGTAGCCAGTCTTTGTGTAAAAGGCTGGTATGCCAGCACCTCCGGCGCGCAACTTTTCAGCCAAGGTACCTTGTGGTGTGAACTCAAGCTCAAGTTCCTTAGAAAGGTACTGGCGCTCAAACTCCTTGTTCTCGCCAACGTAGGACGAAACCATTTTGCGAATCTGGCGCGTTTCAAGTAGCAGGCCTAAACCAAAGCCGTCTACACCAGCGTTGTTACTAATGACGGTAAGGTCTTTCTTGCCAGAATCGCGCAAGGCTTCAATGAGTGCCTCCGGTATGCCGCAGAGGCCAAACCCGCCAACTGCCAAGGTCATTCCATCGTCTATCAGCCCCTCTAGGGCGTGATGGGCATTGGGATAAATTTTGTTCATTGTTGTCACTACTCCTCGTGCCGTTGAAACTTGAAATTGCGCTATGCGTTTTGCTTGTTTTTCGCCCTGGCAACCCTTGATCCATTGGGGCGTTCCAGAGTCTCGCTAATCCGATTGCCAGCTTCTATCAAGGAGCCGAGATCAACACCTGTTTCAATCCCAAGGCCATTCAAGAGGTACAAGACATCTTCACTGGCAACATTTCCGGTCGCACCCTTGGCATAGGGGCAACCGCCTAGGCCCGCTACCGAACTGTCGAATACCTGCACACCCTCAAGCAGGCTGGCGTAGATATTCGCCAGAGCTAGGCCGTAGGTGTCGTGGAAATGCCCAGCGAGCGCCGAATTGGGCACCGCCTTGGATACGCTGGCAATCAGGTTGCGGGTGGCGCCAGGGGTGCCGGTGCCAATGGTGTCGCCCAGGGAAACTTCATAGCAGCCCATGCTATAAAGCTCACGCGCCACTGCTGCCACTTGTGAAGCTGGCACGTCTCCGTCGTAAGGACAGCCGAGCACACAGGAAACATATCCACGCACGCGAATGCCGGCTTGCGCTGCTGCGGCAAGAACAGGCTCGAATCGTTGGAGACTTTCGCTGATTGAGCAGTTGATGTTTTTCTGTGAGAAGCCCTCGGAGGCAGCAGCAAACACTGCTACTTCTTGAGCGCCAGCAGCCAGCGCCTGTTCGAAGCCTTTCATATTGGGTGTCAGCGCGGTGTAGGTACTGCCGGCATAACGGTTGATTCCGGCGAAAACCTGCTCTGATCCCGCCATCTGGGGTACCCACTTTGGCGATACAAAACTGCCGACTTCGATCACGGGTAGGCCGGCAGCACCAAGGTCGTTGATCAGCCGGATGCGGTCAGCGCTGCTGACCGGGTGAGACTCATTCTGCAGACCATCGCGGGGGCCTACCTCCACCAGCTTGACCTTAGCAGGTAGGCTCATTCCGACTCCTCCATCTCCACCAGCATGGTGCCTTCCGAGATCAGATCGCCCTCACCGCAAAACACAGCTTTTACCCGCCCGTTAGTTGGGGCACGGATACTGTGCTCCATCTTCATTGCTTCAAGAACTAGCAACGGCGCGCCTGCTTCCACTTGCTGCCCCACTGTCGCCATTACTCGAACCACGCTGCCGTTCATAGGCGCTTGCAGGCCGCCCGCACTTTGCTGAGCGTGACCGGCTTCTTCGATCGGGTCATAGGTGTTGACCTGTTGCCAAGCGCCGTGCCAGTTGAGGTAAAGGTCTGCACCTTTGCGCACCGCACGGTAGCGAACCTTCTGCGCTCCTTCATCAATCGTCAGCAGCTCACTGTTGGGACAATAGCTGGCGTTGTTGAGGCTAATGCTAGAGAAAACCTGATCTAACTCGGCGCAGCGCAAATGTAGCCGACTTTGCGTTGGCAAGCCTGCGCGCCAGCCAGGCAGTTGTTGCCAAAGGGCGGGAGGTGTCGGGCAGTCGTCACCCGCTGGGCGGGTAAGCAACCAAGCTTTGGCTGCTAGGTTCCAGAAGCTACTGTCCAACTCTGCAGGCTTGGGCAGTAGCTGCGCAGTGTGTTTTGCAATGAATCCGGTATCCAGCTCCTGCGCGGCGAAGGCCGGATGGGCTAAGATTTTTTCCAGAAAGCGCAGGTTGGTTTTTACCCCGGCTACTGAGGTATTGCGCAACATATCCAGCAACTCGAGACGCGCCTGCTCACGGGTCTCGCCCCAAGCAACCAACTTCGCGAGCATTGGGTCATAAAAAGGAGAGATGCTATCGCCTTCACTGACGCCGCTATCGACTCTGCGGCCCCGGCCGGTACTCGGTTCACGATAAAGGGTGAGGGTGCCGCTGGCAGGTAGAAAATCCTGATCAGGGTCTTCGGCGTACAGCCGAACTTCAATGGCGTGGCCGTGTAGTGGAATTTGCTCTTGAGTCATTGGCAGTGGCTCGCCTTGAGCGACGCGCAGTTGCCAAGCTACAAGATCCTGACCGGTAATGGCTTCGGTAACCGGGTGCTCTACCTGCAGGCGGGTGTTCATCTCCATAAAGAAAAACTCGCCACGTGCATCCAGCAAAAACTCCACGGTACCAGCGCCGACGTAGCCGATAGCCTGTGCGGCCTTGACTGCTGCTTCGCCCATCGCTTTACGCAGTTGTTCCGACAGGCCTGGTGCGGGCGCCTCTTCAACCACCTTCTGATGCCGTCTTTGAATGGAACAATCGCGTTCATGCAGGTAAACGGCATTACCATGCTGGTCTGCGAAAACCTGAATTTCGACGTGGCGGGGTTGCAGTACATACTTTTCCACCAGCATGCGGGCGTCGCCGAAGGAAGATTGGGCTTCGCGCTGAGCGGAGGCCAGCGCATCTGCCAGCTCTCGTTCGCTTTCAACGACCTTCATACCTTTGCCACCCCCGCCGGCGGTGGCTTTCAGTAGTACCGGGTAGCCAATTTCCTGAGATGCAGCCCGGAAAGTATCGAGTTGCTGATCGTCGCCATGGTAACCGGGTACCAGTGGTACTCCGGCTTTTTCCATCAAGGCCTTGGCGGCGGACTTGCTGCCCATAGCATCAATCGCCGAGGCGGGTGGGCCGACAAAAATCAGGCCGCTAGCTTCAATAGAACGAGCGAAGTCAGCGTTCTCAGAAAGAAAACCGTAGCCTGGGTGGATTGCTTGCGCGCCACTGGCCTTGGCGGCCTGAATGATGCGGTCGGCACGCAGATAGCTGTCTGCGGGTTTGGTTCCGCCCAGGTTGACTGCGATGTCGGCGAGCTTGGCGTGTGATGCGTGCTGGTCGATGTCGCTGTGTACGGCAACCGTTTTGATGCCCAGCCGCTGAGCTGTCCGCATGATGCGACAAGCGATTTCTCCTCGGTTGGCGATTAGCAGAGTATTGATCATTGTTCTTCTATCCACATGATTGCTTGGTTTGCCTCAGGCAGCGCTGTCAGGTCCGCAGCCACTGTGGCTTGCGTTTGTCGAGGAAGGCGGAAAGTCCCTCCTGACCCTCTTTGCTGACGCGAATACTGGCTATTGCCGACTCGGTGTAGTTGCGCAGATCGGGCGTTAGATCGCCGTGCTTTACCTGCTGCATTAGCGCCTTGGTGGCGCGCATCGCTTGCGGGCTGTTGAGTAGCAGGTTGGCCACCCATCCATGCAACTCGCTTTCCAGATCAGCTGCGGGATAGGTCTCTGCCAACAAGCCCAGCTGCTGAGCGCGCTTGCCGTCAAAGCGCTCAGCCGTAAGGGCGTAACGCCTGGCGGCGCGTGGCCCAATGGCTTGGGCAACATAGGGGCTTATGACGGCCGGTAATAAACCTATGCGCACTTCAGACAAACTGAACAGGCTGTCTTCGGTGCCAATGGCGATATCGCAACAACTGATCAGGCCCAGCGCGCCCCCGAAGGCTGCACCCTGCACCACGGCCAAGGTTGGAACTTTAAGCTGGGCCAGACTGGCCATCAGTTGGCCCAGCTCGCGGGCGTCATTGAGGTTAGCGTCGTAGTCCAATTGCGCGCAGGCCTGCATCCATGAAAGGTCTGCACCTGCAGAGAAATGTTTGCCACGTCCGCGCAAAATCAAGAAGCGCAGTTCGTCATTCATCTGAATCTCGCTGAGTGCCATCAGAAGCTCGGCGATCATTTCAGCGTTGAACGCGTTGTTCTTTTCGGGGCGGTTTAGCCACAAGGTAGCTATGCCGCCTGCGTTGATCTCAAGTTCTAGGGTGTTAAGTGCACTCACGCTTATTGGCTCCTCCGTTGGCATGGCTGGTCTCACATCCGGAACACGCCGAAGCGTGTCTGGTTGATTGGCGCATTCAATGCTGCGGAAATTGCCAAGCCGAGAATGTCGCGCGTTTGCGCTGGGTCGATGACTCCGTCATCCCATAGGCGGGCACTTGAGTAGTAGGGGTGGCCCTGCTCTTCGTACTGCTCGAGGATGGGTTTGCGCAGGTGATTGGCTTGCTCGGCGCTGAAGGTTTCGCCGCTGCGCTCCGCCTGCTCTTGCTTGACTTGGACCAGAACGCCTGCAGCTTGCTCGCCGCCCATGACCGAAATACGCGCGTTTGGCCACATCCAAAGGAAGCGGGGGTCGTACGCACGACCGCACATGCCGTAGTTGCCGGCGCCGAAGCTTCCACCGATGATCACCGTGAACTTTGGAACCTGCGCACAGGCCACAGCGGTAACCAGTTTGGCGCCGTGCTTGGCAATGCCTCCAGCTTCATATTTTTGGCCTACCATGAAGCCAGTTATATTCTGCAGAAACAGCAGAGGAATACCTCGCTGACAGGCAAGTTCAATGAAGTGCGCGCCTTTTTGCGCAGACTCGGCAAACAGGATGCCGTTGTTGGCCAGAACCGCGACAGGATGCCCATGCAAGTGGGCGAAGCCGCACACCAGGGTTGTTCCGTAGAGGGCTTTGAATTCATCGAAAGCGCTGTCGTCAACTAGTCGCGCGATGATTTCGCGCACATCAAACGGCTGCTTCGGGTCGGCAGGAATGATGCCGTACAGGTCACTCGGGGCATAACGTGGCGCCACCGGTTCGCGGAGGTTTAGTTGGCCCTGTTTGCGCCAGTTAAGGTTGGCGATACTGCGCCGGGCCAGTGCTAGCGCATGTTCGTCATTTTCCGCGTAGTGGTCGGCCACTCCCGAGGTTTTGCAATGGACATCGGCTCCGCCAAGGTCTTCGGCACTGACCACTTCGCCAGTGGCGGCCCTGACCAGAGGCGGGCCGGCAAGAAAGATGGTTGCTTGTTCTCTCACCATGATGGCCTCATCTGCCATCGCTGGTACGTATGCTCCACCTGCCGTGCATGACCCCATGACCACAGCGATCTGGGGAATGCCTTGGGCACTCATGTTGGCTTGGTTGAAAAAGATGCGGCCGAAGTGCTCACGATCAGGAAATACCTCATCCTGGCGCGGGAGGTTGGCGCCGCCCGAGTCGACCAGATAAATGCAGGGGAGGCGGTTTTGTTGTGCTATGGCCTGTGCTCTTAGGTGTTTCTTTACGCTAAGGGGATAGTAGGAGCCGCCTTTCACGGTCGCGTCGTTGGCGACGATCATGCACTCAACCCCTTCAACCCGACCAATGCCCGCAATTATCCCTGCTGCCGGCACTTGTTCCCCGTAGACCTCATGGGCGGCGAGCTGACCGATTTCGAGAAATGGTGAGCCTTGGTCCAGTAGGGCGTCAACGCGCTGCCTAGGTAGCAGCTTGCCGCGAGAAAGATGCCGAGCTTGAGCCGCTGGGCCACCGCCTTCTGCTACTTTTCCTAGCAACTCCCGCAGATTACCCACGAGCTCCTGCATCGCTGCCACATTGGTGCTGAACTCCGGCGAGCGAGTGTTGACCTGGCTTTTAAGTGAACTCATGCCGGCGCTCCTTGGGTTGCAAGCCGGCTTCTGAAGGTCGGGACGCGTACCTGTTTAACGTGTTTCATTGAACAGCTCCCGGCCAATCAACATACGGCGGACCTCGCTGGTACCGGCACCGATTTCATAGAGTTTGGCGTCACGCCACAGGCGACCTGCCGGGTATTCGTTGATATAGCCGTTACCGCCAAGAATCTGGATTGCCTCGCCAGCCATCCAGGTCGCTTTTTCGGCGGTATACAGGATCACCCCGGCACAGTCCTTGCGCACCTGCCGTACATGTCCACTGCCCATGGCGTCTAGGTGCTTGCCGACGCTGTACTGATAGGCGCGGCAGGCTTGCAGGGTGGTATACATATCTGCAACTTTGCCCTGAATGAGCTGAAATTCGCCGATGCTTTGTCCGAACTGTTTTCGGTCGTGGATGTAAGGCGTGACGATGTCCATCGCTGCTTGCATCAGGCCCAGTGGGCCACCGCTGAGCACCGCGCGCTCGTAGTCAAGGCCACTCATGAGTACGCGGGCACCTTCACCAACGCCGCCCAGAATGTTCTCTTCCGGAACTTCAACATTGTCGAAAACCAGTTCGCCGGTGTGTGATCCGCGCATGCCAAGCTTGTCCAGCTTCTGCGCAACGGAGAAACCGGGAGTGTCCGTTTCGAGGATGAAGGCCGTCATGCCCTTGGCGCCGGCAGCAACATCAGTTTTGGCGTAGACCACCAGAACGTCGCAGTCTGGACCGTTGGTGATCCACATCTTGGTGCCGTTGAGGATGTAGCGGTCGCCCTGCTTGTCGGCACGCAGCTTCATACTGACGACGTCAGAACCGGCGTTTGGTTCGCTCATTGCCAAAGCACCGATATGCTCCCCCGATACCAGCTTGGGTAGAAACTTGGCTTTTTGTGCTTGGCTACCATTGCGGTGGATCTGGTTTACGCAGAGGTTTGAATGAGCACCATAGGACAGTCCGATACCACCAGCTGCCCGGGAAATTTCTTCCATGGCAATCATGTGTGCGAGGTAGCCCATTCCGGAGCCACCGTACTCTTCGGCCACGGTTAGACCTAGCAGACCCATGTCGCCGAACTTGCGCCACAAGTCCATGGGGAACTCATCAGTGCGGTCTGCCTCGGCCGCACGGGGCGCGATTTCCTTGCCAGCAAAACCAGCGACTGATTCGCGCAGCATGTCTATTTCTTCGCCGAGGAAAAAGTCCAATCCAGGTATTGCACTCATACGTTTATCTCCTTTTGTTATTGGCGTTACAGCTGAGTGACGTTGATGCGCTCTGCTGGCTCTTGTGTCGTGGCGTCACGGAATAGCGCTTGGTGCTCTCCTCGCCATTGTTTTAGAAGGTTCTCGCGTTGTTTTTCGGCCTGCGCTAGGAAGCGTTCTTTCACAGGGCCGTAGCCGCGTACGATGTCGGGAAGGCTCGCGAGCTGGATGGCAATCGGCAACTTTTCGCTGTCGAGTGATTCCAGGATTTGATCGAGAAGCTGTTCGTAGCTTTCCAGCCATTGCCGCTCGAGCTTGCGTTCTGCGGTGTAGCCAAATGGATCCAGAACCGAATTGCGGAGGAACTTCATCCGAGCGAGGAGTTTAAAACCAGTTAGCATCCATGGGCCGTAGCTGCGCTTTTTAGGCTCTTTCCCGGGCTTGGCACTATTGAGCACAGGTGGCGCCAGGTGAAACTTGAGTTTGTAGTCACCCTCAAAACTGTCCTGTACTTTTTTGATGAAGTCGCCATTGGTATAAAGACGAGCTACTTCATACTCATCCTTGATTGCCAATACTTTGTAGTAGTTGCGGGCGACGGCGTCAGCCAAGGCACCGGTATTACCAGAAATGGCCGATTCAGCGCTCTGGAATTGTTGCACTCGGGCGCGATAGCGTGCTGCAAGATTGGCATCCTGATACTCGGTGAGGGCAGCGACGCGTTTATGAATAACCTCTTCAGTAGTCTGTGACAACGCTTCGGCTGGGCGCTTGCCCTGGCTGTCGATCATTCCTTGAACGCGCACGGGATCCACCGCAGTACGGCGCCCCCAGGTGAAGGCCTTGAGGTTGAACTCGACGGCCGTGCCATTCAGTTCAATAGCGGCTATCAGCGCTTCAGCGCCAACCGGCAACCAGCCTTTCTGATAGGCAAAACCGAGCATGAAGGTGTTGGTCGCGATGGAGTCGCCCATCAGCGCCGTGGCTATTTTGCTGGCATCCACGAAAATGGCGTGGTCGTTGCCGACAGCTTCTGCAATTTGTGCAGACATACCTTGTGTGCGAAATTTGGGGTCAGGGTGCGCCTGCAGATCGCCACTCTCCGCTTGCATTGCGAAAGTACGAACAAACTCACTGGTGATGCTTTCTTCCGAGTTGACCAACGCATGAGTGTGCCCATGCCGCAACTTGGCCAGGGTCTCGTGATTGGCACTTACCACCAGGTCGCAGCCGAGCAGCAAGCGAGTTTCTCCTTCGGCTATACGCGGTGCATGCAGTTGGGACTGGTCAGCTGCGATGCGGATATGCGACCAGACCGCACCACCTTTCTGGGCCATGCCGGCCATGTCCAGGTTGAGCGTACCTTTGTTCTCCATGAAGGCGGCCATGCCGAGCAGGGCACCAATTGTTACAACACCGGTACCACCTACGCCGGTCACTAGAATGCTGTAAGGCTGATCGAGCGCCACTGTGTTAGGCGTGGTCAGATTCCAGTCGTCAACCGCTTGGTCGGTAAGCGCTTTGGCTTTACGTAGCGAGCCACCTTCGATGGTGACGAAGCTTGGGCAGAAGCCGGAGAGGCATGAAAAATCCTTGTTGCATGATGACTGGTCAATGCTGCGTTTCTGACCAAACTCGGTATTCACCGTCACCACGGACATGCAGTTCGACTTACTGCTGCAGTCGCCACAGCCTTCGCAAACTGCCTGGTTGATCATTACCCGCCGTGCCGGATCGGGAAACTGGCCCCGCTTGCGGCGTCTGCGCTTTTCGGCCGCGCAGGTCTGATCGTAAATGATGGCTGAGACGCCGGGATACTCTCGAAGTTGAGTCTGCAGCTCCTCCATTTTCTCTCGGTGCAACACCGGTACGCCGGGAGCGAGTCCTTGAATTGCCTTGTACTTCTCGGGCTCGTCAGTCACCACAGCAATGCGCTTGACGCCCTCCGCAGCGAGCTGCTGAGAGATTTGCGGTACTGTCAGAGTGCCGTCCACGGGCTGGCCGCCGGTCATGGCAACAGCATCGTTGTAAAGAATCTTGTAGGTAATCGGCACATTCGCTGCAACTGCAGCGCGAATCGCTAAGGTACCGGAGTGAAAATAGGTGCCATCCCCAAGGTTGGCAAACACGTGTTTGGTCTTGGTGAAGGGGGCCTGCCCAATCCACGCGACACCCTCGCCACCCATCTGGCTGAAAGTCTGGGTTTGGGGGTAGATCCAAGCAGCCATGTAGTGGCAGCCAATACCGGCAAGGGCGCGACTGCCTTCGGGCACCTTGGTCGAAATATTGTGCGGGCAGCCGGAGCAGTAATGCGGCACTCGGTCCATCAACGAGCCCAGTACGCTCTTGGTGGTGAGCTGCGCCTCTAGATCATCTAGATGCAGTTGCAGGGAGGTGTCTGCATGCAGACGAAGAATTCGTTTAGCCAGCGCGCGCGCAATGTGCGCTGGTGTCAGGTCGTTGATCGCTGGCAGTAGCCAATCGGTGTGCGGCATAGTCCACTCACCTTTGTCGTCAAACTTGCCGACGATGCGCGGACGTACGTCCTCCCGCCAGTTGTAGAGTTCCTCCTTCATTTGGTACTCGATCATGTGGCGCTTTTCTTCAACCACCACAATTTCTTCGAGACCTTCGGCAAAGTGCCTGACGCCGTCAGCTTCAAGCGGCCAGACCATGCCGACCTTGTAAACGCGCAAGCCAATCTCCTGCGCTTTGGCATCGTCAATACCAAGCATGTTCAGAGCCTGACAAACGTCCAGGTAGGATTTACCCGCCGTGATAATGCCGATACGCGCCTTGGGCGAGTCCATGACCACGCGGTCAATGCGGTTGGCCTTGGCATAGGCGAGCGCGGCGTAAAGTTTGTGTTCGAGCAGTCGCTGCTCTTGAGCAAGCGGTGGGTCTGGCCAACGGATGTTCAGGCCGCCCTCGGGGATGTCGAAATCAGGAATTACGCTTTCCACACGAAAGGGGTCAATATCGACAATGGCAGCGCTTTCTACAGTGTCCGCTACTGCCTTAAGTGCTACCCAGCAACCGGAATAGCGTGACATGGCCCAGCCATGGATACCGTAGTCCAGATACTCCTGCACCCCCGACGGTGCCAGTACGGGCATCATCACTGCCTTGAAAATGTGCTCGGTCTGGTGCGGGAGTGATGAAGAGCGGGCACCGTGATCATCGCCGGCAACTGCAAGCACTCCACCGAATTGCGAGGTTCCGGCAGCGTTTGCATGTCGGAATACATCACCGGAGCGATCAACACCGGGACCTTTCCCGTACCACATGCCGAAAACGCCGTCGTAGGTTGCCCCTTCGAAGATGTTTACCTGCTGCGTTCCCCAGATGGCGGTAGCAGCTAGCTCCTCGTTGACGCCAGGTTGAAAGTGAGTGCTGCCTTTTTCCAGATACTTACGTGCGCGCCATAAAGCTTGGTCCAGACCGCCGAGAGGGGAGCCGCGGTAGCCGGAAATAAAGCCAGCGGTGTTCAACCCGCTGGCCTGATCGCGCTGCTTCTGCATTAGCGGAAGCCGAACCAGCGCTTGAATACCAGTCATCAACTGCAGACCGCTATTCTCTGTGTACTTGTCATCCAGCGAGATAGATTTGCCCATGGCTACTCACACCTTTTTATTCTGATATTGGGTATCGCAGCGCGCGCAATACACGATGGGCTGGAGTATATGAATCGGGTTTGGTATCGTAAATTATTAAAAATTGCTGTCAGGTATCTGAAAAATTTATGTCTAGGTCCGATATTTCCATGCGCCAATTGCGCTATTTCGTGGCGGCGTCTGAGACCGGTCAGTTCTCGCAGGCCGCGGCTGCAGTTCATGTTTCGCAGTCCGCCGTGACCACTGCAGTGATGCAGCTGGAGCAGCGACTGGGCGTGAAACTTTTCGAGCGCTTGCCGAACGGAGTAAGCCTGACGGCGGAAGGAAACAAGTTCTTTCAGCATGCTCGCCACATTCTGGATACGCTGCAGGATGCGATCAGCGAGCCATTTTTCATGAGTCACTCGGTATCCGGTGTTGTTCGCGTTGGCGCCTCCTACACGGTGCTTGGTTACTTCCTGCCCAACCTGCTTGCGCGCTTCAAGCGCAGTTACCCCGATGTGGAAATCGATTTGATCGACATGGACAGGGTCAGTATCGAGAGCTCGGTCAGACAAGGAGAGCTTGATGTAGGTTTGACGGTTGTTTCGAACGCGACCGACTTGTCCGGTCTGGATGCCAGCGTGCTGATACGCTCGCGTCGTCAGTTGTGGCTGGCGTCCGGCCATCCGCTCATGGGGCTGGCGTCGATCACCCTGAAGGACGTTGCTGAGCATGCCTACATCCTGCCCACCGTCGATGAGGGGGAGGAGTCGGTTCAGCGCTATTGGCAAGCGCAGGGGCTGGAGCCGAAGATCGCATTTCGAACCTCCTCCGTGGAGTCCTTGCGTGGTCTGGTGGCGCACGGGTTTGGTGTGACCGTGTTGTCGGACATGCTGTACCGAGCCTGGTCGCTTGAGGGCCGCAAAATTGAGGTGCGTCCTTTGAATGACGCTGTGCCCTCGATGGAGTTGGGCTTGATTTGGGCGCAAGGCCGCGAAATGAGCGAGCCAGGCAGCGCTTTTCAACAGTTCATGATTCATGCCTGTGGCTCGTGAGTGAGCCTGGCATAGGAACAGACGCTGTCGCAGGGAGCCTGGCGAATTCATTAAATGCTGCTCTGCATCTCGCGCCGTTGGCGAATGCTCTCTGCAAAGTCGCGCTTGAGTGTGGGGTAGTAGGCTATTTGACCGCCCATCCCTCCCGCGATGTCGATCGATGCACCGCTGATGAAACTGGCGTATTCGCTTGCCAGAAACAGAACCATCCCCGTTACGTCCTCGGGCTTGCCGTAACGGCCCGCCGGGACCACTTTCATTACCATGGCATCGAATTCCTGCCGAGTAACGCCGTCACCCATTTCTTTGAAGTGGCGGTCCCATTGACCAGTGTCGATCCAGCCCATATTCAATGTGTTAACCAGAATGTTGTCTTTCGGTAGCGACATGCCTAGGGAGCGTGAAAGGGCGATACAGGAGGCTCTATTGATGACCGATGGGATCCCTTCGGGAGTAGGTATGGTTCCGGCCAAAGCGTTGATTTCTATAATGCGCCCCCAGCGCTGCTTGCGCATGTGAGGCACAACCGCCTGGGTAAATCTAAAGTGGCCCATTTGCAGCACGTTAGCGTGTTCAAGAATGTCCTCGGGTGTGAGGGTATCCAGGTTGCCGCCTTTCCCTTGGCCGGCGTTGTTGACCAGTACGTCAACGCCGCCCCAGGCTTCGGCTACCTCAGCAACAAAGGTACGCACGTTATGACTGTCAGTAACATCAACGGCGCGTGCTATGACTGCGTCCGCGCGCTCGGCTAGAGCTTCTCCTACCTTTGCGATGTCTGCGAAATTTCGCGAGCAGATGGCTACCTTCGCCCCATCGTTGGCGAAGGCGGTAGCTATCGCTCTGCCAATGCCGCGTGACGCACCAGTCACGATGACACGCTTGCCCTTTAAGTCGATATTCATACATTTTCCTCGGTTATTGTTTTTTCAGAATGTTTCATCTGTAACTAGCGCTATAGCCCGTTCTACAAGGCATAAACGCCTTTTTTGCCGATTTTGCTGATAAGGGTATTGCAAAAAGTAAAACATAAATTGAACAAAGTATAAATTTATGTTTAATTTTGGTTGTATAAGGTTCGCAGCCAGAAGGACGGGCACGCGGCGGTGCCGGTAACAGCTCTGAGCAAAGTGACAATGTATTGGATTTAAAATCTATATACAGAATTTAAATCTTGATATGGAATTATCGGAAGCGCTCCGCTAGGATAGCGAGACGCTGGTTTAGAGGCACTAGGCGAATGTCACTGTTTTTAGGCGGCTTTGTCAGAGTGTTACGTCAGGCCAGTAATCGGATGATTTCTATAAGTCACTGAAAATAAAAACAAAAGGAATAATGATGAACACTATCGACAATACTGGTCACATGAATGCGGCGCGCAGCGCCTTGGCTATTGCCGTTCTGATCGCCAGTGGCGGCGCCTCTGCGATGCAGATAGATCTGGGTAACCCAGATATTCGGATGCGTTGGGATAACACTGTTCGCTACAACCTCGGCATCCGGGCGGAAAGCCAGGACAGCGCGATCATGAACAACCCTAATTTCGACGAGTCTGATGGCAAGTTTGACCGTGGTGATATCGTCACCAATCGTCTTGACCTGCTGACAGAGGTTGACTTGGCCTACAAGTGGCACTTTGGTGCGAGGGTCAGTGCCGCCGGCTGGTATGACGATGCCTACAGTGACCGGTCGGTCGATAGCAATGTGCCTGGTTATTCCACCAGCTATAACAATGATAAATACAGCTCCGAAGTAGAGCGTTACGTCTATGGTCCTTCTGGCGAAATTCTCGATGCCTTCGTGTGGGCTAACTTTGATGTCGGCCAGGTACCGGTGAACGTGAAGGTCGGTCGGCACACCCAGTATTGGGGGGAGGGCCTGCTGTTTGGTGCTCACGCGATTTCCTATTCGCAGGCTCCTACCGACGCGGTTAAGGCGGTAACCAGTCCAGGGATTGAGACCAAGGAGGTCTTTTTGCCGATTGGTCAGGTATCTGCTAAAGCTCAGTTGACCAATGCACTCTCCGTTTCTGCACAGTATTTCTATGAGTGGGATCACACTCGCTTCCCCTATGGTGGTACCTATTTTGGTGCTGCTGACCCCTTCTTCGAGGGGCCCGACCGTTTGCCTGCGGCGCCGGGGTTCAACCTACAACACGCCGATTCGAAATTTGGTCGCGACTCTGCTAACTGGGGTGTGATGGCCCGCTACGACCTGCAAAGCGTAGGCGCCACGCTGGGTGCCTATTACCGCGAATTCGACGACTATCAGGCTTGGCTGTCGCCGCAAATCGATATGGCAACCGGCCAGTATCGGTTGGTTTATCCGCGAGGCGTGAAGTTGGTTGGCTTGAGCTATGCGGGTAACGTTGGCTCGGCCTCCATTGGCGCAGAGGTGTCTTACCGCAAAGGCGGCGCACTTAACGCGACTGGCGTCAGCAACGTGGATGATGAAGGTCCTCGCGGTAACACCTACCATGCATTGGTAAACGCTGTTTACGGTGTGCCTCGTTTTTGGCTAGCCGAAAGTTCGACGCTGGTTGCCGAGCTGGTATACAGCCACCTGGATAAGGTGACCGAACATGAAGAGTTGTATAAGGGTGAAGGCACCGCCGCCTGTAGAGATCTGCGCAGTGGTGGCGAGGGCGATAAGTCCGACGGCTGCTCTACTCGTAATTACATGGCGGCGGCAGTGAACTATACCCCCCAGTATTTGGCGATTTTGCCGTCGTGGGATCTGTCTGTGCCTTTGACCGTGAACTACGGTATTTCTGGTAACGCGGCTAACGCTGGCGGCGGGTCGGAGGGTGCCGTGTCATGGTCGGTCGGCGCCAAGATGACCTACCAGCAACAGCACGAATTCAGCTTGCGTTATGCAGATACGATGGCTCAGGAGAAAAACACCATCAACCCGGTCAACGGCCAGACCATGGTAAATGGTAACGGTGCTGTTGGTGGTACTGACCGTGGTTGGTTGTCGCTCACCTATAAGACATCGTTTTAATAGAGCAGTACTGGCTCCCAGTTAATAAACACAAGAACGGAGATTATTATGAGATATGCACTCGCTTTCAGCCTGGCTTTAAGTGGCATTTCAGCCAATGCGGTAGCAGCAGTTCCTTCCGAGGAGGCTGCCCAGCTCGGTAAAACACTTACCTTGTTTGGAGCTGAACAAGCCGGCAATGAGGCGGGTACTATCCCTCCCTATGAAGGGGGACTCCGGACCGCCCCTGCCGGTTTTGAACCCGGCAGCGGCTACTGGGTGAATCCGTACAAGGATGAAGAGCCGCTGTTCCGCATCGACAGCAGTAACTATCAGGAGCATGCAGATAAGCTGAGTGCCGGTCAGTTGGAGCTGTTGAAGCGTAACCCCGATTATTATCTGGATATCTTTCCAAGTCATCGTACCGCCGCGCTACCACAGGATGTGCTGGACGCTACGGTCCGTAATGCAACTACCTGTGAAACGCTGAACAACGGCCTGACGTTGTCGCCTGAATGCCGTGGTGGCGTTCCATTCCCGATCCCTAAGACCGGCCATGAGGTCATGTGGAACCAACAGGTTCGTTACAACGACGGTAAATACGGCACTACCACCAGTTCATCCAACAGCTGGTTGGTGGCGTCGAACGGGTCTGTAACCAAGGCATCAGAACAGGCTACTTTTGTTGAGCGTCCCTATTATCAGGATGATGTAGAGGGTCGCGATCCGCAAATGTATTCCCGCGTTTACTCGGTCACCAAGGAGCCAGCGCGCCGAGCAGGCGAGCTTACCGGGTATATGGACTACCTTGACCCTACCCAGCAGCCCCGACGCGCCTGGAGCTACACGCCTGGTCAGCGCCGCGTCAAATTGGCACCTGAGTTTGCCTACGACACGCCAGTTGCCAGTATGGGCGGTCTGGAGTTGTTCGATGAGCTTTTCATGTTCTCAGGTATGCAGGACCGCTTCGAGTTCAAGCTGGTCGGCAAAAAAGAGATGTACATCCCGTATAACAGCTATGAGCTGTACTTCGACTGTGATCCTAAAACTCAACTGATGGAAAACCACGTTAATCCCGAGTGCGAGCGCTGGGAGCTGCACCGTGTATGGGTCGTTGAGGCCACCCTCAAGGAAGACCGTCGGCATGTTTACAGCAAACGCACCTACTATCTTGATGAGGATACCTTTGGTGCGGGGCTTTACGATGCCTGGGATCAAAGCGGCCAACTCTATCGTTCGATGATGCTGGGTGGCGTGCAGTTTTACGACCACGACATTCCCTACATCGTAAAACACTCTATCTACGACTTTAACAAGGGTATGTACGGGCTGATCAATGATGCGCTCAGCGGCGGTTACAAAGTGCTGGACGCACCGCGCTCCGAACGTGATTTGAACCCAGAAGCAGTGGTGGCACGCGAAACCACCCGGTAATTACACCAGTTTGGCGCCACCGACGATGGGTGGCGCTTGCGTGTTGGACCGTGACAGGCGATGTAATCGCAGTACTCGGCGTTTTAAGCGAGCTGCGTAGAGGATAAAAACAATGACTTTGATCGACCTGATGAGAGGGTGCCTGCCATGCAGGTTACCGCGGCTGCTGATGTGCCTGTTTTATGCTGGCTCCATTGCTTCCTATTCAGTTGCCATCTCAGCGATGGCGGCGGAATCGGAGGCGGTTGAGTCGGACAAGACGGGGTTGTTCGATCCGCTCAGCAATGCCGGTGCCAAACAGTTGATACCACAATCCCAACCGACGCTGAGTGTTGCCCGAGCGGGTAGCCGGCTTGTCGGTGTAGGACTGCGCGGGTTGATCATGCTGTCCAATGATGAGGGTGAATCCTGGCAGCAAGTTGTTAGCCCGGTGGGTAGTGATCTTGTGCAGGTTCGCTTTCGTGATGACCAACATGGATGGATCGTTGGCCATGACTCGGTTTTTCTGGCCACGGAGGATGGCGGACAAACGTGGTCCGTAGTGCTGGATGGCCGTAGTCTCCTGACTTTGCTGAAAAACTACTACTCCAGTGCTAATGATCTGGAAGAGTTCGAATCTGAAAGCATGCTACGTGAATTCGAGCTGGCGATGAGTACCTCGTCCGACCCCGACGTGATGGCTACACCTTTCCTGGATGCCTACATCAATGCACAAGGTGAAGGTTATGTCGTAGGCGCTTTCGGGATGATCCTTCGTACAACCGATAACGGTCTTCACTGGGTGCCCTGGATAGAGCGGACAGATAACGACCGGCGGATGCATCTATATTCCGTGAGCATGTCGGGCGCGGAAACCTTTATTAGTGGTGAGCAGGGGCTGGTAATGCGTCTGGACGATGAGGCACAGCGCTTTATTAGAACGCCTACGCCTTATACAGGGACCTTTTTTGGCGTTCAGGCTTCGGCTGACGCGGTTCTGGTCTATGGGCTGCGGGGCAACCTCTACGCGAGTAAGGACCAGGGTGAAACCTGGACCAAGGTGGAGACTGGCCAGGAATCTTCCATTGTGCAAAGCCTGCCTCTGAGCAAGGGCAGGTCCCTGCTGGTCAGTCAACGGGGCGGAGTCATGCAGATAGACACCAAGACACTGGAGCTCACGCAACTGGCTGGTGATTACCGAGGCACGGTTTTCTCCGCTGCGCTACTTAACTCACCGGATCAGTTGCTGTTGGCTCAGTTTTCCGGCGTGCGTACCACGCAACTCAAGCCTTAATTTAACGTGCGATCGACGCTGGTTAGCTGCTTGCGTGGCTGACCCGGATAGCAATAGTCAGGTTGGCGAGGTGGAAGGGCATGCATAGCGTGTCGCTACGCGTCGATCCTCGGAGATAGAGATGGTCAATCAGAATAATACTAATGGGATGCCAGTCGTCCAAAATGTTGAGGATTTCGACAAGAAGTCTGGCGGTCTGTTTGAGCGCTTAATTTTCAGTCACCGAGTCCTGGTTATTCTGTGCTGTCTGGCTGCTACGCTGGTGCTTGGTTTTTTTGCATCGCGCATTGAAGTGAACGCCAGCTTTGAGCGGATGATTCCGGTCAATAATCCCTACATTCAAAATTATCTGGATCACAAGACCGAGCTGCCAGGGTTGGGCAACAGCATTCGCGTTGTCGTTGAGAACAAGAACGGAGATATCTACGACCCTGAATACCTGGAGGTGCTTCGCCAAGTGAACGACACCCTGTATTTGATACCGGGTGTCGACCGCTCCTGGATGAGGTCGCTCTGGATGCCCATTGTGCGCTGGCGGGAAGTGACCGAGGATGGCATCAGCGGCGGGGCCGTGATGCCGGCGAACTATGATGGCAGCGAAAGCAGTATACAGGCGCTGCGCCGGAATATTTCGCGCGCCGCTATATCCGGCAGTCTGGTTGCCAACGACGGTCAGTCCAGCATGATTGTTGCGCCACTGCAGGATACCAATCCGCAAACGGGGGAGCCGCTGCATTACGGCGATTTTTCCGATCAGCTGGAACAGAAAATCCGTGCCTACGAAAGTGACTCCATTGGCATCCACATTGTTGGCTTCAGCAAGCTTGTTGGGGATCTGATCGATGGCTTGAAAGTAGTGATGCTGTTCTTCGCCATATCGGTGGTGATCGCATCAATATTTGTCTACCTGTACACCCACTGCTTACGCAGCACGCTGTTGCTGGTGGGAATTGCGGTAACCGGTGTGATCTGGCTTTTGGGGTTAATGCAGATACTCGGTTACGAACTCGACCCTTACTCGATATTGGTACCCTTCCTGATTTTTGCGATTGGCCTATCGCACGGCACGCAAAAAATGAATGGCATCCTGCAGGACATAGGCCGCGGCACTCACAAGTATGTCGCTGCGCGCTACACCTTCCGACGTCTTTTTCTGACCGGGCTCACCGCGTTGCTGACTAATATTGTCGGTTTTGCAGTACTGGCAATTATCGACATTCCGGTAATCCGCGACCTAGCGTTGACCACCAGTATTGGTGTCGCGGTCCTGATCTTTACCAAGCTTATTCTTATTCCGGTTGCGCTCTCTTACATTGGAGTGAGTAAGAAAGCGGCGCAAATTGCGATCGATAAAGACCAGGCTGGACAGGCCAACAAGAACTGGTTGGGCAGAGTATGGCAAAGGCTGGATTACTTTACCGAGCGAAAATGGGCTCTGATGGCAATCAGTGCTTCTGTTCTCGTCACGGCGATCAGCACAGTCTTGATGATGGATTTACAGATTGGGGATCTCGACCCGGGCGCACCGGAGTTGCGCCCGGACTCGCGCTATAACCAAGACAATGCCTATATAACCTCTCACTATGGACTTTCCAGTGATCAGTTTGCGGTGATCATGAAAACTGGCGTGGACGGCTGCCGCTTTTACCGGCCGTTGCAGACTATGGATCAGTTGGCATGGAAGCTTAGACAGACAGAGGGTGTGCAGACCACAAGTTCATTGGCAGACACTGTTCGTGTTGTGTCCTCAGGCATGGCTGAAGGCAGCGCAAAGTGGCTGACCATCAGTCGTGATCAGGCGATCACCAATGCCTCGGTCGATGCAGCCATGATTTCATCACCTGGCATCACCAATCAGAACTGCTCAGTAACGCCGTTGGTAGCTTACTTGGCAGACCACAAGGCCGAGACGCTTAACCGTGTGATGGGTGTGGTAGAAGACTTTGCTGCACAGTACAACACTGCGCCGGATGCCGAGCGTCCGGTAGAGTTTTTGCTTGCAGCCGGCAATGCGGGTATCGAGGCGGCAACCAACATCGAAGTAGAGAAGGGCATTATCACCATGTACTTCGCGGTATATGGAGCAACTGCGCTGCTTTGCCTGCTCACTTTCAGAAGTATCCGTGCCACCATCGTTGCACTTATTCCCCTGATCATGACGACGATTATCTGCAAGGCGCTGATGGTCGTGCTTGGTATTGGGCTGAAGGTGGCGACCCTGCCAGTGATAGCCGTTGGTGTTGGGGTCGGGGTGGATTACGCGCTTTATTTATTGAGTGTGCAGGTGGCTGTACAGGAGCGGGGTGAAAGCCTGGCGGTAGCTTATCGCAGGTCACTCGACTTTACCGGGCGTGTAGTTGCGCTTATTGGCCTGACCATGGCTGCCGGCGTAATAACCTGGGCTTGGTCTCCTATCAAGTTTCAGGCTGACATGGGCATCCTGCTGACCTTTATGTTCCTCTGGAACATGCTCGGTGCGTTGATTTTGATTCCAGCCCTATCGCACTTTCTGCTCAACCCAAAGCAAAGCTCAGATGGCCAAGGCGATAACTCAGAGGAGGCAAACGTCTCGCTATCCTCTGGTCAAGTGCGCCATGCGACCGCGTCATCTTACAAGCGTGAAGAGGTAGCAAGTTTTTGAAGTACCAGCTGGGTGGCGTTTGAAGTCACCGCCTTGAATTGAATGGCCGCCGTTGTTTCGGCTGGCAAGAACGACAGACGGAGAAGAGTATGTTTGAGCTTTTGATGAGTGCCGACATGATGGTGCCGGACCCCGATGGTATGACCGAGTTGCTGGTCGACAAGTTGGGCATATATAAACACGAGCGCTGGCGCCAGGCTTTTGATGATCACCCATACATTGCTCATTTTCTCCGGGTGCACAAGTCTCTTGCGGTGTCCCCGACGCGGGTTGAGCCGCAATGGCATCTTGATCGCCCGAACCCAGGCGATCCGATGTTTCATGATTTCCTGGAAAGTCTGAAAGCGTTTCAAGGCAAACACAGACCGATGCTGACGCACTCTATCGTGCTTGCGTTGCATGGTGACAAGTTTGATGCGCTGGTCAGCAAGCTCATGCGTCGAGGCTTGCCATTTCGCATGGCTCAGCGCACGCCTGACATGCCCTTTGACCGGCTATGGTTGGGAGCGACCCCGGAAAAGCCCATTTATGATCCTATAGTAGATGGCGGGTTGTGTATCGAGATAATGCCGGTGGAGCCGCTTCAAATGCCGCCAGAGACTTTCGCACAGCCGCCGGTACAACCGCGTGATGTAAAGCCGGGTGACATGGTCCGGGTTTCAGCAAGAGGGTACTTGGTACGCGATCTGAACGAGACGCTGCGCCGTGTCTCAACAAATCTTGATTGGGAGCCGAGTGGCCCTGTCGAGACCATTCAGAGCGAGGGTTACCGTCGCGCTCGTATGGGCTTTACCCTGCCCAATAGCGCCACTTTGGACTTGATCGAGGCAACCCGGTGGGACAGCGAAGCAGGCTTGTACCTGAACAGCTGGGGGCCAGGACCTTACTACATTCGTATTGCAGTCAACGATCTAGCAGCTAAGGCAGAGGATCTGCGAGCTCGCGGTACCAAGTTCACCTGGATTGAGGCCAGCGACGCCGTAGCCGGCAAGGCACTCATTCGCGTCGATCCAAACGATCTAAATGGTCAGCTGTTTGAGTTTGAGGAGTGCTGATATGAGTGTTGACGTAGAAGCCACGGCGGTCGCGATCAACGGCGCGGTCAAGGTTGTTCGTGATGGCGCGGTTGGCTGGGTCATCCTGACCAGGCCTGGCCAGATCAATGCGATTAACGATGATATCCGTCAGGGAGTACCTGCCGCGCTGGCTTTGCTGGAAGGTGACTGCGCGGTGCGTGCTATCGCCATTCGCGGTGAAGGTGAACGGGGTTTTTGCGCTGGAGCGGACATCAAAGAGAAGCGCGGCTTTGAGACATCGCTTGATGTGCGCAAACGCATTGAGTTATCGAGCTGGATCGACTCTCTCGATCGAGTCAGCAAGCCTGTGGTAGTGGCCATTCACGGCTACTGTATGGGCGGCGGTCTGGAGTTTGCCTTGGCTGCGGATATCCGCGTTGCTGCACCCGACGCCATCCTCGCGTTGCCCGAAACCGGCCTCGGTCTGATTCCAGGTGGTGGGGGAACACAGCGGCTTAGCCGGGTTGTTTCACCAGGCCATGCAGTGGACATGCTTTTGACTGGCGACCGCCTGGACGCCGCAAAGGCCTTGAGTATCGGGTTGGTATCCAGAGTCTCCTTGAGCAGCGACAGCTTGCTTGATGAGGTGAGTGCACTAGCGCACAAGATCGCCGCAAAGCCGCCAATGGCATCGGCCTTTGTCAAGCGAGCTGCTCGCGCATCCCTGGAAATGGAGCTTGGTGCCGGGCTGAGCCTGGAGCGCGACCTGTTTTCTTTGTTGGCGACCACAAAAGACGCTAAGGAGGCTGCGCTTGCATTTAGCGAGCGGCGTCAGCCTGTTTTTACCGGTGAGTGATACTGACCTTAAAGTACGGAGTTACAAGATGACGACGGGAAAACTTGATGGGCGCGTAGCGATAGTCACCGGTGCTGGCGGTGGTCTGGGCGCGGAATGTGCGCGAGTGCTGGCGGCGCATGGTGCCAGTCTGGCGATTGTGGATATCAATGAAGCCGCTGCCGCGCGCGTGGCAACGGAGATTGAGGCGTCTGGCGGCTCGGCGATGAGCGTCGCGACCGATGTCTCATCCGAGGAAAGTGTTGAGGCGATGGTCAGCGCGGTCATGGAGCGATTCGGCCGTATCGATGTACTGCACAACAATGCTGCAGTGCTTGACGTCGCCCAGCGTCAGAATGATCGAGACATCTGCAACCTGGACATTGCTGCGTGGGATCGTGCCATTGCTGTCAACCTGCGCGGTTCGGTGCTATGTACAAAGCACGTCGTACCAGTGATGCTGAAACAAGGAAAGGGCTCGGTGATTTTTGCGACCTCTGGTCTGGGCGCTCAGGGTGACCTTTCGCTAACGGGTTATGCCTGTTCCAAGGCGGCGTTGAACATGATGCCCAAACTGGTCGCGGCGCAGTATGGGAAGCAGGGGGTTCGGGGCAACGCGGTACAGATCGGGCTCGCGCCGGCAGAAAACGCACATTCGTCCATGCCGAAAGAGCTGCTGGATATTCTGCGGGATAATCACATGACTCCTGAACTCGGCACGCCAAGACAAATTGCCGACGTGGTTGCCTTTCTTGCCAGTGATGAATCGTCTTTTGTTACGGGCACAACGTTAGTCGCTGATGGCGGCTTTTCAAGCCATACGCCGTCGCTGGTGGCGATGCAGGCGTTTTTCAGTCAGTCCGACCGTAAGGGCATGTAAACCTTGTAAAGGGTTTGTTTTAGCAAGGTTTGATAATTGCGGCGAGAATGAAATTCGCCGCATGCTCTCGCCAAATTTTCATACCCTCTGCGGACCTGGTATCGAAACCCACCAAAACCGAGAGGGTGTAGTGGTTGGTAAAGCCGCCAGACATCAATAGCGCTGATGTGGCTAGCAGAAAACGGGCATCTACATCCGCACGGAAAATTCCGTCAGATATCCCACGCTGCAGTAGCGAGGCAAACTTGGCTTTTAGCGCCGGCGATTGACCGGAGAAACTGTTGACCTGATCGTCGTGAGCTGACTCATGATAGCGGATACCTTCCAGCGCCAATGAGCCAAGTAGTGGGTCGTTCATGTACTGCTCAAAGGTGCAGTCGAGCAGCGTCAAGAGGGCCTGTTGTGGCGGTAGGTGTTCTACATTCAGTGCGACGAGCTCATCCATTATTTGCCGTGACGAGTCATCCAGCACTGTTGTAAATAGGGATTCCTTGGAGCCGTAGTAATGGTAAACCAGCTGCTTGGTTACTCCTGCCTGCCGCGCTATATCCTCCATGCGCGCCCCGGCCAGACCTTTTTGGGCAAAGATCTTCTTGGCCGCTGAAAGCAGACGCTCAAGGGTATCCCGCTTGCTGGGTTCGGCGCGAGCCGAGAAAGACTGGAGGTCATCAGTAGGCATGTCACACTCTTGATACATGACGCTTTTGGGTAATCAGGATAAAGCATTGCACGCGCACTGGGCACCCTGAAATCTAGCGCTTTGCTGGTCGAGAAAAGCAACGGGAGTATAACGATGGAAACAGGGCTTCAAGGGCGCAAAGCGCTAATTTGCGCTTCCTCCCGCGGGCTTGGTTTTGCCTGTGCGCAGGCGCTCGCACTCGAAGGTTGCGCCATAGTGATCAATGGTCGTGATGAGGCATCCCTAGCGTGCGCTGCCAGGCAAATTGCGCAGATCACAGGCGTAAGGCCGTTGCAGGTGGTGGCTGACATTGCCACCGAAGAGGGGCGAGAAAAACTCGCCGAACCGCTGGCCAGTGCGGATATCCTGGTGACCAACAATGGTGGTCCCCCACCGGGCGACATGGCTGATTGGGACAACGCACGCTGGCATGCTGCCCTCGAAGCAAACATGTTGTCTGCGGTGTCGCTTATTCAAGACGTTGTTCCGGGCATGCGCTCGCGCAAGTTTGGTCGGATTATCAATATCACCTCCGCAATGGTGAAGACTCCACGCTTGGCCATGGGACTGTCAACGGCTGCCCGTGCCGGGCTTACCGCGTTCTCCAAGGCGCTCGCTGCGGAGGTAATCCGGGACAATGTGACGATCAACAACCTGCTGCCGGAAAGGATTGAGACAGACCGTCTGCGCTACATGACAGACAAATTGGCGAAGCATAAGGGGATTAGTTTGGCGCAGGCGCGTGAGGAGATGCTTCGCCCCATTCCTGCGGGTCGTTTTGGTCGGCCCGAAGAGCTTGCCGCGGCCTGCATTTTTCTTTGCTCGCAGCAGGCAGGCTATATAACAGGACAGAACTTGCAACTAGATGGTGGCGCCTATTCGGGGCTGATCTGATAGGTCATCGAGACGACAGCGTCTTCCAGTTAGCAGGGGGGACTTCGTGCGGTGCAAAGTCCAACTCGACTTCTACTCCATTCGGGTCGTAAAAGAAAATCTGCCATGTAAGGGTGCCGGGGCTACGTATGATGCGAAAGGTTACTTGGTGCTTTTGGAGGGACCCCAAGGTCCTGATCAAATCAATGGCGGAAAAAGCCATGTGATCTAGAACGCCACGGCGTGGAACGGGCATTTCTTTAACCTCGATAACATGCAGCACCGGCTCATCCTTTAAATATAGCCAAATGCCGGGGACCGGGAAATCCGGTCGTTGCCCTACCCGGAGTCCAAGCAGGTCAGTATAAAAACGACGCGTTAACTCAAGCTGATCGGTTACGATCGTGAAATGATCCATGCTAGTGATCATGCCAGAAGCTCTCTCTGTGTTCTGCAGGTGGGGGGGAGTCGGAGCCCTAGACTTTATCGCTGGATCTGGAGTTTATTTTGGAGCTTAAAGACAGGGGAAGCTGGCCTGTTTTAGTCCATTCGGCGATCCCTTCCCAGAGATCAGACCGTGCGTTTGCAAAGTTGTGCAAGTGAGCATTACCGGCAACACATAAGAGTGTCTTGTCGCACGCATTGGAAAAAAATTCAGGTTCCTTCTCTGGTGAAGGACTGACATCAACTTCACCGTATGCCAGCAATACCGGACAGAAAATGTTGGCGGCACTGGCGACAACCACGTTTGGAGTGAGTGCTGCGGTGGCCAGAGTGACGGGTGTCAGGCTCGAGTGCTGGTTATCGACAGTTATTACAGCGTCAGCAACATCTGGCAGGTGGAAAAGAGCGCGCATCTGCGATCGATCCGTGGGTATGTAGCCGCTGGGGGGTAGTGCCGCCTTCATCGCTTCTACTTCGGCACCGGCCAGTTCCAGAGGCAGGTTGCTCCAGCCAGCGACGATTAGGCGATCAAAGCTCTTGTAATGAGCTTGCTGATAGGTGACCAGCATACCGCCCATGGAGTGGCCCAAGCCGGCGACTGTCAGGCTTGTTGATTCTGCCAACGTGCCCCACTGGTTCGACCTTAAGGCTTGAACACACTGTTGAGTGGCAAGGTGATTGGCCTCTGCAATCATATTCAATGTCAGCTTGGATTCGGGCTCAGGCCTGCTGCTTTCACCCATGCCTAGATTGTCGAGCGCTAGAACCAGGTAGCCTCTATCGGTCATAAACTCGGCAAAGCTGTAACTCGGGTCAAGGTATGGCGGATGGAAGTAGCTGCGTGAGCAGCTGCCGCCATGCAGGCAAACAACAAGGGTCAGTGTCGCTGGTAGGTTGTCGCCAAACTTGTCCGGCAGGAACAGAGAGCCGCATAGGTCAACTTTGGATATGAAGGGGGTAAGGTGAGTTACGTCCCAGGATAGATTGATCGTTCGCATCCGTTACACCTTAGCAATTCCCCTTGGCCGCGAAGCTCAAGGGGATTGGTGAGTTGGTTTTAGCGTTGAGATTCGCGCATCACGATGGCTTCGGGGTTTAGCTCACGTTCAGTGCGAGCTTCGGTGAGAACCTGATAGCCGCCATCCATCCCGTCGTTGACGATGCCGTACATGCCTTTATTAAAGTCGTACATGGCGTGCTTCACGACGTAGGGGATGTCGTGGTCATAGAACTGGACACCTCCAAGCATCATCGAGCGATACAGCTGGCCGTTCTGATCCCAGGCATCGTACAGGCCGGCACCATAGGTATCTTCATCGAGATAGTAGGTGCGCTTGCTGTAAACGTGACGCATACCTGGTTTCAAGGTTGCTTCAACCTCCCATACACGGTGCAGCTCCCAGCGCTCGCATTCGGGGTTTACATGAGAGGTGCGGAACTGGTCCTCACAATCGAAGTAGAACTTGTAGGTGTTGTATGGAATCAGCATCTCTTTGCGCCCAACAAGCTTGAAATCAAACCTATCCTGCACGCCTGAGAACATGAATAGTTCGTCGAACAGCTCCAAGCCGCCCATGCTTCCCACCGGAGTGTCGTAATTGAACTCGGGGGCGAGTTTGATGCGCCGCTGTCCAGGGGTGTAGCTCCAGGCGCGGCGCGGCTTGTCGGTCGGATCGATAAAGTCCATCAGGCCAGTGAGCTCTCCCGCTTTGCGTGCGGGTTGCTTGGTCAGCGAGTAAACACGGTAAAAAAGATCCTCCGGCCGGCCTGGTACGTCTGTCTGGTAGTAAGGGCGCTCAACGAACGTAGCTTGGTTGGCAGACTGGGTTACTGACCCGTTTCTATCAACGACCCAGGTGTTGGACGAAGAGGTGGTGGTACCAAACTTGCCGTCGTTATAACGCACGAGCAGGTTCCAGATTACTTCATTGCCTGTCTGGGGGATCGGAAAGGGTAAGCCGCCACGACAATTTGGCTCAATCGCCAAGCCGTCCTTCAGGGTGTTGCAGGTAGTTGCGTTACGCACCGTTGCGTCCAGCACTTCCTGCGGGTAGGCAGCAGATCTGTGGCTGGGGTAAATGTCCATGTAGTAATCGGGGTTGCGCTTCAATACCTCTATCTGCCCCGCGCTAAGCAGGTGCTCGTGCTCGCTTAGATTGGCCGCAGTTATTCGATACAGGGGTTTGTCCGCAGCATAGGGGTCTTTCCAAAACCCTGTACCTGGCTCGAATCCCGGGGGGGAGGTTCGCAGCCCCCCCTCATAGGCCGGAATGCTGCCATCGGCGTTCGCGGCCTGAATAGCGCCCAATGGTGTGAGGGTATCGCCGATAGCGCTGGCTTCATCCGGGCTCACTGCGGCCAGAGATGTGGCGGACAGGCCGCCAACTAGCAATCCAATAGCAATTTTCAGTTTCATGATCTTTCTCCGTTTTTGTTTTTATAAAGAGAGCGCGAAAAATCGCTGTCCGGCACTGCTGCCAGGCAACGAGTTCGAGGTTAGGTAGTAGAACAATGAAGGCGCGGGACGTGCATCCCGATTTCCCTGCGCAGGAACGCCTTCCGGCAGGCAGAGCTGACCGGAACCGGCTTCACCCTGGATGTAAACCAGAGATGCTTTCACTTTATTTCCTTTTATTTTTATTTTTCAAAGGCTTTCATCGTGCTCCCAGCCCAGTCTGGATGGGCTGTACAGCCGAATCTGATTGCCTGCCTAAGACCCTAGCAGAGCATTGAAAATAATTCCACATGTAGATTGAAATTCTACAATTGGAATTATCCTGTCAGGATGCTTGAAGCGAGAGGAAGGGTTGTTTTGCTCTTTGCTCGCACGTCAGGGCGCTGGTTATCCGTTTTACGCTCGGTAAAACGGATAACCAGCGCCTCCGGTTCTTTCTTGTTACGTTCCCGATTGCCGTATACAGCGGACGGCGAATATTCATGCGTGGTGATGCCAGTGGGTATCGGACGCATTTTTTATTGGGCGTAGCAAGGACTCTGTCGGCAGGTGTTTGGTAGAGGAAAACCTGAGTCAGCCCAGTAGGGAGATACTTTAATGAATAACAAAAATACCGATTTCGACGTGATTGTCGTGGGCGGGGGAAGCAATGGCCTTTCAGCGGGTTGCTATCTCGGCCTTGAGGGCAAGCGTGTTCTTGTTCTAGAGGCGTTGGACAAGGTGGGTGGGATGGCGTCGTCCGGCTATCTCATCCCTGAGGCGCCGGAGCACCTGGTGCATCCTTGTGCGCTCGACATGATGTCGATGCGCGTGCACTCCCATGTACCGGAGGAGCTAGGCTTGGCCGACCACGGCTTTGACTCTATCGAGTTGTCGCCGGGTTATGTCTATTTACACCCCGATGGAAGCTCGTTGATCTTTTGGCGAGATCGGCAAAAAACAGCAGATGAAATTCGTCGGTATAGCCACAAGGATGCTGCTGCATTTCTTGAGTTCATGGCTGTTATCGACATGTTCATGGATATAGCCCTGCCTATGATGCGGGTAGATCCCGCGCGGTTCAACTTGACAAGTAAGCTTAAAGTTCTAGGCGTGGCGCTGAAGAACCGGCGCCTTAAGCCTGAACTCATGGCGCTGATGACAGGGTCCGCTCATCAGGCTGCCAAGGAACGTTTCGAGCACCCGGTGACCATTTCCGCGATGTGCGCGCTGACGGGACTGGCAGGTGATATTCGGGCTGATGGCGGCGGTATCTATTATGCGCTACTTGGGTTTCTGCACCGCTTTGGCGTGGGACGGGTCAGGGGAGGTATGCAGCAATTGAGTAACGCAATGTGCTCGCGTCTCGAGGAGCTGGGTGGCAAGGTGATTACGTCTGCCACTGTGACTGAAATCATCTCTTCGCAGGGCAAAATCGAAGGCGTTCGACTTGCTGATGGGCGCACTTTCACTGCGCCCGCGGTGATAGCAGGTTGTCACCCCAAGGTAGCGCTGGAAATGGTAACCCCGGGCGAAATGCCTGCTCACCTGCTCACACGGGTAGCCATGGCTCCTGCCAACGCGAAGGGCTCGGGCCCACTGAAAGTGGATGTCGCGCTTGACGGGTTGTTGTCGGTTCCACGCTATGAGGCCATCCGCGGCGACGGAATTGATTTACGCAAGACGGTCCTGTTGATCGGTACGGAAGACGCAGTACTTGAAAGCTTCGCCGCCTGTGAGCGTGGCGAGGTCCCCAGGTACCCCTACATTACGCTTGCGGTCCCTAGTGCGGCGGATCCGACTCAAGCGCCCGCCGGCCAGGACATCGTATATGTCTATCCGCCAGTCATGCCTGTCAACCCCAGTGCAGGCTGGGATGCGCTAAGGGAGACTGTGGCGGACCAGGTGTTGCGCCAATTGGCTGACTACGTGGATGGCATCGATGGTCATGTCATTGGCCGCCGTATCGAGGCAGCACCGGACTTCACAGAACGGCTAAATACAGTGAATGGCTGTGTAGTCCATATCGACACCACCACCATGCGTTCGAGCACTATGCGACCTGCCTATGGGCTGGGTGGCGATACTCTCCCGGTTTCCGGGCTGTATCTGGGTAGCGCAGGCAGCCACCCGGGCGGCGGAGTCAATGGTATGGCCGGCAAGCTTGCAGCCAAGCGGGTGTCCACGTTTTTGTCGAAGAATTCCTAAGTCGCCTGTATCGCTTACCCGCGATTACAAGCGTGACTATAACAAAAGACCTGAAGGTCACAGGGAGAACCACTAATGTCAGCGGAAATGAACGAGCTTGATATCGAGCAGGCTTATCACGCAGTTTCAGATACCTATCTTGGCTCAGCAGTCGATATCCACGGGCTGTGCAGGGATAAGCGGATTAACGACCCAGTTATGCGTGGCGACTTCGTAGATAGTTACCTGGGTGTGCCAACCAATGCTGGTGCCAAGGCGGCCAAGTGCGTTGTCACGCTGTTCAAGCACAAAGACGTGATGGCGGTGCTGCGCGACGCAGAAACCTTCACCAGCGGTTTTATTGCCGAAGGGCTGGGCGCGTTCTTCGACGGTTTGATTGTGTTAGCCATGGACGGTGAACAGCATCGTCGTACACGGGCCCTGTTGCAGCCAGTGTTCATGCCGGAAACGGTCAACAAGTGGCGACCGGAAATCGACAGGGTCATTCGGGAAGAGTTTCTGCTGCCAATGCAGGCAGACAAGAAAGCCAACCTGATGGATTTCGGGTTGTATTTCCCCATCCGTGAGATGTACGCGCTGATGGGCTTTCCAAGCGACGACCCAGATAAATTCAAACAATACGCTACTTGGGCTCTCGCGCTGGTGGCCGCCAACCAGATCGATCCGGAGAAAGCGCGTTTCTATGGTGCCTTTGCCGGTAAAGCGGTTAAGAACCTGTATGACGCGATAATGGAAATTGTGGTGACAAAACGGGCTGCTGGCGCAAAGGGCGATGACTTGATCAGTCGAATGATCAACGCTGAATATGAAGGCCGTGCGCTGGATAACCATGAGGTAACTACCTTCGTGCGCTCTTTGTTACCCGCCGCTGGAGAAACAACCACGCGCACCTTCAGTTCGATCATGACACTGTTGCTTGAGCGGCCAGAGCTGCTGGAACGAGTGAAAAGAGATCGGGGTTTGATTGGCAAGTTGATCGACGAAACTGTGCGTTATGAGCCTGTAGCAACTTTCAAGGTTCGCCAGGCTTCGAGAGACGTCGAGGTGGGTGGCGTTCTGGTTCCCAAGGGGGGCTTGGTTCAGTGCATGGTGATATCCGCCAACCGAGACGAAGATGTCTTCGACAACGCAGATCAGTTTGATATTGATCGAAAGGTGAAGCCTTCCTTCGGCTTCGGCTGGGGGGCGCACATGTGCATCGGTCAGTTTGTTGCCAAGGTCGAAATCAATTGCGCGATCAACGCAATTTTGGATCTGTTTCCAAACATCCGATTGGACCCAAGTATGCCTGCGCCTGTCATCGCAGGGGCTCAACTGCGAGGTGCGAAATCCATTCATGTGATTTGGGATTGATGCAACCTTAGCGGAGGAATACCAGTATGAAATCTTACAAAAACATCCCCGAGCGTGGCGACTTTGTTTACCAGCAGCTAGTTGGCCCATGCAAAACCACTGGGCCGGCGTTGAATGAAACACGCTCATTCTTCGGCCTGTTGCTGAGCAAGAGCATGCCTTTTGGCTCTGTACGTGATGATGAGGGGCACATCTACTCATTTGTTCGCTCGGTAATGGCCCCTACAGGTACGCCCAACCCGACGCGGTTTTTTTATCAGTCTACGCGGATTGACGGCCAGCATATTCGTATGGATACCGAGCGAATGGCAAAGCAGGCGTTGACGCCAATGCCAACGCAGACACTGGATGGGGATACGGTGCGCTGGACCAGCCTACCCGGAGAAGAGGGCAACCCCTGGTTACTGGAAGCCTCTGCTGAGCATATCAAGTGGGTGGAAGAGGGGCTGTATGAGCTGCAGGGGAAGCCGGTTGGCTGCGGTATGCAATGGTATTTGCCTGGCGTTGAGTGGGGCACATTTTATGTCTCGCAACTGTGGAGCCTTTCCGGCGTGTGCGAAGGACGGGAAGTGAAAGGCCTGATGGCACTGGACCAAGTGTATATGGCAGAAGGTGGAGCCATTCATTTCAAGAAAGACTTGGTGGTAAACAACAAAATGCACGTCATCTGGTGGTCTTTTGCCACGGTATACAAGGACGGTACATTCGACTCGGGATCATTCATGGTCGGTCATGACAACCTTGGTTACGCCATCTTCAACAATGAGAAAGGCGAGGTGCGTACTACCACCGATATCGAGGGCGTGGCAGTGCATAAGGACGGCAGTTACTTTCTGGACCATGCGCGAATTGTTTTGGACGGCAGTGAAGAGTGGGAGTTTCTGCCGGACGAAAAGGGTGAAATGGCGGACTTTGTTGGCGGCTTTCCAATTACAGCCCAGCAGGAAGGTCGCTGGCGCAGAGTAGGGGATACACGCGAACCGGACCACTGGCTGGCGTGGGGAGAGTCCGATCGCCGTAATGGCTCAGCGCGTAACGTGCGCGGTGCGGATCTATGACAGTCTCAATCGCCCGACTGTTCGAGGGCAAAAACAGGAGCGGAATGTGATGCCAGGCTTAAACCAAAAAGACATAGACGCCTTTTTACACGGCCAAATCGCCTGTTGGAATTCAGGTAACCGTGAAGGCTTCTTCGAGCATTATCGGCAGGTTGCCCCAAAGGGCTTGAGCATTGAGTACGTCGGGCGCCCGGCGGCGGATGGCTGGCCTGTACTTGAAGCTATGTGGGACCAGCAAAATAGCCGCTTTTCGGTGGAGGTAGAGGTGAGTATTCTCGGCTCGAATGAAGCCGCCTGTCACCATCGTAATGTGATGCGGGACGGCAGTGGCTCAATTGAGACGATTGAGCTGTACCGGTTCGAGGAAGATACAGTGAGCGTGCGTTATTTTATAAAACAATAGTGCCTGCTCTACTGAGCCACAAAAAACCGCTGCCCTGGCAGCGGTTTTTTGTGGGCCATACTCACGCTTTGGCGAGGCTTCAACTTTTGCCAAATTGCTCGGTGATTTGACCGGGCGCGTTTGGCTGGCTGATACGATGCAATAGCAAACTGGCGGCGCTGAGGCCAAGCATTACAGTGATAACCGGCAATGCACTTGGGCTCATCCACAGGCTGACGATGCCCACGGCCAAAGTGCCGAACAAGAACTGTATGAACCCAATGACTGATGAGGCAGAGCCGGCGCGGTGGCCCTGACTTGCCATTGCCAAGGCTACCGCGTTGGGTGTCAACAGGCCCATGGAGGTCATGTAGATAAAAAAGCACAGCATAAGCTGCGACAGGTTGATAGTGCCTGCCCAAGTGGACAGCGTCGCCATTAGGGTTGCGATTGCTGGCGCAAGAAGCACATATTTGAGCAAAGTGGCAGGGCCGTAGCGAGCGACCAGTTTCGCGTTCAGTTGTGAGCCAACAATCATGCCAAAAGCGTTGAGGCCGAAGAACCAGCCAAAGTGGTTAGGTTGGATACCATAGAGGTCGATGATGATCTTGGGGGATCCGGATACATACGCGAACATCCCGCCAAAAGGTAACGCACCTACCAGGACAAACCGCATAAACTTCCAGTCACAGGCCAGGCTCAGGTATTGATTGAATGCGGAACGTAGTTTCGGCTTGCTGCCGTTGCCGAGACTCGGTGAGGTTTCTCGCATGCAAAAATGGACACCCAGCAGCAGCGCCAGTCCACAGGCAGCCAGGGTCATGAAAATACCGCGCCAGCCGACTACCAGCAGCAAAGCTCCGCCTGCAAGCGGTGCCAGAATAGGCCCGAGGCCCAACATCAACATTAGCATCGAAAAGGCTCTCGCGGCCTGTACAGTGGAGGTTCGGTCGCGGATGACAGCCCTGCTGATGACTACGCCAGCTCCCCCGCCCAGCGCCTGGCAAAAGCGTGCGGCGGTCAGCGTTGTCAGATCCGTTGCGAAGGCACAGCCAATTGATGCGATGAAGAATAAGGTTAACCCTGCATAGAGCGGTGGCTTGCGGCCGTAGAGGTCGCTGAGCGGGCCGTAGAGCAACTGCCCAAATGCCATTCCCAGAAGAAATACGGCCAAGGTGATTTGCACCTCCGACGAGCTGACTTGCAGTTGGCTCGCAATTACCGGAAAGGCTGGCAAGTAAAGGTCGACGGAGAGCGGCGAAAGGGCCGTCAGCATGGCGAGTAAAAATAGCCAGCCGGGAAGCAGCGGTACCTTCTCAGGAAGCGTCATAGCGGAGAGTCCTATCGAATGACACGTGCAAGCGGCGTTCAGTCAGGCGCCGTGTCGGTTTCAAGAGTGGGTATTGTTTTTTGCTAGCGAGACAGCTGGTGGATGACGCTAAAAAAGCCCCCTCAAGCCCAGCAGGCTATCGGGGGCTACACGATCAACTTGTTATGTACGGTGTGCTATTTCCCAGGCTTTGAGATCGAAGCCCGGGGCGCGGGCCTCACTGATGGTGAGTTCGGCTGGACGAGAAAGCAGTTTCTTCCCGGCCATGTGATCACTTGGCCGGTTGCAGGACTCAACCGCAACCAGGTGATCCTTGCGGAAGCAGAGCACGGAAAACTGTTGCGAACTCGGGTCGCCTAACGTGACGGTGGTGTCGAAGCCGGTAGACAAACCAACGATCTGCAGCTTGAGATTCCCCTGATCGGTCCAGAACCAAGGCGTGGCGATGAACGGCGACGGTTTCCCGAGCAGCCTTGCTGCAACGCTACGGGCCTGATCCATAGCGTTGGGCACGGATTCTATGCGGGTGTGTTCGCCGTTGTTGTGTATGCACGGGAAGCATGCCACATCGCCAATAGCGGAAATATGAGGGTCGTTGGTTAAGAGGTTGGCATCGACCTTAATACCATTGTCAATCTCAAGGCCAGCCTCGGCTGCCAAGGTGATGTTCGGGATGATGCCGATGCCATACACCACCAGGTCGGCCGGTAACTCTTCGCCGTTCTCTTTCACCACGCCGGTTACTTTTCCGTTGGCATGGGTTATTCGGCTGACGCCTTGATTGAAGTGAAATTTTACCCCCCAGCTTTGGTGCGCATCGAGGAACAATGCCGACATTTCATGGGAGATTGCGCGCGCCATGAGGCGGTCGCCGCGGTCAACCAGTTGGACTGATTTTCCCAGTGCCGCAGCGACAGCGGCAAACTCCAGTCCGATAAATCCGCAGCCCACTACAACTACGTTACTCGCCGCGCTCATTCGGGGGGAGAGCGCATCGGCATCAGCCAGGGTTTTTATTCCATACACCCCTTCAACATCATCCCCGGGGATGGATAACAACCTGTTGTGACCGCCCGTGGCAAGAACCAAATGATCGTAATCAACGCTGTTGCCATTGGCCAGCACCACATTTTGGTTCTGGCGGTCTATCTCGACCGCACGCGTATGCAGCAGCTGGATATTCTGTTCACTGAGAAAGGTGGCCGGGCGAAATGCCAAATTGTCCGCCTTTATCTTGCCCAGCAGGTAGGCTTTTGATAGTGGCGGGCGCTGGTAAGGCAGGCCGGGCTCATCGCCTATAAGAGTGAGGGCTCCGGTGTACCCGCCTTGTCGCAGAGAAGCTGCGACCTGAAAGCCGGCCTGGCCTGCGCCGACAATCACTACTGAAGAAATCGACATGTTTGCTCTCGCTGCTCAGTATTGGGATTCTGGGAGCCGCAGGATCATCCCTTCCATATTGGCGCTCACCGTCAGTTGGCAGGTGAGCCGGCTATTTGCCTGACGCTCGCTTGCATACTCAAGCATGTCCGACTCTGACTCCTGTAGCTCTGGCATGCCCGATAGCCAAGCATCATCCACAAACGCATGGCAGGTAGCGCAACTGCAGGCACCGCCGCAGTCGCCTTGAATACCGGGAACCATGGCAGCCAGCGCCGCCTGCATAACAGACTGTCCTATCTCAGCGTTTACTTGATGCTCTGTGCCATTGTGTTCAATGAGCGTGATGGTGGGCATGAGTGCTCTCCTGTTATTTTTTTGCAGTTATCGGGAAACAGCCCCGGTAGTCCTGAAGTTGGGTGCGCGACCCAGTGTGAGAATTAATAAGGGGCCGAGGACAGTACAGACTACGCTGTAAATCAGCATCGATGAGTAGGAGCCTGTTGCGCTCAGAAATGCTGCAAATAGCAAGGGCGCTAGTGCTGCGGCGACGGTATTCAGCCCTTGATGAACGCCAAACAGGCGCCCGTACTCTTTCATGCCGAAATAACGGGCGACTAGAAAAGCGGCAATATCAAACTCGGCACCTGCACCGAAACCCACTAGTACAGCGGCAAATGCCATCAGCCAAAAGTCATTGCTTTCGCCGAGAAACAGTAGGCAGCCAACGGCCGGCAAGGATAGGCTGATGGCGGACACCAGCGGCGGCCATACACGGTCCAGCAGATACCCGATAAGTATCCGGCCGGCCGTCAGTGATACACCAAAGCAGCCAAATATCAGGCCTGCGTTCTCTGCCGAAATACCCTTGTCACGAAGCATGGGAACAGTGCTGGTAACCAATCCGACGATGGCAGAGATCACTAGGCTCAACGCGAGATTGCAGATCCAGAACTTTCTGGATGCCAAACCCTCAGCAAATGTAAGGCCCGGCAATTGATTCGTATCCAGACGGCCCGCCTTTTCTTCTGCGCTTACCTTCAAGCCTTGCGGCAGAGAAAACCAAAAAAGCGTTATCGGTAACAGCACCGCCAAGTTCAGCAGGGCGAGAATGACGAAGGCTGCGCGCCAGTCCCATAAGCCGATACCCCAGGACATTAGAGGTGGAACCACAGCAGCAGTGAGGCCGGTACCTGAAAGTCCGATGGCGAGCGCGAGACCGCGATTCTTGTCAAACCACATGTTCAAGAGCTGGGTCCAGGTGACCGCGAGACAGCCCATGCCCAACAAGGGGAGTAGTGCGAAGGCTAGATAGAGAGTCCAAATAGAGCCGCCGATCTGTGTGGTCGCCAGGTACCCGAAAGCAATGGCTACAAGCGAGATGATAGTAACGCGCTTCATGCCGAAACGGAGGTTGAACCAGCCGACCAATTGCAGCGATATAACCGCGCTGCCGAACAAGAACGTAATGGCCGCTTGCAGTGCTCCACGCTCCCAGCCAAAGGCTTCTTGAAGAGGGATGACCAGGGTGCCGAAGCCATATAGAAGAGACGCATTGATACTGATGGCGATGCCGATTAACGAAAGAATCAAGACTCGCCATCCGCTGCGGAACTCCGCTAGATCAATCGCTGCTTCGCTGTTGGGTGCATGCATGGGACGGCCTTTCATTGTTTTTATGAGTGCTGCTTAAGAAAGTTCTGAGTTTTTGTTCTGTATACAGAAGATGTTGCTGATGTCAGAATATTTGATCTGGTCTGCGATGTCTATCCGATCATTGTGAGATTTGAACACAAAAACAATAAGTGACTAAAGGAAAACGTTGTATGCGATGGCTCAGTAGCTTTTCCATGGGTGCCAAGCTCCTTTTTGCTCCTGCCCTCATTGTGGTTTTACTCATTGCTGTCTCTGCGATTGCGTACGACGGTCTCGCCCGTCAGCAGGGTGTGCTGCGTGAGGTCGAAGAGGTTCGCTTCCACCAGTACCAGCGCGCACTAGAAATCGCGGCGGCTTCTCAGGCGGCTATGGTGGGTTCCTACGCGGCGGTGGTTCAGTTGATCCAGACCGAAGGCAACGCGTCGCAGGAGGAAATGCAGTTTTATGTAGAGGATATGCGCGCCAGTGTTCATGACATGAGTACTGGAATCGAGCGTGGCATGGCTGACAGTGGGGCGTTTAGTGAAGAAGAGCAGACGCTTTACCAAACCATGGGCGAGCAGGCCAAGGTCTTTGCGCAAGGAGTCGACGATCTGGCTGAAGCGGCGTTGACCTCACCTTACCAGGCGCCCTCATTGTTGGGTTATGTGCGTGCGGATTATACCCGTCTGCAAGGCCTGCTTTCTCGCATGCTTGTACTCCAGGAAGAGTTGTCTGCGCAGGCTTTTGCTACAGCAAACATGACAGCTGCATCGGTGACCAGGGCGCTTGCGATCGCCGTTGTTATTGCCATTGTCTTGGCTCTGCTGGTTGGGTTGTTGATGCGCTATCAGGTGCTGCGCTCCATCAAAGCCATCGAGCGAGCGGCGGTGAAGCTCAAGGATGGCGACCTGACTCATAGAGTGGAAGTGATAGGACGTGATGAAATCGCACAGACAGCGGTGGCTTTCAATGCGCTGATTACCAGTTTGCAGACGGCTGTAGAGCAGGTTAAGCGTGTTGCCGACTCTGTGGGAGCCTCGGCAGAGGAATTGGTGGTTACTTCCAACCATGTCGCCGTTGGTGCAAATGAACAGGCCAGTGCCGCCGTTCAAGCATCGTCCACTGTCGAGCAGATGAGCCAGGGCATCGAATCTATTTCCTCCCACGCGGAAGGTTTGCGCAATTCGGCAGCGGATAGTTTGAAAGGCGCGGAAGAGGGGCGGTTCGCACTCAATCGGTTGCTTGATGAGATTCTGCGAGTCAGGCAAGCATTCCATGCGATTACGGCCTCGGTAGGGGACTTTGTCGCCAGCACCACCGCCATTACTGACAGTATCAACCGGGTCAAGGAGCTTTCGGCACAAACGAATTTGCTGGCGCTCAATGCGGCGATAGAGGCAGCGCGTGCAGGGGAGAGCGGTCGTGGATTCAGCGTGGTGGCTGATGAAGTAAGGAATCTAGCCCAGCGCTCTGCGGTCGCGGCCAACTCGATTAATGAGCTGACGGGGGCACTGGAAGGGCAGTCTGCCAGCGTTAGTGTGGTTCTGGGCGAGGGTGCTTCTGCCCTTGATAGCAGTCAGGAGTTACTAGAAGAGCTGGAAAAGGTGCTGCTGGAAGCCGCGCGACTGGTGGGTGCCTCGAGCACCGGCGTCAGTGAGATTGCCGCTGCGGTGCAGGTCCAGAATGAGGGTAGCAAGGAAATTTCCCTGGGTATTGAGCGTATCGCGAAGATGGCTGAGGAGGGGGACCAGATTTCGCACCAGGTCTCCGCTTCTGTTGCTTCACTGCGCGTGATCGCAGAAGAACTTGCTCTATCAGTGAGGCACTTCAGAACCTGACGGCCGAAAAAACCAGTTGTTTGGTCTGGGTAGTGAGTGCGCGGCAAAAGTTGCACATTAATTTCATGGTTCGTCTATTCAATGTATTTAACTGTATTTGTTTGAAAATAAAGGATTAATTTTACGTATTTTGCGGAGGTTAAGCGATTTTTTAGGCTTTTTTACTAATGGTAAAACTCAAAAATTTACAAAAAAGAAAAAATTGTTCATTATTTGTCTTCGCTGAGCCTGACAAGAGGAAAAAATATGAGTTCAGATAAGGTTATTTTTCGCGCTGTGGCGGATCGTGGCCGCTGCTGTGGCTATGGTTTGTGTGCTTCCATTTGCCCAGAAGTATACAAATTGGACGGTGATGGGTTGGTTTACTTCGACGACGACAAAGTCCCGCCGGAGTTGGAAGAAGCGGCCCGAGAAGGCGCAGAAGCTTGTCCTGCCGAGGCAATCTGGTTGGAAGAAATCCAGAGCTAACAACCGCTCACCTGAATACCAAGGAGCCAAGCATTATGAAACGCCTTGAAGGGAAGGTCGTATTGATCAGCGGTACTGGCGGCGGGCAGGGCCGGGTAGCTGCGCTGAGGTTTGCACGTGAAGGCGCTATCGTCGTTGGTTGTGACACAAACAGTGAGGAGCACGCAAAGACCGCTCAATTGATGGAAGCGGAGGGTTATTCACTGCATGGCAGTGCGCCAATCGATCTGGGCGACCACGAGCAAGTGCGCGGTTGGGTGGAAAGTGCGGTTGCCGCTCACGGCAAGATCGACGTCCTTTACAACAACGCTTCGGCAGCGCGTTTCGCTCCAGTGCAGGACATGAGTATAGAAGACTGGCATTTCACCATCCGCAACGAGGTCGACCTTATTTTCTATGCAACCAAGTATGCATGGAACCACTTGGCCAAGCAGAAAGGCGTGATTATCAACGTGTCTTCAACCGCGGCCTGGGGCGGATCTAAAGTGGCGGGTATCTCCGCCCATTCTGCGGCTAAGGGTGCAGTGGTGTCTTTCACTCGTCAGATCGCTGTGGAAGGTGCGCCCTTGGGCATTCGAGCCGTCAGTCTCAGCCCTGGATTTATTGCCACCCCGGGAACGGCGGCTTTCATGGAAAACCCTCAGGCCAGAGCCGCACTGCTTGATGGTGTGCTGATGGATCGCCCTGGTGAGCCGGAAGAGGTTGTCGCAATGGCTCTGTTTATTGCCTCGGAAGAAGCATCCTTCATCACCGGGTCAGATATCGTTATTGACGGTGGTTTGCTGGCAATCTGATCAGTCAATCGCGCTATGCGATAACCATTACGATCGCTGTCGACACAAAACATGAGGTAAAGAGCATGGATATTATTGGCATTGGCTATCTGGGCTTTGAAGCTACGGACTTGGATGCATGGCGTGACTATGGTCCGTCAGTGATGGGTTTCGGGATGGGCAAAAATCCTGATAGCGATCCCGATTCGGTTTATTTTCGTATAGATGACCGGCGTCATCGCTTTGCCTTTCACCCAGGTGATGTGGACCGTCTGGCCTATATTGGCTGGGAAGCGAAAGGTCGTATGGAGTACAAGCAAGCCTTGGCGCGTTTCCGTGAGGAAGGGGTCGATTTTGAAGTTGGCGATCAGGCGCTGTGTGAAATGCGCGGCGTCAAAGAGTTAATTCGATTTTTTGATCCAGTCGGGTTTCAGCACGAATTATTCTATGGACAAAAGTGGACGCCGGACTCCTTTGTGGCTGGTCGGCGACATGGTGGGTTCCTCGCCAACCACCGGGGGTTGGGTCATGTCGTGTTAATGGCCCCTGAGTACTCTGATGAGTTGGAGCACTTTCTTATCAATATCATGGGCTTTCATTGGTACGGATCTGGCGCAGGCAAGGGGCGCACGGGCTTTTTCCGTTCCAAACTGAACACTTACACCAGCCATGACATTGCGTATGGTCACGCGCCGGGCCGTATGGGAATACAGCACATTGGTTTATTCGTAAGCAGTATTAGGGATGTAGGTGAAACCTACGATCTCGTCAAAAAGCGTGAGCTGCCAATGATGATGACGCTGGGGCAACATGCGCAAGATCCCCATGTATCTTTCTACCACTTCACGCCCTCAGGTTTTGCTTTTGAGTGCATAGGCGAGATTGAGCCGTGGCACGATGATGGCTTTGAGCTAAATCCTGAGGTGATGAGTGTTTGGGGGCATGAAATTGTAGGCCCGATACTTGGGCCAAGTGTCAAAACACCTGAAGAGGTTCGTGATCCGGCTTTTAGCCAGAAGAAAGGCTAAGCCGCTTGCATCTCGCTCGTATTCAAGACCTGTACGGGCGTACCGGCTGGGCCTCACTCGACCTTGAGACAGGACAGGCTTGGTGGATACTTGGATGTTTTACCGATTGGGCTGAGAAGCTGACGCGGTGCCAAGCCAGAGCGCCCGCGGTCGATGAGATGCCTGTTCAACCAGGACGCTATACGCTTTTGGCGCCTGCTGAATCAGGAGCTCGCGTTTTTGGCGTAGGCCTGAATTACCGGACGCATCTTGAGCGACTTGGTAGTTCTGAACCACCTCATCCGCTGTCTTATATCAAACCCGAGTCCGCACTGGTGCCGCATCTGGGTGAAATTCTTTATCCCGCGGTGACACAAGAGCTTGACTACGAAATAGAACTGGTCGCGGTAGTGGGTAGGCCGCTTGAGGATGAAGCAAGCGCGGTGTCATGTCTATTGGGTTACACCATTGGCAATGATGTGAGTGCGCGAGACGCAGGCAGGGCGCTGGGGAGACTGGATCTTTTTACTCAAAAAGCGCTGGATCAGACAACACCTCTCGGCCCCTGGTTAACCTTGAGAGCCGAGGCTGGTGGGGATAGGCAGCCGGAACTGGACATGCAGCTCTCAGTAAATGGTGAAGTCCGGCAGCGGGACAACACAAGAGAGATGATTTTTCCCCTGGCCGAGGTGCTGAATTACCTGGATGCCCGTGTGAAGCTGCGTGCGGGAGATGTTGTTTTTACCGGCTCTACCCATGGGGTAGGTCTGGAATCCGGTAGTTTTCTTCAACCGGGAGACCGAATCGAGGCAACGATTCAGGGTATAGGCACGCTAATAAACCAGGTCGGTCCACGCAGGCAATTAGCCTCGCCCAGGCGTCAGGGTCGCTTGGGGTTGCCCTCAGATCGTGGGTGAAAAAAATCGCGTGTTTGTAAATGTCGTGCTGCGTCCTGAGGGGTTGGTGTGATCAATCGGAAGTCTCCCTGGTACCCGCTGACGCTAGCAAGGTTTCGGCCCTTCTGGACTGCAGGAGCGGTAACCAATCTCGCAATCTGGATGCAGACGGTGGGGGCTGCCTGGATCATGGCGGGCTTATCGGATAGCGCCTGGATGGTCTCTCTAGTGCAGACCGCAATTACCTTGCCGGTATTCTTGTGCGGCTTGCCAGGAGGGGTGATTGCAGATCTTGTAGATCGGCGTCGATGGCTCCTTTTTACTCAATCATTGATGCTATTTGCGGCTTTCAGTCTATTTGCTCTTATGGTGTCAGGGTATTTGACGCCTTGGGCGCTACTTGGTTTGACCTTTTTGCTCGGCATTGGCAGCGCCCTTAATATGCCGGCTTGGATGGCTGCGACTTTAACTCTGATTCCCCGCGATGTGGTTCCCTCTGCGGTCGCCTTGAATGCGGTGTCAACCAATGTGGCCAGGGCGGTAGGGCCTGCGATTGCAGGGCTGTTGATTGCGGCGGTTGGGCAGTCGGCTGTGTTTTTCGTTATTGCCTTGTGCTTCTTTGGTGTAACGCTCTTTTTGCTGCGTTGGCAGGAGCAGCAACCGGTTGTCACCTTGCCTCCGGAGACCTTGTTCGGCGGAATGCGCAGTGGCCTGCGATATATACGCCACTCGCGAGAGTTGACCAGCTCGCTCACCCAGGTATTCGTATTCACCAGTTGTGCTAGTTCGCTTTGGGCTCTCTTGCCTTTAATAGCGAAGGAGCGTCTCTCAATGGCGGCCGATGGATACGGTTTGTTGATGGGCGCGTTGGGTTTGGGCGCTGTTTTGGCTGCGCTCAATTTGCCGCGGCTTTATCGTGATTTTGCGCTGCGTAAACTGATAGCTGGCGGGGTGGCGTTTTTTGCGTTAGCTACGGCTGGAGCAGCACTGCTGGAATCGGTTTGGACGGTATGGCCAGTTTTGGTGGCGGCAGGTATGGCCTGGATGGCAGTGAATGCCACAGCCTCAACGATCGTCCAGACTTGTGCTGCCGATTGGGTGCGCGCGCGGGTGGCCTCCGTTTACCTGTTGATGTATATGGGGGCGATGGCACTTGGTGGCTTCTTGTGGGGTGTTGTCGCGGAGGTTGCCGGCCTGCAGATGAGCCTACTGGTTTCCTCCGTCGCGATGCTAGCAGGGCTGTGGGTAACCCGACGGGGTGTCTTCGTGTTGGGCAGTGAAGCAGACTATCGAGTCATTGCGCAGGCGGACAAGGTGATGGTCGCAACCGCGGTGGCGCATTCGGATGGTCCGGTTTCAGTAGAGACTGTCTATCGTGCGATCCCTTCGGTGCGTGCTGACTTCCTCCGTATCGCCTACGCGGTTGGTAAGTCACGTCGCCGTAACGGTGCCAGAAACTGGCGCCTGTATCGCGATTTGGCTGATCCGGATCGCTATGTGGAGCGTTTCATTGTCGAATCCTGGTTGGACTATCTTCGTCAACGCGAACGAGTGACGCGGGCAGATCGGCAGATAGAGCTCGGGCTGAGCGGTTATATTGACCCTGGAGTGGTGTCGACCCGGCGCTATATCTCCCAGAGTGCGCAGGACACTTCGGATAAGTGACTTGGCTTGATTCTGGGCAAAGTTTTCCAGTTAAAGGCGTATTCAAAAATCATATTCTTGATATAGAATAAATTGTTGGGCTGCATAGAGTGCGGCTCATAATTTAGTTAGCTCAGGGAATATGATCAGATGCCAGCAGACGTCGCCCAGGGAAATGCCCCGGTAACCGTTAAACCCGTTGTTAATGCCATACGTATATTGCGGCTCTTGAGTCAGGCGGGTGGGCCTGAGCGCGCGGTGGACATTGCGCGGCAGCTGGATATCAACCCTAGCACCTGTTTCAATATTCTGCGCACGCTAGCGGCGGAAGACATGGTTGAGTTCAATGCTATGTCCAAGCGATATTCTGCTGGGTTGGGTTTGGCTAGGCTCGTGGAGCAGTTTGTTACTCAAGGTCAGAAGATTCAGTTGGCCAAGCCGTTGCTTGAGAGCTTTGCTGCCAAGGTCCGCGTAACGGTAACGCTCTGGCGACGTATCGGTAATGATCGCATCGTTATTGTCAGCTCCGCGGCCTGCCCGACGGACGTGCGAATCGATATGAGTGAGGGGCAGCGCCTGCCCATAATGATGGGGGCGAGCGGAAGACTTTTCGCCTCGCAGCTAGATCTGGAGTCCGAGAGCTCGCGGGAGATTTTCGAGAAAATACGCTGGGGAGCTCCGTTGTCTTACGACGATTACAAAAAGCAGGTCAGCGATGCCTCGCAACGCGGCTGGGCGCTGGATGATGGCTATTTCTCTATAGGTATCCTTGCAGTCGCAGCTCCAGTATTTTCGCCGAGTAATAGTATCGAGTTTACTGTTTCGGCGGTGATGTTCCGTGGGCAGCGTGATGAGGCCGGTATTGCCGAACTTGGCAGCATGTTGGGAGGCCTGTGTAGTGAATTGGAGTCTGTCCTTTTCTAGGCTTTCATGAGTCACTCTTTTACCAGTAGTAGGCTGCCACCGAGCGGGCCACCGCCGGCGGCAGTGACAGCAACCTGATGGTCTGCAATCTGTCGCTCTCCCGCCTTTCCCCATAATTGCAGACAGGCCTCATGCAAGTAGCCGAGCCCGTGGGTACGCCCTCCTGAGAGTTGTCCGCCGTTAGTATTGAGCGGCAGCTGGCCGGTAAGCGAAATCCGTTGCCCCCCCTCGATGAAGTTACCACTTTCTCCTCGTGGGCATAGTCCAAGAGCTTCAAGCCAGATCATGGTCAAAATGGAGAAGCCGTCATATAGCTGTGCAGACTTCACGTCCTTGGGTTTTAGGTCTGTGCGGCTCCACATCATTTTACTCACATCGAATGCTGCGCCCTCAGTGAGTGATATTTGGTCCCATGACCAAGGCTGGTTCAGCGCGGCACCTATTGCCTCGATACGAATGGGAGGGTTTTTTGTATCCCGGGCAGCGTCCTTGTGAGAAAGAATAATTGCAGTGGAGGCGTCACAGTGTACGTCGCAGTCAAACATGCGTAAGGGCGATGAAATCATCCTTGATTGCATGTAGTCGTCCATGCTCATGGGCGAGCGATAAACCGCTTTTGGATTCAGCTGCGCATGCTTGCGACAGGTCAATGCTATCTGTGCAAGCTGCTCCGGCTTAGTTCCGTACTCATGGAAATGGCGCTGGGCATATATCGCCATCAAGTTCACTGCAGATAAGACGTTGAAGGGGGTATACCACTGCCAGGCAAAGCTGCTGTCGCGTCCAGCAGTCTTGTTGGTGAGCGCCGAAGCCTGTTTATTTATGAGGCGCGAGGATGACTCGGTGATAGTTCGAAATACCAACACGTGTTTGCATAGGCCGCTCGCAATGGCCATCGCCCCGTTGATGACGCCGGCAAGTGGCCCGGGTCCTTCGTAGCCGCCACCAAACCAGTTTACTTCCAAACCTAACGCGTTCTTTAGGGCGTTGGGGCCGACGGGTGAGAAGCTGTCGCCATTGTTGTTGTCACCCGGCCAGCAGGCGATACCGTCGATATCGCTGCGCTCAAGGCCTGCATCAGCTATTGCCTGCAGGCAAGCATCCACTGTCAGGCGCATTCCCGACAGTTGGGAAGGGCGCCCCACCTCCGATTGGCCGATCCCGGTGATCGCGACCTCTTTCTCATAGAGTCTGGTCGACATACTTAGTCCTTAATAAAGAGCGGAATCCAGACATCTTCTTGCTGCTCGAAAACAACTCTCAGCGGCATGCCGATATAGACCTGCTCAACAGGTTCTTCAACGTTGCTGAGAAAACGCAGCCCGGTTTGTTCTGGCAGTTCGACAATCGCTATCGCAAAGGGCGCGGCTAGGTTTGGAGTCCAGGGTTGGTAATTGATCGTAAAACTTACGACTGTCGCCTTCCCGGACACCTCTTTAGGGCGGACTGAAAGGCTTGCGCATTTTGGACAGACAGGCCCGGGAGGGTGAAAGTATCTGGTGCAGTCTTCGCACCAATGCATAAACAGGCGGCCCTGCTCCCCTCCTTGCCAGAAAGCGCGATTGTCTGCGGTCAGTGCGGGCAGCTTCCTGTGCATCTCGGTTGGTTCCTGAGTAATTACGGCGATGTAGTAAAGCGTATCATTTGTACATATATAAAAAAAGTGTTCTAATTTTTCTATGTGGCTGCCAATTAGGCCACCAATAACAATTAACAAGAGGAGAGCTGGAGCATGGCGCACCTATTAAAAGGCCGCTCGGTCGTGGTTACCGGGGGGTTCGGCATATTGGGCAGGGCTCTTGCAGTCTACCTTCTAGAGCAGGGTGCCCGAGTGGCTGCCTTGGACTTGAGCGCTGTCCCCGTAGATCTTCAGGCGAGTGAAGACTTTCTTCCGCTGGGAGGTGTAGACCTGACCGACCCGGTGTCCGCGGGGGATGCTATGACCCAGGTGTCGAGTGCGTTTGGCCATATAGACTCGCTGGTCAACGTCGCTGGTGGTTTTGCTTGGGAACCCTTTGAAACCGGCGCTCTGGAAACCTGGGATCGGATGTATCAGATGAACGTCCGAACGACCGTTACTGCCACGCATGCAGCGCTTCCCCACTTGCTTACATCGGCTGATGGTCGGGTGGTCAGCATCAGCGCGGTCGCTGCCGGTAAGGCAGGTTTGGGGGTTTCAGCATACGCTGCTGCCAAGGCTGGTGTGTCTCGATTCACCGAGTCTCTAGCTGAAGAGTTGAAGACGCGTAGTGTTACGGTGAACGCGGTTATGCCGAGCATTATTGATACCCCCGCTAATAGAGCTGATATGCCTGATGAGGATTTCTCAAGTTGGGTGGCTCCAAGTTCTCTAGCCGCAGTTATCGGGTTTCTCCTATCGGATCAGGCGGCAGTCATTACCGGTGCCTGCCTCCCTGTGACCGGCAAGGTCTAGTTTCCAGACAACAATAAAAGGAAAGCTCCCATGAGATTGGTTACCTTCGTGAATAGTGCGGGCCTGGAACTGCCAGGTGCATTGCTCGACAGCGATCAGGTGGTACTTGATCTTCAAGCGGCGCATCGTGAATGCAAAGGTGGTGCCTCGCCAGCGTTGCAGAGTGTCTTGAGTTTGGCCGAGTCGGGTGACGCCGGCCTTGAGTTGGCACGCAGTGTAGTGGCTAAAGCGCCTGCTTCTGCGGTTGTTGCGCGGGATCAAGTACGTCTGCGAGCGCCAATCCAGCCCCCTCCACAGATGCGCGACTTTTCCTGCTTTGAGCTGCACCTGCAGCAATGTTTTGCCGCTGCCAGAAAGGGCCGTGCGATGCGGGCAGCTGACCCGGAAGCGGCACTGCGTGAGATGGATACCAGCGCAGATGACTCCGTCCTTAAAACCTTCAACCGTCAACCTATTTACTACAAGTGCAACCGCTTTGCGGTAGCGGGTATGGACGATGAGTTTCAGTGGCCATCGTACAGCAAGCTTTTGGATTTTGAGCTGGAGTTCGGTTGCTACATGGGCAAGCGAGGCAAAGACATAACGCGTGATCAGGCGCGGAGCTTCATCTTCGGTTACACCATTTTTAACGACATCAGCGCGCGCGACGCCCAAGGTCGCGAGATGGGCGGGATGTTGGGGCCGGCGAAGGGCAAGGATTTCGATACTGCGAATGTGATGGGGCCGTGCCTGGTGACGGCTGATGAGCTTGGTGATCCCTACGATCTGAATATGATTGCCAGGGTGAATGGCGAGGAGTGGGGGCGAGGTAACACGAGAGATATGCGCTGGCAGTTCGAAGATGTAATTGCTCATGTGTCGCAGTCGGAAACCTTGTATCCAGGGGAATTCCTGGGATCAGGGACTGTGGGTAATGGTTGTGGTTTGGAACAGCTGCGCTATCTCAAGCGAGGGGATGTGGTGGAGCTTGAGGTGGACGGTATTGGTGTATTACGTACACAGGTCGGACAAAAGTGATCACTCAGGGCGTATGGGAGTGGCTGAAAATCCGAGATACATAATTATCCTTACATTTTATGTACATTTATTAAAAATTTGTTTATATTTTTCCCGACTGCAGCCGGCATCATTTCAAATACCCTGGAGGCGAGCATGCTAACAAAAACAAGCGCAGTGCTTTCTGATGGCACTAAGATATCCGATCTGATTTATCCTGATACGCGTGAAGTTCAGATGCGCGTACTGTCCGATCCCGAGATCTATGAGCTGGAGATGGAGAAGATCTTCGGCAAGACGTGGGTCATGCTGGGCCACGAATCCGAGATTCCTAACTCTGGTGACTTTATCGTTCGAGATATGGGATCCGACTCAGTTATCGTTGCGCGTGACAAGGCTGGTGAGGTTCACGTGACGTTGAACGTTTGCCCTCACCGCGGCATGCGTGTAGCTCTGACTGACTGCGGTAATACCCAAATCCACAAGTGCATTTATCACGGCTGGGCCTTCCGTACCAATGGTGACTTTGTCGGCTCACCAGTAGAGCGTGAGTGCATGCACGGGAAGCTACTTGAGAAGTCTGAACTAGGCCTGAAAAAGGCGCGTTCGGTTCTGTACGGCGGCTTGATATTTGCGACTTGGAACATCGAGGGCCCTTCTTTTGAAGAGTTTCTTGGTGATGCCAAGTGGTATTACGACATGCTTTTCCTGAGAAGCGACAAAGGTATGGAAGTGCTCGGGCCACCGCAACGGTTCATTGTCAATGCAAACTGGAAGACCGCAGGCGAGCAGTCAGCGGCAGATGGTTTTCATACGCTGACATTGCATCGTTGGCTGGGTGAGGTGGGCAACTACTCAAAGAAAGGTGAGGATGAGGGTGAGGGCGCAGACCTGAGCCCGGAAATGATCGGGGTTGAAGTAAGTTCGCCCCATGGTCACGCATTGCGTTGTATTGATCTCGCTCGCAAGATCCGCCGTCTAACAGGTCTTAATCCGGATGAGCTTAGTGTTCAGGAGAAGCTTAAAGCGCTGCCTCCGGCAGGCATGACTCAGGATATGATTGATCAGCTTGCCAATAATTTGTCCGAAGATCAGCTGAAGGTTCTGACCTCTATGCCGCCCCAGGTCGGCGGTATGTTCCCCAACATTCTGTTCGGTTTCGTCTACATCCCGCAGCCTGATGGTTCTGTAGTGGGATCCATGACGATGCATACCTACATTCCGCGCGGACCAAATAAGCTTGAATTCTGCAACTGGATTTTTGCCGAGAAGGATGCACCGGCAGAGCTGCGGGAAAAAATGTTGAAACAGACAATTCAGCTGTTTGGCACTTCCGGCATGGTAGAGCAAGACGACTCTGACACCTGGCCGCACATGACGCTTTCCGCGAAAGGTGCAATGGGCAAGCATATGACGCTGAAGTATCAGGCGATGTTTGAAACAGGCGCCCCGGAAGGCTGGCCAGGGCCGGGCATTGTGAACGAAGGTTTCACCAAAGACGACACCCAGTGGCATTGGTGGTTGTACTGGAATGAATTGATGAACGCGGAATAACCTTCTCCATATCAATAAAAATAGGAGTCTCTTATGCAGCATGCTGAAGAAAAGAGCCTAGATATCAGTCAGGGACCATACGTGCCCGTTGGTTCAGCTGAGTACAGTGCCGTTGTGACTTTCTTGTATGAGGAGGCCGCACTTCTGGACCAGTTACGCTTGAACGAGTGGGGGAATCGGCTGGCGACTGACCTCGTGTATACCGCGCCCCTGCGTCACACTCGACTGGGTGTTGATCACGCACAGAGTTTTGTACGCAGCGTTCAGCATTTTCACGATGACTACCGATCTGTGATGGGGCGTATCTTGCGCCTGTCCGGCAAGAGTGCATGGGCCGAAGACCCGCCGTCGCGCACTCGACGCCTAGTCACCAACGTCCTGGTTCGTGAAACTGAAAATCCCGACGAGCTGGACGTGACGAGCTACGTGCTGATGACACGCAGTCGCTTTAGTGAGCACCATGTTGACATCATCAGCTTCGAACGAAGAGATGTTCTGCGTAAGCAGGCGGATGGCGGATTCAAGCTCGCAAAACGAGAGGCGATCCTGGACCAATCAGTACTGGGTACAGCAAACCTCGCAGTGTTTTTGTAGTAAGAGTTGGGCTTTGGTTGTGGTCAGCAATCAAATGCCATGCGGGAAAAAGCCTGCCATTTGGCGGGCTTTTTTTTGCCTAGTTGCTCGATGTTGGTGGGGTTTTCAGTGCGGTACTTCGGCTTGTCGGCCTAATGTTCAGCCTATTCTTGACCGGATTGATGGTTAGTTGGCAGGGGTTAGCTGGCATTATCACCGTTAAGCCAAGCCTGATCTGTTGCGCATAAAAGCTCTTGTTGAGAACCAAAGTCGAGCGTTGAGCCAACCATCCTTCGCGCATGTTTAGCCCTTATCGGTTGCTGCGCGTAACATAAGCCGGTTTCTGCTGCGTGTTCATTGGCATCAAGATCGTACTCTCTTCCGCGAGAGATGGTGGTACAGCGACGGAGGATCAGCGCCGCTTCGGCTTCTTCAGTTGACAGCGTTCGAATAGCCCAGCCAGCCATGCCGTGGTTGAGGTCTATTCCGGCATATGGAGGGGGAGCGGTTATCTGAGTGCCTTGGGTCTTCCAGGCAAGATAAAGCTCGCCATTGCGCCATAGGCTGGGGCTGGTTGCGCCCAATAATCGTTGGGGAACTGCAATCTCATAGTGTCGATGCTCTATGTTGGCCGCTGCAGCAGCGATTGCAAGGCCAGCTAAGTCCAGCAAATGCGTGCATTGAAGTTTGGCGTCAGTTTGCCGGTTCACGCTGTGTGCGATGTCAGATAGTGGCATCCCTAGTAGCCCACGCAGCTGGTTGGCCGCAGATGGGCAAGCGTCGTAGGGGAAGCGAACCGCCCAGCCATTAATATCAGTCAGAATCTCGGAATTATGTCTGATGCTTACCCTGAAGTGATGAAAATCATCCTCAAGAGCGGCCCTGACTTCATGGTCGTTTTGAGCCTGGATTACTATGCGCCGCCTGAAAAGCATATTGATCTCACATTCTAGGTAGCAGGGAAATTGAGTGGAACTCTAGGTTATCGTGTAATAATATGAACATTAACAAAAAAAGTGTTTATTAAAAAGGCTGACGATATGGAACTGCTCAAGAATAAAGTTGCCCTGATCACCGGTTCTGGTGGCGGTATCGGCGAAGGTGTCGCACGTTACTTCGTTAAGCAGGGCGCTAGTGTTGTAGTCTCTGAGCTAAATGAAGAGCTCGGAGAGCGGGTGGCTGCAGACCTGCGCGCGCTTGGCGGTAACGCTGTTTTTGTTAAAACGGACGTGTCCAGCAAGGCCAGCATAGGAAACGCTATCGAAGCTGCGGCCAGGGAGTTTGGCGGCTTGGATGTGTTGGTAAATAATGCCTTTGCTCCCACGCCAAATGTCCTGTTTGAAGAAAAAACAGATGAAATGCTCGAGCAGACCCTGGGTACCACCGTCTGGGCTGCTTGGTGGGCAATGCGCGAAGCAATGCCTCTGATGAAAAAGCGTGGCGGCGGGTCAATTATCAACTTTTATTCAATTGATACTGAAATAGGTGCATGGCTGCATGCGGATTACAATACAGCCAAATCCGCCATTTTGGGCCTGACTCGCAGCGCTGCGTCTGAGTGGGGGCGATTCAACATCCGGGTAAATGCAATAGCTCCTACCGCTATGGGGGCAACCTTTCACAAGTTGGCCGCTGAACGCCCCGGTTTTGCCGAGATGTCGGCCTCGATGCGACCTTTGGGGCGCTGCGGTGAACCGGAGGATGATATTGGGCCTGTGGTTGCTTTCCTCGCGTCAGAGATGGCCCGGTTCGTTACCGGAGAGGCGCTGCACGTTGATGGTGGCCTGCACTTGCCGGGATATAATTCGCGCCCGGCCAATGTACTGCCGAGAGAATATTAACGCCTAACAGCTTCAGGTTTAACCCGCATGCCTGCTTGGCAGGATGCGGGTTAAACCACCTCTTAACGTTTCTTGACTGTTATGTCGGTGTCTTCCAAATCCCAGGTTGCAGCTGTTTTCCCTTCGTCCCGCAGTTGATATTTGAGTACCCTGCCTTGGGGGTTTTTTGGCAAGTCTGTACGGAACTCGATGTAGCGAGGTAGTGCGTAGTAGGGAACGGAATCCGTAGCCCACTGGAAAAGGTCTTCCTCTTTGAGGGAGGCATTTTCATGCAGGATTGCAGTTACTTTAACGTCATCCTCGCCTTTGTCTGACAGCACAGCATGTACTGCTACTTCAGCGATGGCAGGGTGCACGGCGAAGGCAGACTCCATTTCAAAACTGGAAATGTTTTCCCCTCTGCGGCGCAGGTAGTCTTTCTTGCGATCAACAAAAAAGAAAAAACCATCCTCGTCGAACTTGCCGATATCGCCAGTGTGATACCACATGTTCTTCATGACTTTCAGCGTTTCTTCGGGACGGCGCCAGTACCCCTGGAACATGATGTCTGGCCGCAGAGGGCGGACTACGATCTCTCCGGCCTGGTTGGCTGGCAGCTCGAAATCATTTTCATCAACAATGCGCACGTCAAAGTCGGGGATGCGCTTGCCGGAGGAGCCTGGTTTTGCGTACTCCCCGGCGGCCAGCGTAGTCACTACGCAGGCTTCGGTCAGGCCGTAGCCGTTACCCCCGACCAGAGGAGTGCCGAAACGAGATCGCCAGATCGATTTGGTTTCCTCCGTGTAGGGATTCCCGCGTGCTGTATGGATTTGTCCAAAACAGCGCTTCATTGCTTCATTGTCTGGAGCCTGGGCGAGCAACCCACCCATGCCGCCAAGAATGGATGCGATGGTGGCGCCGCTGCGCTCCACTTCCGGCCAGAAATTGGAGACCGAAAAGCGCGGAAGAATTGCCGCTCTCGCGCCCACCAGCATCGTGGCTATGATAGTCACGCAGAGCGCATTCATGTGAAATAAGGGTAGGGGCGTGATTGTTACGTCGGTTTCTGAAACAGGGCCCGCGCGCAGCTGTAGTCGAGCAAGGTTGCACATGAAGTTATAGCTGATCATGCAGCCCTTTGAAGGCCCTGTGGTCCCTGAAGTGTAGATGAGGCAGGCAAGGTCAGAAGCGGCTGGTCTAAACTCAATTGGGCTGTCGTTCTCGCCACGGTGCTGGTCGAGAGGGGCAACGGGAACGGCGCACTCGCCGCTGGTGTTGAGTGCTCCTCTAACCAGGATTTGCTTAAGTGAAGTAAGCTGACTGCTGATAGCAGACACGCGCTCCAGATAAGCCTGCTCGCAGATGAGTAGAGGAGTGTCAGCATCGGCAATTTGATGTCGCAGAAACTCACCGCGTAGTGCGGTATTAATCGGCACGCTAACAGCACCAAGTTTGTTTACCGCAAGCCAGCAGACGACGGCGTCTACGTTGTTATCCAGCATGCTGACGACGGTCTCACCTGGCTTAACACCTAGGGTGGCGAAAGAGTGAGCTAGCTTGGTAGAAAGTAAATCAATATCTCTATAAGTGTGCAATTCTCCGCTGAAATCGAGAAATACCCGGTCTGGATGGCTTGCTACTGCCCGGTCTAGTGCAGCGATGACAGTGTCTTGATCTCCGACATACCATGTATCAGGATTGCCAGTACCGCTCATGACTCATCTCCTTTCAGTGCGGCTCAACATGCGAGCCTGACGCTATTATTTTTGATAGAGAATTGAATTCTACATTGTATTTTTTGACCTGTCTCTACTGAGAGTTGAACAGAAAGTACTGAATGTGACTATATGTCGTGGTAGTATTGCTCTAATGAATGTTTTAAAGGGAGCTTGAGTGATGTTGGAAGAGTTTGAGGGAGGTAAGGCTGTAGAGGCTAAGGTGAGCGCCGTGAAAGGTAAGGCCGCTATGGGAGGCCGCAACGCACCAGCCGGCTCGAAGGCTCGGGCGGTTAAACCTAATCGACGCTCTGAAGAAACCATCAACGAAATACTTCAGGCTACTGAAGAGGTGGTTTTGAGCTCGGGTGCTGACCGTATTTCCATTTTGGACGTATGCAAAATTGCGGGCGTTTCGCGCGGAACCTTCTATCGCTATTTTTCATCCCAAGAAGATCTTCTGGATACTTTTTCAAGGCACAAGCGAGATAGTTTCCATCAGGTTCTGGTTAGCACCATAAGCGTAGTGGAGGATCCAGAGGCACGTTTGAACGCGCTGATCGCTTTTATCGACGACTATCTTGAGGAGAGTCGTGCTCAGCGTCTGCTGCGCGTTGCGCCCGAATACGCACTGGGCTTCTTTCGGCGTATTTTTCATGACTCCATATTGCGGTTTCAGGACACCTTGGACGTGGTGTTTGATGACTGGGATGCGAAGTTGGGTGTGAAGCTGGATCGAGAACTGATCTGCGAGATGATTATCAGATACGTTCTGAGTGAAATCCTGGTTCCGGAAACCTCCGGGCGCAGGTTGTTGCCGGCGCGTGTGCGACGCCTGGTGGCGTCGTTGACTATGGGGTCAACCTCAAGAACGCGACGTTAGGGTCGAGTTCATCTATTTCTTGCATGGTGCCGGGACGCTTTGTGTCTTGGCATGCTCCCTCAGCCGCTTCCTGTGGGCTCTGTGTGGTCCTTAATTGACCTACCCTGAAGCCAGGGTTCCAGTAGTTCCTTCCGCATAAGTTCTTATTGCTATTTTGCGTGTTCGCCTGATCGAGTGTGGCGCTCTGGAAGACCTGTGCGCGGAAAAAATAATTTGAACAGTTTTGCAGTATTTGATCATTTTGTATTATGCTTTAGCGTATGAGCAAATTCTGTATTGAGAATTTAATGGCTCAGCTAACTAAAACAAAATCGAGGTCCAAAACATGCTGATTGATCTTCACGCGCACGCTCCCCATCCTGAGTATTACGACCAGCACCCTCACTGGGGTCCAGCGTTTGAATTACAGCCTGATGGCGACATCAAACTGCGCGTTGGCGAATGGATTTTGTCGCTCGGCGCTCCTGAGCGTAAGGCTGCCTTGCGCGATGCTCATGCACGTGGCGAGACGCTTCAGGTGGCTGAGTACATGGCCAAGTGGGCTGACCCGAAGCATCGCTTAGCTGGCATGGATGCCGCTGGTCAGAATGCCCAGGTTCTGTCTGTTCCCAGCCACTGCTACATGTATTGGGCTGAGCCCGAGTTTTGTGTGCCTTTCGCCCAAAAGGTGAATGATTCCTTGGCCAAATACTGCTCTGGTGCACCTGATCGCTTGATGTTCTGGGCGCACGCGCCTCTGAATGTACCGGTTGAGGCCGCAAAGGAAATTCGCCGAGCGTGCACGGAGCTGGGGGCGAAGGGGTTGGTCGCTGGGGGTTCTAATTTTGGCGGACTGGAGTTTGACTCTCCTGAGATGGATCCGGTGTGGGAAGCATTGTGCGACCTCGATTTGCCCATGTTTGTGCACGGTTACAATCAATCTGTGACTTGGGGCAAAGACGCAAATACAGATCGCTATGAGACCACAGCCATTGTCGGTATGAATTACGACGAGTCCAAGTGCTTCTGGTACATGATCAACGGTGGTGTGTTTGATCGCTTCCCCAACCTGAAGGTTTACATCACCCACGGCGGTGGCTTTGTTCCGTACCAATTGGGTCGCATGGCACAAACTAATCCCAATCTGGATACCTATCACAACAAAAAGCCCTTCCTCTCTTATCTACGCAATTTCTACTTTGATGTGGAGCTGCATGAAGTGCCAATGCGCCAGGCAATGGTTGAGGTTATCGGTGCTGATCGCGTTCTCTATGGCTCCAACTTCGGTGGCAGCGACGCTGTGCGTCACGACCTGACGAGCGACTTGAAGCTGTCGCAAGAGGATATGGATCGTATCCGGTGGAAGAATGCCTGCGAGTTGCTGCATCTCGATCCCGCCAAGATCGGAAAGGTGGGTGCGTAATGAGGCTGGCACGCTGCGCTCGCCATGGGGGAGCACCTTTCTGGGGGGTGGTTGATCTCGAGCATGGCGAGGTAAGTCCGATCTTGGGGCTGTTCACTGAGTGGGCTCCCAGGGTTACCGCAGGGGAGGGTATCAGTGCATTGAAACTGGCACACCGCCCCGTGCCCTTGGCGGATGTCGTACTGCTGCCACCCATCGATCCGGTAAATCGTGTGGTGGTGGCTGGTGCCAACTACACCAAGCATCTGAAGGAAGACTTTGGCCTGGAAGCGCCCTCGCAACCCGTGGCCTTCCTCAAGGCTTACGGGGCGCTTATCGGCGCAAGCGATTCAATCCGCTTTCCTCCGCTGACTGATGAGCTCGACCACGAGGTTGAGCTTGTGGCTGTAATTGGTCGAAACGAGGTAGATCCGCAGGACCCGTTAGCAAGTGTTCTGGGTTATACGGTTGGCAATGATGTCAGCGCCCGGGACCTACAGCGCAGCGGTCCCAAGGGTATCGGGATGGATCTTTTTGCTGCCAAAAGCCAGGACCGTACGACCGGAGTTGGGCCTTGGATAGTAACCCGTGACGAGTTTCCAGCGGGTTCTCCACGTTTGCGTTTGACCTTGTCTGTCAATGGGGAGTTGCGCCAGGACGGACATACTTCAGACATGACTTGGGATGTCGGTGAGCTGGTGGCGTTTGTGGCGGCCAGATCCAGCTTTGCCTGCGGAGATATTCTCTTTACCGGATCTCCGGCCGGGGTAGGTATGGGCACCGGCAAGTTTCTGAAGTCAGGCGACGTCGTTGAAGCGACGGTCGAAGGTATCGGTACGTTACGTAACGTCGTAAGTGAAAAATACAGCTGAAAGGGGCTTTCGCAATGAATGCTGAAAACAAAGGCAAAGTAGTAGTAGTGGGTGCCGGACTGATGGGAACCGGAATTGCCCACGCATTTGCTAGTTCCGGGTTTGAAACGGTCCTGGTTGATACGAACTCAGACTCGCTGAAACGCGCTTACGCCGGTATCGAGAAAATCCTTGGTGATGGTGTCCGTCTGGGGAAGGTGGAAGAGCTGGTTGCGCAGCAGTCAATGGCGCGCTTGAGCACAAACGGAGATTTACGCCAAGCTGCAGCGGGCGCAGCACTGCTGATCGAGACTGTTTCAGAGCAGCTCGCGGTTAAGAAAGCTGTCGTGACTGAAGCAGCGGCAATGATGGCGGACGATGCCATCATTGCTAGTAACACTTCAGCATTGAGTGTGACAGAGATTGCAGCAGTGGTTCCTTGTCCAGAACGCTTTATCGGAATGCACTTTTTCAACCCTGTTCACAAGATGAAGTTGGTCGAGCTGGTGCGGGGACTGGCCACCAGTGATGAGACCGTCGCCAGGGCGCGCGATTTATGTGCAGCTATCAATAAAACTGCGATTGTGGTCAATGAGTCTCCTGGCCTTACCACAAGCCGGATGTCTGCTCTGCTTGGCAACGAAGCCATGTACATGCTGCAGGAGGGCACGGCAAGCGCCGAGGATATCGATACCGCATTGCGGATGGGCTTCAATCACCCTATGGGACCGCTTGAACTTGGCGATCTGACAGGCTGGGACACGCGCCTGTCGGTCCTGCGCTACCTGCACTCGACGCTTGGTGAGAAGTTTCGGCCGTGCCCACTCATCATCAAAATGGTAGCCGCTGGGCGTTTGGGCAGGAAGACAGGTCATGGAGTCTACCGATATGAGGATGGCAAGCCAGTCGCCGGTTCGGGCTTGAAGGCGGGCTTCTGATGAATGACAACGATATCGTCATTGTCGAAGCTGTGCGCACACCGGTGGGTCGCTTTCGCGGCTCGCTCGCGGGCGTGCGTGCTGATCATATGGGGGCATTAGTACTCAACGCTTTGCTCGATCGAACTGGTATCTCGGCGGACCAGGTGAGCGATGTGGTATTTGGCTGTGTGACGCAAATTGGTGAGCAGTCAGCAAACATCGCGCGAACGGCATTATTGAGCGCAGGGTGGCCGTCATCCGTGCCGGGCATGACTATTGATCGCAAATGCGGTTCTGGTGAGGCGGCAGTTCACGTGGCTGTGGGCGCCATTGCATCCGGAGCTGCGCAGATCATGGTTGCCGGCGGGTCTGAAAACATGAGTCGAGTGCCGATGGGCAGCAACCGTGACCTGCACGGCGAAGCCTTTGGCTGGCAAGCCTTGGAGCGCTATGAGCTTACATCGCAAGGTGAGGCTTCTGAGCGCATGGTAGACAAATGGGCGCTGACGCGCGAAGAGCTGGACGCTTTTGCGTTACAGAGCCACAGTCGTGCGGCTGCGGCTGCGGACGCGGGGTACTTCGAGCGCGAGATTGTCCCTGTACCGATTGCAGATTATTGCGAAAAAGACTTTGACGGGGACAGGGGTGTATTCGGTAAGGACGAAACCATCCGTCGCGACACCTCGGCCGAAAAGCTTGCGACGCTGAAGACGAGTTTTCGCCCTGAGAAGGGTCGAATCACAGCCGGTAATTCTTCACAGATATCGGATGGTGCTGCGGCCTTGATGCTGATGAAGGCAAGTACCGCTAAATCCTTGGGGCTGAAGCCCAGGGCTAAAATTCGTTCCATCGTTACCGTCGGCGCTGATCCGACACTGATGCTGACCGGACCCATTGCTGCGACCCAATCACTGCTGACCAAAACAGGTCTGACGATCAGTGATATTGACCTATTTGAAGTTAATGAGGCTTTCGCCTCTGTGCCGCTGGCGTGGCTTCAGGAAATAGGTGCCGCGCCTGCCAGGTTGAATGTGAACGGTGGCGCCATCGCGTTGGGGCACCCGCTAGGCGCTAGCGGCGCCCGGATAATGACATCGATGCTGCACGAGCTAGAGCGACGTGGTGCCAGATTCGGTTTGCAAGCAATCTGCTGTGCTGGCGGTCTAGGTACGGCGACATTGCTGGAGCGGTGCGATTGATGTCCCGGATCCAGCCGGTACCTCTGGAACAGCTGCCGGCTTCATTGGCTGGTTTGCTGCAGAAGGGCGTGAGTTCTGGAGTTCTGAGTTCGACTGTGCCGCTTCAAGTATGGGCGAATAGCCCCTCTCATGCGCAAGGCTGGCTGGCTTTGCTTGATCTATTCCACAGTGACAGCAGTCTCCCCGAACGATTGCGGGAGTTGGTGCGGCTTAAAATTGCCGGGATTACCAATTGCCGGGCGTGCCAGGTTGCTCGCAAGAGCGACCAGGTAAGTGAAGAAGAGGTGGCTTGTTTGAGCGCCGATGATGATCGATTTTCTGCCGGCGAGCAGGCTGCAATAAGGTTTGCGCAGTTGTTTGCCTCTGACTATACGGCGATTGATGAAGGTCATTTTGCAGCGCTACGCCAGCACTTTTCTTTAGAGCAGCTCACCGAGCTGAATATGTACTGCGCCTTGATGCTGGCAGGCGGTCGTATGACCTTCGTGCAGCAGGCCTACTGAGGTAATCATATGAACGAACAGCTGCAAGATATCCCCCTCATTACGATTGATGGGAAAGAAGTGTCGCTCAAGGACTATGCGGGCAAGGTCATTCTCATTGTTAACGTTGCATCCAAGTGCGGATTGACTCCCCAGTACAGCAGCCTTGAGAGGTTTTATCGGCATCACGCCGAGGAAGGCTTGGTAGTGCTGGGGTTCCCTGCTAATGACTTCAGGGAGCAGGAGCCAGGTACTGATCAGCAGATCGCTGATTTCTGTAAGACCGAATACGAGGTTACTTTCCCACTGTTTTCCAAAATTGCGGTTAGCGGGCCCCACCAGCACCCACTGTACACCGCGTTAATCAGCGCCAAGCCATCTACTGTGGGTGAGGGAAGCATGCGGCAGCGCCTGCAGGATTATGGTATTGCCGTGAACCCGGAGCCTGAAGTGTTGTGGAACTTCGAGAAATTTTTGATCAGTAGAGAGGGGGAGGTGGTTGGTCGCTTCGCGCCGGATATGGACATCACCGATACTCGGATTCAAGAGGCAATTCGGGCATTGCTTTGAGCTGGTTATTTTGTTGATCAAAATGTGTAAAACAGTTCAAAAACTAATTTGGGTGTCATAATCTTTAAAAGAAGACAGCGGGCACAATACATTTTCAGTCCGCCGCCACAAACAATAATCAAGAGGTAAGCGATATGTCCGAAGCGGCCAAGAGTGACCTTGAAAAAGTATTTGCCGATGTCGCCAGTAACTACCAGGGCTCTGACATCGATCTACATGCAACCTACGCGAAGATGCGTGCGGAAACCCCTGTGCTGGAAGCCAACTTCATGGAGCAGTTGGGCGTGCCCTCCATCGCTGGCGTCGACCCTAACCGCCCTTGTTACACGTTGTTTAAATACGATGACGTGATGAAAGTCATGCGTGATAGCGCGCAATTTACCAGCGGCTTCATTGCTGAGGGGCTCGGTGCCTTTTTTGATGGTCTTATTCTCACGGCTATGGATGGTGATCTGCACAAAAGCATGCGCAACCTGCTACAGCCGGTCTTTCTGCCTGAAACTGTAAACCGCTGGAAAGAGCAGCGTATCGATAGGGTAATACGCGAAGAGTTCATCAAGCCGATGCTGCCGAACAAAAGCGCTGATTTGATGGATTTTGCGCTGTATTTCCCCATTCGGGTCATTTACTCATTGATTGGTTTCCCGGAAGACAAGCCCGAGAAGATAAAGCAGTATGCCGCATGGGCCTTGGCGATTCTGGCTGGGCCGCAAGTGGATCCCGCCAAGGCAGAAGCCGCTAAGAAAGCTGCGATGGAGGCTGTGGTGGCGCTGTACGATGCTATCAAAGAAGTTGTGGTACAGCGCAGAGCAGAAGGCGCAGAGGGTGACGATCTCATTAGTCGTTTGATTCGAGCTGAGTACGAGGGTAGGTCCTTGGACGATCATGAGGTAACCACCTTTGTACGCTCCCTGCTCCCGGCGGCGGGTGAAACAACTACGCGTACTTTCGGCACCTTGATGGTTCAGTTGTTGGAAAATCCGGACGTACTTGAACGTGTTCGCGCTGATCGTGGTCTGGTTAACAAAGCCATCGACGAATCTATACGATACGAGCCAGTGGCTACGTTCAAAGTTCGACAGGCTGCTGACGCTACCGAGATAAGAGGTGTTCAGATACCCAAGGGTGCAATGGTTTCTTGCATTGTCAGTTCGGCTAACCGGGATGAGGAGGCGTTCGTCAATGCTGACAAATTCGATATTGATCGCAAGCCTCGTCCCTCGTTTGGGTTTGGTTTCGGCCCGCATATGTGCATTGGTCAATTTGTTGCTAAAACCGAGATCAATTGCGCCCTGAATGCGATCCTGGATCTTATGCCTAATCTTCGCCTCGACCCCTCAAAGCCTGCTCCGAAAATCACTGGAGCACAGTTGCGTGGGCCCCACGAGCTGCATGTTTTGTGGGATTGATATGCTCTAGTGGGTGATTCCCCTTGTACAAAAGCGCGTTGCATGAAAATGCATCGCGCTTTTTTTTGAACATTTTTAATGTTTGCTACCTAGGTATAAAAATTCATTTAAAAACAATAATTTGTGTTTTTTCATGAAATTTAAAACATTCGCATGTGAACAGAATCAAAAAATATGTTTAAATTAACCCCTGTGTGATCTATCATCATCAAACAATCACAATCCGCGAAAAGCGAAGGGGAACATAATGAATCTGGACGACCTCATTCTCGTTAGTGTTGACGACCACGCGATCGAGCCGCCGGATGCGTTCAAGCATCATATGCCGGAGAAGTTCAAGGGCCGCGAGCCCCATGTTGAAAAGCGCGGCGATCGGGATGTATGGATTTTCGAAGATGAAGCTACTGGTTATATGGGGCTTAATTCGGTCGTAGGCCGGCCCAAAGAAGAGTACGGCATGGAGCCGTTGGGCTATGACCAGATGCGCCGCGGAACTTGGGATGTGGCTGCTCGCGTAGATGATATGAACGCCAATGGCGTACTCGGTTCGCTGTGCTTCCCGACCTTTCCTGGTTTTGCTGGCCAGCGCTTTCAGGCCCACTCCAATCGCGAGATCGCTCTGGCTGCTATCCGCGCTTATAACGACTGGCACCTATACGACTGGTGCAACGCCGCGCCTGGTCGTTTCATCCCGCTGATGCTGGTGCCTTTTTGGGACATGCCCGCAGCTGTGGCTGAAGTAAAGCGCTTGTCAGCCCAAGGTGTACATGCGTTGTCTTTCTCTGATAACCCAGCGCGTCTTGGGTATCCTTCAATCCACGATGATTACTGGGATCCGCTGTGGAAAGCCTGTTCTGACAACAACGTCGTGATCTGCTGTCACATTGGTTCTGGCGGTAAAGCGGAGCACGCCTCTGACTTGTCCCCTATCGACGCCTGGATCACCACTATGCCGATTTCCATTGCCAACGCGGCTGCGGACTGGATTTGGGCGCCGATGTGGAAGAAGTATCCGAATCTGCGTATGGCTCTCTCGGAAGGTAGCATTGGCTGGGTTCCATACTTGTTGGAGCGTGCGAACTTCACCCATCGTCACCATAACGCCTGGACCAACGCGGACTTCGGCGGAAAAATGCCGAGCGATATCTTCTTCAAGCACTTCGTCACATGCTTCATTGAAGATAACTTTGGCCTGCAGAACCTGCACTTCATGAACGAAGACATGGTTACCTGGGAAAGCGATTACCCGCACTCAGATTGCACCTGGCCACACTCTCCCGAAACTACTTGGGAAGGTCTGAAGCACCTGACTAAGGAGCAGATCGACAAGGTCACGCACCTCAACGCTATGCGTCAGTTCTCCTACGATCCATTTTCTATCATGAAGCGCGAGGATTGCACCGTTGCAGCGTTGCGCGCCAAGGCGGCGCATGTGAGTACCGAGCCGGCTCTGGGTCTTGGTGGGGCAGAAGTCACTCGCAAAGACGGTAAGCCCGTGACCTCTGGCGATATCAACGCCATGTTCGAGACCGCGGACGCAAAGACCGCAATCTGATTTGCTCAGGCAATGCACAGTGCTCCCTTACATAGGGAGCATTTGAGTGCCACTGAACAAAATGACTTTTGTCGATTTTTGAATTATTCAGGATGCCTCGGAAATGAGTATTTCAGAGTTTAGCTACAGCGCTATTCCTGCCGACGCCGAGCAATTGCGTGCGCAAGTGCGTGCTTTTCTGTCAGACGTATTGCACGACTACCCAGAAGAAAAGCGTGCCTACTCTTGGATGGGCTTTGACGCAGAGTTCAGCCGTCTGTTAGGGGAAAAGGGTTGGTTGGGGATGGCACTGCCAAAGCAGTACGGTGGCGCAGAAGCATCTCCCTTTTCCCGCTATGTCATTATCGAAGAGCTGTTGGCTGCCGGGGCTCCGGTGTCTGCACACTGGATTGCAGACCGGCAAAGTGCGCCCCTTATTTTACGCTTTGGCACCGAAGCTCAGCGTAAAAAGTATCTGCCCCCTATTTGCCGTGGCGAGAGCTACTTCTGTATTGGCATGAGTGAACCTAACTCCGGCTCTGACTTAGCCTCCATCCGTACTACTGCCGTGCGTAATGCTGGTGGCTGGGTTTTGAATGGGCAGAAAGTATGGACCACCAATGCTCAGCACTCGCATTACATGATCGCTTTGGTGCGTACCGGCGATAAGGAAACCTCTGGACGTCATGGCGGGATGTCACAGTTCATTGTCGATCTGCGTACTCCTGGCATCACTATCAGACCGATCGCGGACTTGGCTGGTGGCGAACACTTCAATGAGGTGTTTTTTGACAACGCCCAGCTTGAGGAGGGTGCCCTGATTGGCGAAGAGGGTCGGGGATGGGACCAGGTGACAGCAGAGCTAGCTTTCGAGCGGAGTGGCCCTGAGCGATTTCTTAGCAGTATCGCGGTAATGCACACCGCCATCGATGCTATCGGGCGCCAGCCTGATGCGCTGCAAGCACGTGAAATAGGCAAGATTACAGCTCGTCTCTTAACACTTAGAAACATGTCGCTGGGGGTTACTCGACAGTTGAGTGAGGGCAAAAACCCTGCTTGGGCGGCTTCGTGTGTCAAGGACCTAGGCAATGTACTTGAGCAGGAGTTGCCCGAGATACTGCAGGGTGTGGTTGATGAGCAGCCGCAGGTTGTTGGGGGTTCAGCACACGCGAAAGTGCTGGCATACCTTACGCAAATGGCACCTTCTTTCTCTTTGCGCGGGGGAACTCGAGAGATTCTCCGCGGGATTATTGCACGTGGACTGGGGCTTCGATAATGCGCGAACTTTTTGAATCGACTATTGAGCGACTGCTGTCTGATTTGTGCACGCCCGACCTGGTTCACGAAGCCGAGTCTGGAGAATGGCCGGCTGCCCTGTGGCGAGCATTGGAGGATAACGGATTTCCTTTGGCAGGAGCTCCGGAAGTAGCTGGAGGTGCAGACGCGAGTTGGGCGGATCTGTATGTGATCATTCGAGCACTAGGCCGATTTGCCGCTCCAGTGCCATTGGCTGAGATGATTATCGGCAACTGGTTACTGGAGCAGGCTGGACTCGGCGCACGCAGCGATATTCTGAGCTTAGCGAGCGAAACAAGTTTGACCATTGGCGAAGGCCGCGTTTCGGGAGAACTGGCTCAAGTGCCTTGGGGGCGATTTGCGGATTCGGTAGTGGCACTAGCCGGCGACAATGCAGGACAAACCCATGTGGTACTGCTGGATGTCGCCACGGCTGAACGGGTTAGGCAGGGCACCAACATCGCAGGTGAGGCTCGTGATGACCTCAGCTTCAGCGCCGCCGCCGTCGTAATGTCCGCCGTATTGCCGACCCATCTGGCTGACGACGTATTGCTGGCGGCAGGAGCCATGGCGCGTTCTGCGCAAATAGCTGGTGCCATAAACGCGTTATTGGAGATGACAGCCAGCTATGCAGGTGAGCGCAAACAATTTGGCAAACCAATCGCAGCCTTTCAGGCAATCCAGCAACAGTTGGCGGTCCTGGCAGAGCAGGCTGCAGCGGCCAACGTCGCTGCAGAAGCAGCCTTTGCGGGTGCTGATCAACGCCTGCCTATGTTCAGTGTGGCAGCGGCAAAAGTTTCTGCCTCGGAGGCAGCCAGCCAAGCTGCCGCTATCGGCCACTCAGTGCACGGCGCCATTGGCTTTACGCAGGAGTACGCTCTGCACACGTTAACCCGACGGCTCTGGAGTTGGCGTAGCGAGTTTGGCTCAAGCACATTCTGGAGCAAGGCACTAGGCGAGCATGTGTGCGCTGCTGGTTCAGCAGACTTCTGGCCAATGCTTACCAACCCCGAATTACAAGATCTTTCCACTACACAATAATAAGGAGCCGCACCCATGGGTAATTTTTTGCAGCTGGAGCGTCGCGGCGGCGTAGTCATCGTCCGTATGGATCGTCCGGATACGCGCAACGCGTTATCCGAGCCGTCGCAAATGCAGGAGTTCGTTGACCTGTGCGCGCAGATGCGCGCAGACGCTAGCGTTAAGGTCATTGTACTTACCGGTAACGGCAAATCATTTTGCGCCGGCGGAAACATCAAGGATATGCAAGCGCGCGACGGCATTTTTGCCGGCTCTCCATACGAACTGAGAAACACCTACCGCGATGGTATTCAGCGTATTCCAACAGCGCTCTACGACCTGGATATCCCTATTATCGCGGCCGTTAACGGAGCTGCGATTGGCGCTGGGCTTGATTTGGCGTGCATGTGTGATATCCGCATCGCTAGTACCAAAGCCGTTTTTGCCGAGAGCTTTGTCAAGCTGGGAATCGTGCCCGGTGACGGTGGCGCCTGGCTGCTGCCGCGCATAATTGGCATCCCCAAAGCCAGCCTGATGGCTTTTACTGGTGACACGATTGACGCGGAGAAAGCACTCGAGTGGGGGCTAGTAGAGCAACTGTGTGATCCGCAAGAGCTTGAGACGCAAGCGGTGGCTTTGGCAGAGCGTATCGCCGCGAACCCGGGTCACGCTTTGCGGCTGTGCAAGCGGCTTCTGCGTGAAGGCCAGCATATGCGCCTGGACTCCTTGCTTGAGTTGTCGGCCGCCTATCAGTCGCTGGCTCACCATACTGAAGATCATCAGGAGGCCGTGGCGGCCTTTGTTGACAAGCGTACGCCCGAATACAAAGACCGATAAACGCCAACTTGAGGGAGGACTCGTCACGATGCGTAGCGTATTCCGTGAAGACCACAATATGTTTAGAGAGCAGGCCCGTCGCTTTATTGAGCGGGAGATCAGCCCGAATCTGCATGAATGGGAAAAAAACGGCATCGTACCCAAGGAAGTCTGGTTGAAAGCCGGAGAAATGGGGCTACTGTGCTCCACAGTGCCTGAAGAGTACGGCGGTGCGGGCGGCGACTTTGGACACTCTGCGGTCATGATCGAAGAGCTGGCTCGCGTTAATGCAACCGCTGTGGGCTTTACCACTCATTCTGAAATCGTTGCTCCATATATCGTGGCGTATGGCACTGAAGAGCAAAAGCACAAGTGGCTGCCCAAGATGGTGTCCGGTGAGATCATTGGCGTTATCGCTATGAGTGAGCCAGGCATCGGCAGCGACCTACGCTCGATGCGCACTTCCGTGCGCCAGGACGGTGACGAGTATGTGGTATCCGGCCAAAAGACCTTTATCACCAACGGTGGTAACGCAGACCTAGTAGTAACTGCGACCAAGCTGGATCCAAAGGGCAAGGATCTAACCCTGATCTGCATTGAGACAGATCGTCCGGGCTTTTCCAAGGGCAAGCTCCTAGACAAGATTGGTTTAAAAGGGCAAGACACCGCTGAGCTGTTTTTTGACGAAGTCCGTGTGCCTACGTCGAATCGGCTGGGTGAGGAAAATAAGGGCTTCAAGTACCTTACGCATCAGCTTGCGTGGGAACGGCTCATCATAGGCCTTCGTGCTGCCCAGTCTGTATCTACGCTGCTCGAAGAGACAATCGAGTACACGCGTGAGCGAAAGGTGTTCGGTAATCCGGTATTCGAGTTCCAGAACACGCGTTTCAAGCTGGCAGAGGTCAAGGCGCAGGCTACCATGCTGCGGGTTTTTATTGACGATTGCTTGCACAAAGTAATGAGTGGAGATCTCGCACCAGATGTTGCTGCAATGGCAAAACTCATGGGCTCTGAGCTTCAAGGCAAGCTGCTTGATGAGCTACTGCAGCTTCATGGCGGCTATGGCTTCATGAGCGAGTACAAGATCGGTCGGGCCTGGGTAGATGCTCGGGTAGCGCGGATTTATGGTGGTACATCCGAAATCATGAAAGAGATTATTAGCAGAAATCTCTAACTTAAGGGTGCTCGTAAAACAATAACAAGAGGGTCCAGGCTATGTGGCTTGCATGTCGAAATGTATTTATTTTCATGGCGTTGTTCTATATAGCAAACGCCTTTGCCCAAGGTATTCCAGAAGAGCAGTACTCTCAGGAAGAGGCTAGTGCAAAGCGTCTGTTAAACGAGGCTATCGACTACTACAAAAGGCACGGCGACGAAGCCATGGCCGCATTCAGCCGTCAGGGACGCTTTGTCCAGGATGACCTCTATGTCTATGTGATCAACACGGACGGGGTCATGCTGGCCAGCGGAGGTCCCTCTGCAAACCTCATAGGACGAGATGTTGGAGCTGCTCTCAACGATGATCTTAACAAGGCTTTGAAAGAAGCCCTGTCACTCCCTGAAACCGGAGAGATGCACGCGGCAGACTACCGCTGGATGAATTGGGCTGACGGTCGTGAAGAGCGCAAACGAGTGCTGTTCCAGCGAGTGGATGACAAGGTGTTTTCGGTTGGCTATTACCTGCCTCGGTCTAGCCGTGAAGAGGCCAAGTTATTTCTTGATCGCGTTGCTGCAGCAGTCGCGGACAGTCCGGAAGAAACCTTCGAGCGGATCAACGGACTGGACGCGGAGTTCCAGAGAGATGATCTCTACGCCTTCGTTGTCGATATAGATACCGAACGCTTCGTTGCGCATGGTTATAACCTGCGTCTGGTCCGTAGCGATTTTAGGAAAATCCATTCGGCGGATGAGCACCCTATCGGCAAGCAGATACTGCAGGCGGTAGAGCAAGCTGATCAAGGTACTGTGTCTTATGTGTGGCCAAATCCCGTTACCCGGAAGAATGAGCAGAAGATAACGATGTTTCGCAGAGTAGGGCATTACATCGTGCTGGTTGGTTATTACGAAGACCCGCGATGAAGGCAGGGTTAACCTTGGGCATGCTTGATAAAGAAGAAACACCTAAAGAGACTGTTTTAATCACCGGCGCAGGGCAGAGAGTGGGCTTGCATTGCGCTCAGCGGTTGGTCGCTGATGGTTATCAGGTCGTAATCACCTGTCGCAGGTTCCGGCCTGAGTGGAAGGTCAACCCCCTGAAAGGCATTGAGGTGATGCTTGCAGACTTCTCGTCAGAGCAGGGTATCAATGCCTTCATCCGGGTATTACAAGAAAGGGCGCATTCGTTGCGCGCAATCATTCATAACGCTTCTACGTGGATTGATGACGACCTTGTCGATGGTCCTGCCTTCCAGCGGCTATGCATGGTACACATGCAGGCTCCATATATGATCAACATGGCCTGTGCGAGTCTTTTTTCCGCCGACACTGTGGCTGACATCATTCACATCACTGACCACGATGCGCTCAACGGAGCGGATGATCACATTGCCTACTTGGCGACCAAGGCAGGACTGGAAAATCTGACCCGCTCGTTTGCCATGCATCTGGCCCCAAGCATTAAGGTCAACAGCATCGCGCCTGCGCTGATCATGTTCAATGACGGCGACAGTGAAGAGCAGCAGGCGAAGTTGCTTGCACGTTCCGCACTAGGTCTTGAGCCAGGACCGGAGGTCGTTTATCAAGCAGTAAAATACGTGATGAACAACCCTTACATCACCGGAACCTGTCTAGACCTGAATGGCGGCGGAACGCTGAAATTTGCATAAGAGAGTAGCCCATGAATATTGAAAAGCTAACCCGTCATTACGCTAACATTATTGAAGAGCTGGATGAAAACCCCACGCGGGACGGATTAAAAAACACGCCGGAGCGAGCAGCAAAAGCGATGCAGTTCTTGTGCAGAGGCTACGAGCAATCTCTGGATGAACTTGTTAATAATGCGCTTTTTGAGTCAGATAACGATGAAATGGTCATCGTGAAAGATATAGAACTTTATTCCTTGTGTGAACATCACATGCTGCCGTTTATTGGTAAAGCGCATGTTGCTTATATACCAACAGGTAAGGTGGTTGGGTTGTCAAAGATTGCTAGGATCGTGGATATGTTTGCACGTCGCCTGCAGATACAGGAGAATTTGACGCGCCAGATAGCGGAAGCGATTCAAACAGTTACCAATGCAGAAGGTGTAGCCGTAGTTATAGAGGCTAAACATATGTGTATGATGATGAGAGGCGTGGAAAAACAAAACTCAACAATGTATAGCTCGGTAATGTTGGGCGCTTTCAGGGAATCAGGGAATACGCGTCAGGAGTTTCTGCAGTTGATTGGCCGCTACTGATGTTAAATGCGTATGGCTGTTTTCAACAGCGCGGCCAATTTGTATTACTTAGCCGTTGTCAGTAGAGCGGGACAAATTTTCCCAGCTCTGCAGCTCGGCCCCCAATGTAGCCAAGCGGCTGTTAGCCATGTTGATAGCGTCCGACCCGGCAAGAAAGCGCGGCGGCGCCTCCGCATCTTTGCTTAGAGTCAGTAATGCCTGAGCAAGCTTGTCCGGATCTCCCTTTTGCTGGTGATTGTTGGCGTTGGAGGCAGCGACAATTTTTTCAGAAAAAGCACTGTAGTCTTCTATACCCTGGTCTGCGAAGTGCGCCGAGCTTGGGTCCAAGAAGTCAGTTTGGAAGGCGCCGGGCTGAACAGCGGTCACCTTGATACCAAAACCGGCTACCTCTTGTGCCAACGCTTCCGAAAACCCGCTGACTGCAAATTTTGATGCGCTATAGACGCTAGCGCCGGCCATGGCGTTTACACCAGCGATCGATGAGATGTTGAAAATATGGCCTGACCGTTTTTTTCTCATCACGGGCAGAACAGCTCTGCACATCTCGAAGACGCCGAAGACATTGGTGGAAAACTGATGCTCAATCTGGGTTTTCTGTGTTTGCTCGAATGCGCCGAGTAACCCATACCCAGCATTATTTATCAGGACATCAATGCCGCCAAAATGGTCGCATGCTGCAGCGATGGTTGCGGCTATTTGAGTGCCGTTGGTTACATCCAGCGGCAAAATCAAAAGATGCTGATTTTTAGTGCCAAGTTTTGATTTCAACGAGTCAGTATCCCGCGCTGTGGCAACGACATTGTAGCCTGCGCTGAGAGCAGATTTTGCGATAGATAGTCCCAGGCCACGTGCTGCGCCTGTAATTAGCCAGGTTTTATTTTCCATGAGTCTTCGCTACTTTTAATTGGTGGGTTGTTCAGCAAAATATAAGTTTAAGCTGGCTTGAGTCTAATATTTTAGCTATTTTTCTTAAAAAGTAATATCTGTTTGCGCAGCGTAGTAGCGGGGGCGCTGGCGGCTTTTCGTGGGGTAGTGTTCTACGGATGTTGTTTTGTCAGACGTGAATGTTGTGTTTGGTAAATATAATAAAACTCGGTGGGTAAGATATTAGTCTAGTTTTATCAAAGGTGTTAAGGGTCCGGCTTTGTAGGGTATGGCTCGCACGTTTCTATCATGGCCAGGTACCGTTGTTCATCAGGGCGTCGAAGTGATGAATCATCTCCGTGGCCGGGTGTGGATAATCATGCCGTACCCACCATAGCCATAGGCCAGATAATGCGCCCACAAAGCAACGCACCGCTACCTCACCACCTAGCTCGTTCAATTGGTAGATACCTTGGCTGCGATAATGTTCGCGTACCTGAATAAGCAAAATATTCTCGAGGTGGGCAAGTATCACTGTTTGGGACGGGCTATTAAAAAATGCCGTCGTCAGCGTGGCGTGCCTCTCGGTGGCAGTAAACAGCCATCTTGCTACATCAAGGATGACGCTTTCGACGCCAGCGACACTGATAAGTCGGGTAGCTGGAGTGCCAATACTTTCATAACCAGCAACCAACATATCCTCTTTGTCGCGAAAGTGAGCGTAGAAGGTGGAGCGTGCTACCCCAGCTTTCTCAAATAATTCCTGAACCGTGATGTCTCTGAAGTCCTTTTCTAGCGCGAGAAGGTACAGGGTATCCAGAAGCCGCTGCCGGGTGCGGTTTGCTCGCGTCTTATGGCGATCATAGGATGCATGGGGTTCTTCGCTGTGTCCCGGTGAGGTCGTCAAAGGCGCTTTCCTGCTTGTCTCTACGTAAGGGCATAGGATTTCAGAATTCAGCCTGACACAGGGTGTGCAGGTCGGGCAAGGATAACTCTTAGTAAAATTCTACTTTCAAAATCGAACGGTTTCAGAATTCTGTCTGTTGTTGAATCGCTCGATGCAACTCTAAACTTTGCAAGGTCAGAAATTACAGACGGATCCTAACAATGACTGCCAAAAATGTGGACTTCAACAAGGCGTTTGGCGTTCCTGTTGGCACCATGCGACTGCTGAGAATGTATTCATCCAAGGCTGGGAAAACTTGTCCCGCGACTACAGAGCCCTGCGTAAAGGCCGTCGGCATCTGCCCCAGGTAATGCATTACACCACCGCTCCAGCCCTTTCGATTCCAGCGTATATGGCTGCTTTCCCTGCGTACAAAGCTATGAATGTTCGTCCCTTGATCGCCGTGTGAGTCACTTTTTAGGTTGGCGCTTCGTACTGCTGAACTGCGCTTAGATAGGAAAAATCCAGCTTAAGCAACCTCGGGGCATTGGCGGTTCAAATACAGGAGTGTTTTTTGTGAAAGACCAATTTGACTATATCGTCGTTGGCGCTGGCTCAGCTGGGTGCGTAATGGCGAACCGGTTGTCTGCTGATCCGAATGTCTCGGTGCTCCTGATTGAGAGCGGCCCGGAACACACAAGCCCCCTGATAGCGATGCCTCGGGGTATAGGTAAGCTTCTGACGCCAGGTAATCCGCACGTTTGGGACTATCAAGCTGACCGCGGAGAGGGCATGGCTACGGAGCTTTGGCTAAAGGGGAGGGCTCTTGGTGGCTCGAGTTCAGTTAACGGAATGGTATACGTGCGAGGCGCGCCTGCCGATTACGATGCGTGGGAAGCCGCGGGATGCTGTGGCTGGGGCTGGCAAGACATGGGGCGGCAGTTTGTTGCCATGGAAGACCATCAGCTCGGTAGGGCAGAGTGGCGAGGGGTAGGCGGGCCTCTAAAGGTGACCATACACCCGCCGGGTGACGACTTGTGTGATGCCATTATCAGCGCAGCGGAGAACATGGGAGTGCCCCGCGTTGAGGATACAAATCATGTAGAGTCCGTGGCGCTAGGTGGCTTTGGCTATCAGCCGCAAACCACCTGGAAAGGTCAGCGTTTCAGCGCCGCAAGGGCGTTCCTTGATCCCATACGTGAGCGGTCAAACTTGGCTGTTGTAACTCAAACAAACGTGCAATGTATTGACTTCAAGGGCAAGCGCGCAGTGGGCGTGCAGATAAGGGGCGCTGATGGACTGCAATCGTTGCGTTGCACACGCGAAGTGTTGTTGTGCGCTGGCGCAATTGAGTCGCCTAAGTTGCTTCAGTTATCCGGTATCGGACCGGCGTCACTTTTGTCTTCTTTGGGTATTTCACTGATCAAAGACGCTCCTGATGTTGGTAAGAATTTGCGGGAGCATGTTTATATCGCAGCACAATTCCGAGTAAAAAAGGGAAGCTTCAATCATTGTTTCTCTGGGTTGGGGCTAGCCCGTTCTGTGCTGAGTTACATTCTTGGAAAAAAAGGCCCTATGACTCACGCAGCCCACGAGGCAGGAGGGTTTATCAAAACTCGCCCTGGGCTAGAGCGGCCAGACGCGCAAATTGGCGTGAGTCTTTTTTCTATGGATGGTGACGGCAAAACAGTCTCCATAGATAAGCTGCCGGGCATCACTCTTGGGGGTTACTTCATGCACCCTCAAAGCCAAGGCGAGATCAGCATTGTTTCGACAGACCCGTCGACTCCTCCCAGGATAGTGGCAAATTACCTGAGCGCTGAGGTTGATCAGGTTGCCGCAATCTCACTATTGAAGTGGATCCGCCAGTTGGCGACGCAACCTTCACTCGCACCTTACCTCGTCCAAGAGTTGACGCCTGGCCCACAAGTTCAAACCGATAAAGAAATGCTTGCGGCATTTCGCCGGTTTGGTCAAACCGCTTACCACGTTGCGGGCACCTGCCGGATGGGGTCGGACGAGCGCTCAGTAGTTGATCCTGAACTGAGAGTTAGAGGTGTGGAAGGCTTGCGGGTGGTGGATACCTCAGTTATGCCCACGCTGGTGTCAGGCAATACTAACGCGCCGGCGATGGCTATCGCTATGCGAGCAGCGGAGATTATCGCTGCATCCAACCAGCAAGGAGATCGTGCTGCATGAGTATTCCTTTTTCGCACTTGGACAAGCTCTATATAAATGGGCTCTGGGAAACGGCTTCTGAAGGGACCGAAGCTATCCTTAACCCGGCCACCGAAGAGGTGATAGGTCATGCACCTGTCGGCGGGCTTGCCGATGCTGAGTTGGCCGTCGCAGCTGCACGGAGAGCTTTTGATAAGGGTCCTTGGCCTTGGCTGGGCGTGACCGAGCGCGCTGATTATATGCGGCGCATGCACGCGTCTCTGGTTGCCCGCCGAGAACAAATCGCGGCACTTATCGTGGCTGAGGTAGGCTGCTCGCAAATGGTCACCCAGGCCATGCAGGTTGATATGCCTTTAGGGCATGTTTTGCAGGCGATTGACCGTTCGCTGTTGGCCGAGGCGCGACAGATTCCTGTTGAGGCTGTACCCAATCAGATGAATCCCGCTGGGCCCATGATCCTAGGTAGCGGCAGCATAGAACGCGAACCGGTGGGTGTGGTCTCGGGTATAACAGGATACAACTTTCCTTTCCTGCTAAATCTGGCCAAAGTATTTCCCGCTCTGCTGGCTGGAAACACCCTGATATTAAAGCCGTCCCCCTATACCCCCTACTCAGCGTTGCTTTTTGGCGAGATCGCCGAGGAGATAGGTTTGCCCGCAGGCGTACTGAATGTGGTGACCGGTGATGCTGAGGTGGGTCGCTTATTGAGCAGTGATGCGCAGGTAGACATGGTTTCGTTTACCGGCTCGGAGACGGTCGGTATCAATATCATGACCCAAGCAGCCGCTACGCTAAAGCGGGTTCATCTTGAATTAGGGGGCAAGTCGGCATTGATTGTCCGCGCTGACGCCGACGTGCAAGCCGCCGCCCTTGGTGCTGTTGCTGGATTGATAGTCAACGCAGGACAGGGCTGCGCACTACTTACGCGTTTCGTGGTGCATAACTCGATCCGCAAGCAGTTCGTGCAGTGTGCCCAAACCGTTGCAAGTCAATTTAAGGTGGGCGATCCGGCTGATTCGAGTGTGATGATGGGGCCGCTTATTCGAGAGTCACAGCGGGCCAAAGTTGAGACGCTAATCGCCAGTGGGCTGGAGCAGGGGGCCAAGCTGGTATGCGGCGGCGGTCGCCCGGAGGGTATCAACAAAGGCTATTTTGTCGACATTACCTTGTTTGACGAGGTTACCAATGACATGACCATTGCGCAGGAAGAAATCTTTGGCCCGGTCGGCGTCGTCATTGGTTTTGATACGGATGATGAGGCGGTCGCTATAGCAAACGATTCGCGCTTTGGGCTTAACGGCGGCGTGATGACGGCAGATGCAGCAGTTGCGTACACAATGGCCAAGCGCATTCGTGCCGGCAGCGTTTACCTGAATGGGGGAGGGGGCACTATGCCGTACGCGCCCATTGGCGGTTTCAAGCGCTCGGGTATTGGTCGAGAGTTCGGACCTGATTGGCTCAATGAGTTTACTGAAGAGAAGTCCATTATCTATCCCGTCGGGCGCTGAGTTCGCTTCTAATCGTATCGGTATGAGGTTGAAAGTGTTGTGGCTAACAACAGAATCGGTGGTCCTGTACTTACAGAGCAACTACATATAGTAGCTGCGTCCGGAGGGCGGGGGAGCGTGGCTCTAGGTTCGGCGCTAAAATTTTCGATGAGCAGCGTTGGCTATACTGAAAAGGAGTTCATTCTCACTGGGTCTGCAGCGTCGTACGCCTCCCAGGAAAGTAACAGCTTGGGAGTCGACGGAAAGTGGGCTGTAGAGAAGAATGGCAGCGCAGCTTACACCACCTGTGCCATTGTTTATCGCCCCATAGATGAGGCGGAGTTCAATGGCACCGTCATCGTCGAATGGATGAACGTAACCAGTGGGAGCGACTCGAGCCCGGTTTGGATTTATACGCATAACGAGCTAATTCGAGAGGGCTATGTGCTGATCAGCCTTTCGGTCCAGGCTGCCGGCATAGCAAGTACGCAGAGGATGGACAGCGAGCGCTACAGAGAGCTATTGCACCCTGGCGACAATTACTCTTACGATATTTTTTCTCAGGTTGGACAGGCTGTACGAACTCAAGCTGATGTACTACTGGGGGGGCTTTGCCCAGAGAGGGTGATTGCAGCGGGGGAGTCGCAGTCAGCTTACCGGTTGGTTACCTACCTAAACGCGATACATCTGCTTAAACCTGTTTATGATGGTTATCTATTGCAGAGTAGGCCGGCTAAAGGCGCACCTCTGGCTATACTGGATGATGTGGCCGGCGCTACTCAAGTGCGCGCCGACTTAGGTGTGCCGGTGCTGGTATTTCAGACAGAAACTGATATCAATCCTGTGACCCGGCAGGCCGATACAGCCACCTACAGACTATGGGAAGTTGCTGGAACAGCGCACTTTGACGCATATGGCGGAGGTCTCGGGTTACTGGATGTGGGAGACGTAGAAGGCGCCGCAAGCGTCCTCTATGCGCTGCGTAATCCGCCTGCCACAGTGTTTGGCTTTATCTGCTGCAACAAAGCAATCAACGCTGGACCAATGACCTTCGTGTTGAGTGCAGCATTGCACGCATTGAACCAATGGATTAAAACGGGGCGTGCTCCATCCTCGGTGGGGCAGTTGCAGGCAACGAATTTTGCGCTTTATAACCCCTGTATTCTAAGAGATGAACTTGGGAACGCGCGTGGGGGTATCCGGACACCCTTTGTCGAGGTGCCGCTCGCCGCATTGGCTGGAACTGGAAATTCCGGAAGCCAGGAATTCTGCATGTTTTTCGGCACCACGGAGCCCTACACCCCCGCTAGGCTGTATGCCTTATATCCTAATAGTAAGTCCTTTCTTGAAAAGTGGAGCAAAGCCACGACGCTAGCTGTGGAGCAGGGCGTTATCCGGCCCGCAGACGCAAAACGGCTGATCGCAGCAGTAGAAAAACTTGAAGATGACATCTATGGACTGCCCCCGCTCCGGTAGGCATCACTGGCCTAGGTGTGATCTTTCAGTAGGTTGTTCATTCGGGACATACCCGGCAGATTGGAGGTGCGAAACAACAAGCCCCCGGAGCCCCGAATGAACAACCACAAAAATGCCCGATTAACTGTCCATGGTCGAG